>Ga0116193_1001853_pt1 | contig 16748 bp, 11 predicted proteins | sample AD_UKC115_MetaG_FD_89892 | JGI IMG/M metagenome (GOLD analysis project Ga0116193, IMG submission 89892) | Active sludge microbial communities of municipal wastewater-treating anaerobic digesters from Hong Kong - AD_UKC115_MetaG | ecosystem: Engineered > Bioreactor > Anaerobic > Digestate... | reverse complement strand
TCTGGCCGAAACGGATGTGCTGGTCATTGGGGGAGGCCCTGCCGGAGCTGCGGCTGCCATTGCTGCCAGTCGTACCGGAGCTGAAACCTACCTGGTAGAGCGTTATAACCATTTGGGCGGTTTGTGGACAGGAGGTCTGGTACTGCCTCTTCTTGCCACCCACGCCATCGACAGACATAAAAAGCATCAGCAGGTCATCCACGGCATTGGCGGAGAGATAGCTAAAAGGCTGAAAGAGATGGGGATGGCTATCAGCGAGGTCAATCCGGTGATCGATCCCGAGGCCGGAAAATATGTACTGGACGAAATGATCCGGGATTCCGGGGTTAAGATGCTTTATCATACCTGGGGTGCCCAGGTGATCATGGACGGGAATACCATCAAGGGGGTTTTCATTGAAAGCAAATCAGGCAGGATGGCCGTGCTGGCCCGGGTGGTGATCGACTGCACCGGTGACGGCGACATCTTCCACTGGGCCGGAGAACAGTACGACCTGATGAAATATCATATCGGACTGAATCACCGTTTAGGCAATGTGGACCGTGTGGACCTCCAAAAGGCCGGAAAGACAAAGCTAAAAATTGGTGAACCAACCCCGATACCCAGTGTGAACTGGGTGAATATGCACGGGCAGGATGATCAGGACGGTGTGGACATGGTGAACCTTTCGCGCCTGCAGATGGATTACCGTCGCGAAATCTGGGATAACGTGCAGAAAATCCGTCAAACCCCCGGATATGAGCAGGTATTCCTCGTGGACACGGCTTCACAACTGGGCGTCAGGATGTCACGGATCGTTGATGCTGAATACAAACTTACCCTGGAAGATACAATGACCCACAAAAGATTCGATGATGTGATCGGGGTCAGCGGCGCATGGACCACCATGCTGTATAAAGGTAAAAAGGTTCCAAAGTCAGAACGTCCCTGCTGGCAGATTCCATACCGTTCGCTGGTTCCCAAGAAAACCGACAACCTGCTGGTGGCCGGTCGCTGTTTCTGTTTCGAAAGGGAACTGGTCGAAGATACCCGGATCATAGGTACCTGCCTGGTTACCGGACACGGTGCCGGGGCTGCTGCCGGACTGGCAGTGAAAGAAGGTCAGCGGGTAAGGGATTTAGATACCGTAAGGTTGAAAAAGCTGCTCACAGAGCAAGGCGCATGGCTTGGCTGACCAATACAGCCCGGCGTATAAAGCTCCGGAACCTCTCGGCATTCCTGGCCATCCTCCTGGCCATTCCGCTGGGATGGAAAGGGCTGACCGGTTTTTACACCTGGCTCAGTCCTTTCATTATGCTGAACTCGGTTTTTGCATTGAAATCGGTGGTCTGGCTCAACAGCCTGGCATTGGCCATCCTGATCCTCGCTTTTTTCCGGAAGCGCTGGTTCTGCCGCAATATTTGCCCGGTTGGATGGAGTTGCGACCTGATATCCGACTGCAGCCGGTGTAAAAACTTTTCTGTCAGAGCTATCCCTCCCGTCGGAAAATGGCTGGCGCTGATTTCCATCTCTGCATCGCTGGCAGGAATCCCTCTTTTCATCCTGCTCGATCCCATGTCGGTTTTTAACGGATTCTTTTCCGTTCTCTCAGGCAACTTAAGTACCGTTGGAATTCTATCGCTTCTGGGATTGCCGCTTTTACTGACTTTGCACCTGTTTCTCCCCGGAATTTGGTGCGCCCGACTTTGCCCCCTGGGTGGGCTTCAGGATGAACTTTCGGAAATAAAAAATCTGCTGCAAAAAAATCAAAATAAAGAGAAGGACGGGATCAGACCAGACAGCAGGAGAAGACTTTTTCTGGCATCGGGCGCGGGACTGGTAGCAGGATTTTTGACCGACCGGATATTGCCTGCAGAGGGAAACAATTTCCTACGGCCGCCGGGTGCAGTTCCCCCAAAATTGTTCAATATAATCTGCCTCCGCTGCGGCAACTGCATCAAAGCCTGTCCGACGGGTATCCTCAGCCATCAGACCGGCTCAGGAGATGCCATGGCATGGCTGGTTCCCGAAATCATTTTTGATAAAGGGTATTGTCTGGAAAGCTGCAACCTTTGCAGCCGCATTTGTCCCAGCGGAGCCATCACGCTCTTCAGTCCCGGTGCCAAGAGTCAGCTGAAAATCGGGTCAGCCAGCGTAACCCTGGGAAAATGTCTGCTGACCGGGAACTCCGAATGTGACCGGTGCAAAACAGCCTGTCCTTACGAAGCAATCACCATTGAACCGGATGGAGAAAGCCTGCAGATGCGGCCGGTCGTTGATCCGGATAAATGCAACGGATGCGGGGCCTGTGCCGTGATTTGTCCTCCCGGAACCATCCGGATAATTCCTGTGTAAATCATTAAAGATGTAAATAAACTTCACCTTTTTAACTGAAAGAATTGATTTTTCATGCATTTTTATCTGTTTGGGTAAACCGGATTTCTTCCATTCTTTATAAATTTCCGGACTGAATCTACAATATTAAATTATAGTCTCATGATACGAATAATTTTTATGTTACCGGCCTGCTTGATTCTCTCGGGTCTTTTACAGGCACAGCCCGGCCACAATTCATTGCCATATAATATTGAAAGGGAAAAAGTTCTATATACGATCGGGTATGCCCATCTTGATACGGAATGGAACTGGGACTACCCGACCACCATTAACGTATGCATCAAAAATACCATGGAGGAGAACTTCAGGTTATTTGAAAAGTATCCTGATTACGTCTTTAATTTCACCGGGTCACGACGCTACAAAATGATGAAAGAGTATTATCCCGCAATGTATAGTAAAGTGATTGACTATGTAAAACAGGGTCGCTGGTTTGTTTCCGGTTCATCGGTGGATGAAGGAGAAGTCAACGTATCTTCCCCTGAATCCGTCATCAGGCAGGTACTTTACGGCAATGACTTTTTCCGAAAGGAATTCGGAAAAGAAAGTACCGATTACATGTTGCCCGATTGCTTCGGCTTTTTATCGAACCTGCCCACCATCTGGAATCATTGCGGACTATTGGGTTTTTCCACCCAGAAGCTGACCTGGAATTCAGCTTCGGGATTGCCTTTTAACGTGGGCGTCTGGAATGGTCTTGACGGAAAGGGTATCATTGCCGCCCTGAACGCCACCGATTACACCGGACATGTAGTACCCCGGCTGGATAAAGACAGCGTATGGAACGCCCGGTTGGAAGAGAATCAAAAGAAATACGGTTTTTCATTCGATTACCGGTATTACGGAGTGGGTGATGAAGGAGGCGCTCCCAGACCCAATGACGTAAAAAATGTGATGAGCAGCCTTCAAAATCCCGATTCGAAATTCAAAGTCATATTGACTTCATCCGATCAGATGTATAAGGACATAACTCCTGAAACAAGAGGAAAGCTTCCGGTCTATTCCGGAGACCTTTTATTGATCGAGCACAGTGCCGGTTCGCTTACCTCGCAGGCCTTTATGAAACGGTGTAACCGGAAGAACGAACTGCTTGCCCTTTCCGCTGAAAAAGCGGCTTCCATTGCTGACTGGCTCGGTGGTGCAGCTTATCCCTATATAAAATTGAATAATTCATGGGATCTAGTCTTGGGCAGCCAGTTTCATGATATTCTGCCCGGAACCAGCATCCCCAAAGCTTATGATTATGCCTGGAACGATGAATTTGTAGCGGCAAATGGCTTTTCCGAGGTGCTGAAGAATTCTCTGAAGGTGATTTCGCACGGACTCAACACCATGACAAAAGGCCGTCCATTGGTTGTCTATAATCCGGTGGCAACCGGGAGGGAAGATGTGGTAACTGCCGAACTGACCTATGATCAATTGCCGGAGAACATCAAAGTATTCGATAAAACCGGCAAAGCTTTACCCACCCAGGTGATTGAACGCAAAGACGGCAGATTAAAATTTATCTTCCTGGCAAGGCTCTCTTCTATGGGTATTGCAGTTTTCGACGTGCAGGAAATCCATGAAAAAACTACTCCGCATCCCCGTTTATCTGTAAACGGTCAAACCCTGGAAAATGATTATTACAAGGTCAGAGTCGGTTCCTCCGGAGATATCGAAAGTATTTATGACAAAAAAACGTTGAAAGAGCTGCTGTCAAAACCGGCACGACTTGAATTCCTGAAAGAAAACCCAGCAGGTTGGCCTTCATGGAATATGGACTGGAAAGACAGGCAAAATCCACCCATCGACTTCCTGGATAAAGGAGCTTCAGTGTCTGTGGCAGAAGATGGTCCGGTTCGTGTTTCTCTTCTGGTTAAACGGTCAGGAAGGAATTCTGAAATCGAGCAAATGATCAGTCTTGCAGCCGGCGAGGCTGGAAAGCGGATTGAAATAAGCAATAAAGCAGACTGGCAGTCGAGGGAGGTTTCCCTCAAAGCCTCATTCCCCTTAACCGTCAGCAACGAAAAGGCAACCTACAACCTGGGGGTGGGCACCATTCAGCGTTCAAACAACAACCGGGTGAAATTCGAAGTACCCTCTAAAGAATGGTTTGACCTTACCGATGGAAGCGGATCGTATGGCGTTTCCATTCTGGAAGACTGCAAATATGGTTCCGATAAACCTGACGATAATACGTTGAGACTCACCCTGCTCTTTACGCCAGGAGTCAGCAAAACGTACGACTGGTGCTGGTACCAGGGCACACAGGACTGGGGCATTCATAAAATGAAGTATGGTATTTACGGACACAAGGGCGACTGGAGGGATGCCCAGTCATACTGGCAGGGAAAATTCCTTAACGAGCCGCTGGTTGCCTTTGAAACCCCAAAACACGACGGAAATCTGGGGAAAGAAATCTCCCTGATTAAAACCAGCACTCCCCAGGTTGGAATTATGGCCTTCAAAAAGATGGAAGAGCATGATTATTACCTTGTTAGAGTCAATGAATTAAATGGAATTGACACCAAAGCGGTATCTCTGGATTTCCCCGGTGAAATTGTGGATGCCTATGAAGTAAACGGTCAGGAAAAAAAGATCGGACCGGCTGATTTCAGGAACGGCAACCTGAATTTTGACCTCTCCCATTACACCATCCGAAGTTTTGCCGTTAAATTTGAGCCGGCAAAAAACAGGGTGGCTATTCCTTCACAGGTTGAATTGGCACTGCCGTTTAATGCAGATTTCATCAGTTTTGATGAAAACCGGCACGACTGCAACAACGGCAGGGGCGGCCTCAGTTATCCGGCAGAATTGATCCCCCGGGAAATCGTCAGCGAAGATATCCGATTTAAAATGGATCAGACCGCCGACCAGCTGAATAATGCGGTTATTGCCGATGGCCAGACCATCGATATCCCTGCCGGGGATTATTCCAAAATGTATATTTTGGCAGCTGCCGATGGAGATACACAGGGTGATTTCATTGTAGACGGGCGACCTTTCAGTTTGAACATCCAAAACTGGAGAGGATACATCGGCCAGTTTTATAAAAGGAACCTGAACGATGCAGACCATAGCTTGCTCAATATTGAAAGTCCTTATCTGAAAAGCGGCAATATTGCCTGGTTCGCATCGCATTCCCATAAATCATATCCAACCGCCAACCAGGCCTACCAGTATTGTTATCTGTATAAATATATGATTCCTCTGCCCCCGGGCGCAAAAAAAATAACACTCCCTGTAAATAAAAAGATCAGAATCCTCGGAGCTACCCTGGTAAAAAACAGTCCGGAAGAGATCCGCTTATCGCTTCCCCTGTTTGACGATTTTGCAAACAGCCCATCTGTTCAGATCAGGAAATAATACTTTGCGCATCCAACCGGATCATGCCACTACGCTAAATGCCAAATTCCACAAAGGTTAAATTGCCGGTATAACTGCCGGAGATTTTTAATCCGTTGATATCTGTGCAATCGAAGGATATGACGTACTCACTTCCGTTTTTCACCACGGTCACGCTCCCCTCTTTCAACGCGATTCTGGAATTCACATAATTCATGTATTTGGTCATCACCTCAGGAGCCGGATGATTAAAATCCACATGAGCCCAGTCGATATCCAGATCGGCATTTAAGCAGTAACTGGTCGGGTCATTCATGCTTTTCAAAGCCGTGACATACTGATCAGAAGGCCCCATGGTAAAGGTCATGTCTCCGTCTTTCACCATCCCACTACAGTCCACATCGTCAACAAAAGTGTACTTCCCGGGTGTCAGACTGTTGTTTTTATTAAACAGATTGAAGATCAACATATGCCCTTTCCCGTAAGGCAGCAAGGCAAATCCCCCGCCACTGATATCCAACCTGCTGATGGTTATATCCGAGGTCAGATAAATCCCGTGTGCATATATATCACGATTACCACAATCCAGTTCACTGAACCATACATTAAATCCCTTATTCAGGGGATATTCGATATGATTGACCATGAAAGAGTTTCCCGATTCAAAAACGCCGACAAATGAAAAATGCGCGATATCAAAAACCAGTTCATGGTTAACCTGATCAATTTCAGGAACGAGGATCTCATATCCGCTTACAGGATCCCAGTGCAAAATGCGGATATTATTCACATTGATAAACAGTGCCGGATCAAAGGTGATCCTGACCGTGACCGGCTCCTGAAATGTAATGTCGTCAGGCAGCAGGGAATACACCGGACCTTTCAGTTGTACGGCAAGGTCACCGGGCAATGTAAAATCGGTCGTTTCAAGGGCACTCAGGATCTTTCTCCCGGAAACGGATCCGGCAGGGAGCAAAATGCTTAACAATCCATCATCACTGGTTAGAGACCCCCCATTTTCACCGACAATTGCCCTTCCCGGCTTTAAATAACCTTCGATCCGGATATCCAGAAAACTTCCCGGGATCCCCCTGACTTCCACCTCAATTTCAGATGCGGCTGTCAAACCGCTAATTTCTTTAGACAATGAAGTCACCTTCTGAGAAAAATCAGAAACGCCGAAAATCTGCTTCCCGTCTATTTTGATGATGGCACTGGATACCATCCCGGAAATTCCGTCCCCGTTCCGGACATGAAGGATGAAGATGGGTTCAAAACAGGCCAGATCTTCACTTCCGATCATCATCCTCACCAGGGCAGGATCCCCTGTGTTCCGGATAAACCTTTCCTGCCCCCAGAAAACCACAGTTCCCTCATTCAGGACCGATCCAGCCTTTAACTGGGCATTTTCTGCCGTAAATTCCGCTGATTTCTGACAGGATTGCATTACGACGGAAAAAATAATCGTAAATAGTAATCCAAAGGTTTTTGTTTTCATAAGTTCAGTGTTTTAAGTGTTAATATGGTTAAAATTGTATAGTTAAATCCCTCAATGATTGTTCGTATAAAAATATAAAAAACATTTCAAAATTACATCTGTTCCTTTTCTATGAAAAAATACCGAAAGTATCTTAAAACTGAAAAAGAATGCCCTGAATCTCCAGAAAGCAAATGGATCTGTGCAATGAATCCCCACTTTATATTTGGTAAATATTAATTTAATTTAGAAGGTTTGTTCAATAGAGAATTATGAAAGTGAAAATTCTTCTGATTTCTATAATTATTTTATCAGACCTTGTCATTTCATGCCATCAGGATGAGGAAGAATTGCCCAATCCCTTTACCGACAAACGGGATGGACATCAGTACCAGTGGGTGAAAATCGGTGATCAGATCTGGATGGCCGAAAACCTTGCATATCTTCCTTTTTTCATCCAATACCGGCCCGGTTCTGATTTAGATCTACGCTGTTTTGTTTATGGGTATGAGGGGAATGAATTTTCTGAAGCAAAAGCCTCCCCGAATTTCAAAACATATGGTGTGTTGTACAATTGGCCCGCTGCCATGAATGGTGAAAACAGCAGCAGTAAAAGTCCGAGCGGAGTGCAGGGTATATGCCCCGAAGGCTGGCATTTACCCAGCGATGCAGAATGGGTAATCCTGGAGGATTATCTGATTCATGTCGGGTATGACATGGGAAATTCTTCCGGAAAAAACATAGTAAAGTCTTTGGCTTTGAAAGAGGGATGGCTTGAAAGTTCAAGATATGGCGCAGCTGGCAGTACCGATCATCCGCAGATCAGGAACATCACCGGCTTCAGCGCCAAACCGGGCGGATTTTGTGACAATCTCGGACATTTTGAACAGGCAGGCATGACTGGCTGCTGGTGGTCAGCCACGGTATATGGTGGAACAGAAGCATGGTGTCGGCATATATATTATAATAATTCTTATATAAACAGATTCAGCAACAAAAGAGGCAACAGCTTTTCAGTGCGTTGCATTAAAGATTGAAGGCACCTGGTAAAACGCGGTTATTTCACTGCTTTAAAACTGAAATGATCCAATGTGAAAATACGGGATCCCTTCCCGGAGAATCTGAAATAAATATCCTGTTTCCCGCTGACCTCCTTCAATTTACAAGAAAACACAGCTTTCCGTTTCTTTGAATTTACCTGTGTCTTCCCCAGAAGTTCCCCCGATAAGCTGCCCGACCGGATTTCAATCGTACCGTCATCCGAAATGTCGGAAAGCGTTGCGGAGAAAATCCGTTCCTGCTTGTCTCCGCCGAAATCCACATTGGAGAATTTTATCCAACTGTTGTTCCCGATGTTTCCAAGCCTGAAACCGGTATCTGACGATCCCTGTTTGATGATCTCTTCCGACTTTTCTGAATACCATTCGGCCTGAATTTCAGGCCAGGAGGCGTCATACTGGCCCACCCCGGTATCAAAATGTTTCTCCAGGAAACCGGTATCGGTCACGATCTTTCCGTCATCCCCGATGTGACAATACGAAATGATACATTCCCGGTATTTGAATCCCTGCCTGAGGTAATAGGTCCAGATATGGTAAAACTGGCCCTTCCACCAGAAAAAACTTCCGTGTGCATACTCGTCCAGGTGACAGCCATTACCCACCGCACCCACGCACTGATAGGGCCCGTACACGTTTTTCGAAACTGCATAATCCCTTCCCCAGCTCAGATAATAACGATCTTTGAATTTAAAAATGTAATTCTTATCCATCCATTCGGGCGCTTTTTCCCATTCCTCGCCGACAATGGTTATGGGTTTTGGGCTTTCGGCCAGTGAAACCATGTCGTTGTTTAAACGGGCTATGTGGTAACCACCGCCTGCTTTATCGCCATATACGATGTAAGCGGTTTTATCCGGGTTATCATCGGTCAGTATGGTAGGATCATGCATCGGTGCGACCAGCGGCTTTCCCAGGGCATCACGATAAGGCCCGCCGGGTTTATCGGCAACCATTACGCCAATGCTCCGTTTCTGGTCTGAGAAATAAAAGTAGAATTTCCCGTTCCGGTAGGCTGCATCTCCTGCCCAGCAATCGGTGCTGTTTTCACCCATATAGTTATTGCGGGGTGAAATGACACACGCCGGTTTCCAGTTCACCAGATCAGTGGAAGAAAACACCCGCCAGTCTTTCATAATCCAGGTGGGATCACCGGGGCTGTCATCGTGACCGCTGAAAAGATACACCGTATCCTTAAACACCCGGATATGGGGATCAGACATGCCGATGCCCCTGATCAGCGGATTATCGGCCTCAGCCCATTGAAAGAAGAGTAATCCTGAAAACAGCATTCCAAAAAACCGGTTCCTTTTCATCTTTAGGTCCAATTATCACATCCCTCCGCTCAGATCAGGAGAATTCCTGACCAGCTAAGGTAAGCGAACTTTCAGGAAGCGAATATAAAAAAAGATGTTTCCTTTTTGTGTGCATAATTTCTGAGACTCTTCATCAAACATTCAACCTATGGAAGGCCTGATTGTGCCTTTCAGAATTGATCAGGGTGACCGAAATTTTACAACAAAGGTCAGACTGATTTGTTAAAATGCCAGATTCAGTCGCAGATAGGCGTTACGGCCGGGTTCTATGCTGATGCTTCCCCGGTTGGTGGAAAGATGATTGGTATAGCTGCGATCGGTTAGGTTATCGATGCCTGCAAATATCTGCAAGCGGACCGGTCCCAGCCTGATCCTGGAAGAAGAAAGCGCCAGGTCAAGGCGGGTATACCCGTCGGTTACCCTTTCCCCTTCCGCGATCTTTTCCTGACGGGCGGCACTCACCAGGGTGATCTCTGCCGATCCTGTCCCGGGCTGGGTGTAGCGCACCCCCACCCTTCCGTTCAGCGGAGGGATACGGGGCAGGTCGGCATCGGCTTCTGTATCCTTTCCCCGCACGAAAGCCCCGTAAGCAAACAAAACCACATCGGCCCAGACATTATACTGCAGTCCGAAATCAGCCCCGTACAGAAGGGCTTTGCTCACATTCGCATTGATCAGGGCAGGGATGGTGTCTGTAGTACCTTCTGATACTCCCGTATTCAGGGTATAGATGAATTCTCCCGGTGTCTCGACAATCATGCCCGAGATCCTGTTGACAAAGCCGTTTACCTGCAGGTTTAACCTGGGCTTCCAGATCCGCAGTCCCAGGTCGGCTGAATACCCGCTTTCAGGCTGGAGATCCGGATCTCCCAACCTGACATAATTCCCCAGGTCGATGTATTTAAAGAGTTCCTCAATAGAAGGAGCCCTGAATGACCGGGCCAGGTTCAGGGAAAGATCCGTTTCACCGTTCAACCGGCAGAGTATCCCGGAATTGGCGCTCCAGGAAAAACTGCCGGCATCTCCTTTTTCAAAGGTGATGCGCTGGTTGGGGGGGGTATCGTTCCTGACTCCGTTGACGATGAGGTAATCCAAATCATATCCGATGTCATTTCTTACCCGGATGCCATCGATCCTGGCTCCTGATAGCAGGATAAGCCTGCCGCCCAGTATACGGGCCTCGTCCTGGACGAATATTCCCGTACTGGTGAAGGAAGACTCCGGGATCGGGGTTTCCCCGCGAACCAGCAAATTGGTTTTAGCCACTTCTCCTGCAGCATTGATCACTTCGCTCCGGATGTATTTTGTCCGCTCTGTTCTGACGGTCCGCGACCATACGTCGGTCCCGGCGATCAAAGTATTTTTCTCATTGAGTTCCCATGTGCTTTGCAGCTGTCCCCCGTGCATCAGATGATTCCCAATGGGAATGACCAACTCCGGGGTAACCCGCTGTATGCCTGCAGGAATTTTGGTTTCAGTCACCGTGTTGGGGATCATGGAAACATCCCGTTGTATGTATTGGGTGAAATAATTGATTTTCAGGGAGGAAAGCTTAGGCATGACCTTAATAATCTCATATCCCACAGAGAACAGATGCCGGTTGATCCCTGTATAGGTTGCCGTTGCCGGACCAGGAAAAGCTTCACCCCCGGGAATGCCCACATCGGTTGACCAGTTGTTCTGATACTGTATCCTGACGACATGATTGGGAAGCGGTTTGAATCCAGCTTTGACAGTGAAATTGTCGGATGTGAACCGGCTGTTCGGTAGGATGCCCTCTGGTGTCCGGATATCACCGGCTTTATTGTGTGTCCCGCTCAGCCTGAGATACCATTTATCCCCCCCTGCATGGATATCGGCATGCCCGGTGAAGAGGCGATTGGCCGAAGAAAAACCTGAAACGGCATTTCCGGAAAGGTACGGTTTGTGGGCAAAATGCCCGTCTTTGGTGATGATGTTGACAATACCTCCCATAGCCCCGGTACCATACAGTGAAGACTGCGCACCCTTTAACACCTCGACCCGTTCAATGTCGTTCACATCAATCATACTGAAGGATGCGGTCAGGTCGGTAGCTGTTTCAACCCGGTGCCCGTCAACCAGGGTCACCAGCCGGTTTTCACCCAATCCCCTGATGTTGATGTTGGTGGCCCACACCCCGTCACTGCCCATTGAAATGCCCGGCTCAACCGCCAGAACATGAGAAAGGGTCTGCGCGGAAAGCCTGTCGAAATCTCCCGATCCGACGACCGCCATGGGAGTGGGCACCTCCCTTACCCTGCGATTAACCCTCAGACTGGATACCTCTATTTCTCCCAGCGGGATCGGCTTCCGGATCAGGGAATCCCGAACGGATTCCGGGGAGTTGAAATCCTGCCCTGATGTGTTCAGAGAACAAAAAAAAGCGTATAATGCCAGCAAAAACCTGAATCTATTCATTCCTGGAATTCTTTAAAAGCACCGATTTAACCTGAATACCCTTCAAACGGCCCAACTGGCCGGTAAGAGATCCGATCTGATCCGTGGTACCTTCAAGAACCAGAGAAATCAAACTCAAGCCATTGCTGCGGGGCAGGCCCTGGCGTCCTAAAACAATGTGGGAATGAGCGGAGATAATCTCGTTCAACAAATGTATACTTTCACGCTCTTCGATAAGAATCAATGCTGTTCCTACTCTCTTTTCCATCAGTCTGCCTCCGGATAAGATCTTTAATTGAATCTGCTATCCTTGACCGGGATAATAATTCAGGTCGCAGTATTAAACAGATCGTTTGTTATTTATACTGCAAGTCTATTAATTTTGTTACGGATTAACAAACAACAGACTTTAAAATCATCCGGAATATGTTAAGAAACACACTTTGGATGTGGCTGTGGCTGACCTTGTTTTCGGGTGGATGTCGGAACGGAGTACCGGAAAACCGGTATACGATCGCCACCCTGAAAGGTCCTTCCTCCATGGGGATGATCCGGCTGATCGACAGCCTGGACAATCTGAAACACAGTGAAGTCAGGGTAAAGATCCTCAATGAACCTCTTCAGGTGCGGAAAATGATGATCGACGGAACGGCTGACTTTGCCATTCTTCCTTCCACCATGGCGGCCATCATTTACAACAAGGGGCTTGATTACCGGTTAGTCGCCATACCGGTTTGGGGCACCCTTTACCTTATAGGGAACAACTCCTCCATTGCCCGATGGGAAGATCTGAAAGGTAAAAGAGTCTTCCTGATGGCCAGGGGAATGACCCCCGATATTCTTTTCCGCTACCTGCTTCAAAAGAATGGGCTGAACCCTGACCGGGACCTTACTCTCGATTACAGTTTTCCGACCCACATCGACCTGGCCAATGCCATTAACGCTGGTCAGGCCGGCCTGGCCGTGATATCCGAACCTGTGGCCAGCCTGGCTATAAAAAACAACCCTACACTGAACCGTATCTTCTCACTGACCGATGAGTGGGAAAAATTAGAAGACATTCCGATCGCTGAGACCGCATTTATGGCCAGCAGCACCGTCATTAAGAACAACCCGATTATGGTGGAACAGATCCTTTCAGCTTATGAAGCCTCCACCCGGTGGGTGAACCAGTATCCCGACAGCGCCGCCGCGCTGATCATCAAACACGGGATCCTGCCCGATCGTGAAGCTGCGGTGGATGCTATTCCGCGATTAAATCTTAAATTTGTGAAGGCAGAAACCGTGAAAGGACAAATAGAAGCCTATTTCACAGTTTTTTATATGATGAATCCTGACGTTATCGGTGGGAAAATTCCGGATGAAGATTTCATTTACAAATAAGCAATTTTGGAGGATCGCCTCGGTAGTTTTTATAATGGCCGTCTGGAAAATCCTTTCCCTGATTTTCAGTTCCGATTTTGTACTCCCCTCTCCTGAAAAGACTTTGGTGACCACCCTGGGTCTCTTCAGTGAGAAACACTTTCTGGTCATCGTCGGATCAACGGTGATGCGTAGTCTGGCCGGATTTACCCTGTCCGTCATCCTGGGAATCGGATTAGGAATCATTGCCGGAACCCATCCGCCTTTTAATGCTTTTCTTCAGCCCATTTTGATCACCATCCGGTCCATTCCGGTCATTGCACTGATCCTGCTGGCGCTGATCTGGCTCAATCCAGGATCAGTGCCCGTTTTCATTGCCATTCTCACCATGTTCCCGTTCATCTGTATCAATGTGATTGACGGTATCAAAAGTGTGGATCCTGATCTTACCGAAATGGCCAGATTTTACCGGGTCGGCAGGTCCAGAATCCTCAGGGAGTTATATTTCCCCGCGATCATGCCGTTCATCATCAGCGGTGCCTCAAGCGCCATGGGAATCGGGTGGCGGGCCATCATCACCGGCGAAGTACTTAGCCAGCCGCTATATGGCATGGGAACATGGATGCAGGGAGCCCAAACCTTCTTAAATGTGGACGCTGTGATTGCCTGGACGATCCTGGCGGTGATCATCAGCTTCGGATTCGAAAAGACCATCCGCTGGGGCGAACGGAAACTCACTGCCTGGAAATTCTGAATATGAAGCTGGAACTGGAAAATATCTGCATTGATTTCCGCGAAATCGCCCTGTACAGGGATTTTAGCATCGGCTTTGATGAAGGAAAGATCACCTGCATCCTTGGCCCTTCGGGTTGCGGCAAGACGACCTTGCTGAACATCATCGGGAATATCGTTAAGCCCGACCGGGGTAATCTTTCCGGATTCGAGGGTAAAATCATCTCCTACATTTTCCAGGACCCGCGATTACTGCCCTGGAAAACAGTAAAAGGGAACATAGAATTTGTCCTAGGAAAAGAAATCCCCCCAGAGGAGAGGGAACAGCTGGCTGACCACTTTATCCGGCTGGTGGAGCTGGATGATTTTGCCGGCTATTATCCCTCAAAACTAAGCGGCGGTATGCGTCAGCGGGTTTCCATTGCACGCGCTTTTGCCTATTCCTCGGATATCATTCTGATGGATGAACCCCTTAAAGGACTGGATATCAAACTCAAATTAAACCTGATTAAAACCTTCTCCCGGATCTGGGAGAAGGATAAAAGAACCGTGATTTTCGTCACCCATGAGGTGGATGAAGCATTGCTGCTTGGCAATGAGATCATCGTTTTAAGCAAACCCCCTGCAGAAATCTTAACCCATCTGAGTATGGAAATCCCTCTTGGTGACCGTTCTCTCGATTCACCCTCCCTTTCCGGATTGAAGATGAAGTTACTTAATACCCTGGGGAACTAAATCCCGTAAAAATATTTTCTCATTTTTACCCCCTGTATGGGCACCAAACTGCCCCATCGGGATCTGCTGCCTCCATGAAGAAAATTATATACTTATCATTTAGATTTTTATCTTCATAATTATATATCCCTTTTTAAACAATAATCGTATACCATTTAAAACCGGAATTTAAATGAACTCAGACTTATCCACCCTGAAAAAGAGCTGGAATTTATGGGAACAACAAGAAATCTTAGCCGGCCGCAATCGATGTGTCTGAAGATAAATCCAGATTAGGCTCTAATAATTGGTTATTCATTTTTATACGCCATATGAAAAACAGGTTACATGATGTTCTGGCAGTGATCCCTTTGTGTGATGAAGGTAAGATCGTTCTGAAACAAGCCATGTATCTTCAAAAGGCACTTTCATTCCGGATCTTTGCTTTGTATGTGGTTTCACCGGTATCTCCCTTCAGGCGCCTTTTCTGCTCCCGTAAGATCTCCGTAATAAAAGAAGAAGCAAAACAAAAGCTGAATGATTTCTTACTGGATTTTTATGAAGGAGAAATTCCTGCAAATGTAATCCCCAGGGTATCCATGGGGAAACTGGTTCCTAACCTCATCCGGCAGGGTCGCAGTGACAACTACTTTTTCATGATCCTGAAGCGGAGCAATAAAGGGGATCCAACCCTGTTAAATCAGAATAAAATTGACAAAATCATCGGTCATTCCTATTGTCCGGTTTTGTCCATCCATGAAGATCCTACTCCGGAAATTATTAGAAAGATTTTAATTCCGATTGACATTAGCGAAAGCACCAGTAAAAAACTGTTGTGGGCCAGTCTGTTTGCTAAGAAGACCAACGCAATTATTCAAATTGTTTCCGCTTTGAAAATCAACATCGACAAGCAAAAGAGTCTGGCTTTGAAAAATGCCGAGAAAATCAAAGCCATGCTTCGGGGCAGAGGGATTGAATGTCAAGTGGAAATTCTGAAGGCATTTCATCATGCCCAGCATAAGCTGGTATTGGATTATATTTCAACCCAAAAACCGGACATGGTCATTATCCGTAAGCACAATGTTGCTTCAAAGATGAATACGACAGTTGGCGATTTTGCAAAAGAGATAATCCACGGATCGACTGTTCCGGTTTTCACGGTAAGTCAAAGTCAAAGCGATATTGCGGATACCTTGGGTTAGTTTCTGCAGTACGGCTGGCATTGGTTGGTTTATGAAAAAGTAGCTTATGGACGGCATATCTCAGAATATAAGCGGATTGAATGAAATGGGGAAAGTACTCTCTGTTCGCGGCAGTGTGGTGGATATCCGTTTCGAACACCGGTTGCCTCCGGTATACACCTTGCTGAAAACAGGGAGGAATGAGGAGATTTCGATTGAAATCTTGTCGCAGCTTGATGCACACAGTGTACGTGGGATTGCTTTAACCCCGACACAGGGACTTGCCCGGGGCATGGTTGTAAAGAGCACGGCTGGTCCTTTGAAAGCCCCTGTTGGTAAGGGAATCTTTTCACGGATGTTTGATGTTTTCGGGAATACCATCGACCGTCGGGGAGAGCTGTCGGATGTGCATTGGCGATCCATACACCAGGATCCGCCTCCTCTCGGGAAACGCTCCACCCAATCTGAGGTTTTTGAAACAGGCATTAAACTGATAGATGTGCTGGTGCCGCTGGAACGGGGAGGCAAGGCCGGGCTTTTCGGAGGCGCAGGTGTGGGTAAGACCGTTCTGCTTACCGAGATGATCCACAATATGATCGGACATCATGAAGGGATGAGTATCTTTTGTGGCATTGGGGAGCGTTGCCGTGAAGGGGAAGAGCTCTACCGCGACATGAGCGAAGCCGGCGTTCTGCAAAACATGGTCATGCTGTTCGGTCAGATGAACGAACCTCCCGGGGCACGTTTCCGGATCGGCCAGGCTGCACTTACCATGGCTGAGTATTTT
>Ga0116193_1001850_pt1 | contig 16763 bp, 17 predicted proteins | sample AD_UKC115_MetaG_FD_89892 | JGI IMG/M metagenome (GOLD analysis project Ga0116193, IMG submission 89892) | Active sludge microbial communities of municipal wastewater-treating anaerobic digesters from Hong Kong - AD_UKC115_MetaG | ecosystem: Engineered > Bioreactor > Anaerobic > Digestate... | reverse complement strand
CACCATGTAAACAGCTGCACCTACACCTAATGGAGTTGCAATTATAGCTGCAATAAATGTTACATATAAACTTGATATAATCATTGGAAATATTCCACCAGATTTACCAGAATCAATAGGATTTCCAAATAAAAATTCTAAGTTAACCACAGGTAAACCTTTTACAAGAATATAACCTAATATAATAATTAAAACACATAAAGTGAATAATCCAGATAATATAAAAATCACATTCATTATTCGATCAGATGATTTAGAACTACATAACTTAAATGCCATAATCTAATCACCTTCTCCAATATTATTTACAACATTATCTGAAAACATTATATTATAATAATCATAAGCTTCTGTATTTTTTAATATTTTTTTACTTCCTAAAACTTGACGTGGAACCTTAATATTTTTCTTAATTTTAATTTTATTATAAATCATAAAGTTCCACCTCCAATATCCATTTTATATTTACGTTGAATCCAATTAGCGAATAATAATAAAATCATAATTATTATAAATAACACAACTGCAGTTGCAAACAATGCATTATAATGTAATCCTGTTGCATATCCCATTTCTAAAGCTATATTTGAAGTTAAAGTTCTAACTGGTTCAAATATTGATCCTGGGATTTGAGTTACATTACCTGCTACCATAATTACAGCTAAAGTTTCACCTATTGCACGACCCATACCTAAGATGATTGCTGTTACTATTCCGGGAAGAGCTGCAGGAAATACTACATGTCTAATTGTTTGCCAATTAGTAGCACCTAAACCTAATGAAGCTTCACGAAAATGTTGAGGTACAGTACGAAGTGAATCTTGGGATACACTGATAATTGTTGGTAAAATCATTATTGCTAAAATAATAGCTGCTGTGAAAACACTGAATCCAGTTCCTCCAAAATGTTCTCTCATTATGGGTACTAAAACAATTAATCCGAAAAACCCATATACAACACTTGGTATTCCGGCTAATGTTTCGATAACTGGTTTTAAAAATTTTCTAACTTTGTTTTGAGCAACTTCTGCCATAAATATTGCGCATAAAAGGGATAATGGAACTGCCATTAGTAGTGCTAGTAATGTCACTTCTAATGATCCTACAATCATGGTAAATACACCATATTGTCCTAAATCTGGTGCCCAGTTCATTCCAAAAATGAAATTAAAAAATCCATAACTTTGAAATGCAGGAAATCCTTGAATTAGGATAAATGCTACAATTATTAGAATTATTAATATTGAAAAACATGCTGTTAATAATAAGCATTTTTCTATTAAAAATTCTGATAAATTATTTTCTTCCATTTCATGCCTCGAAATTTTTTTTTATTTTTAATATTTTTTTAAATTTTATAATTTTGAATTTTTTTCTAATTTTAAATAAATTTTATAAAGAATTTTAATTGTGGGGTATTAATATTTTTTATAAAAGGATAATATTTTTTAAGATACAGGAATAATCTTATTTTCTCTAATTATTTTTGTTCCTTCTGGAGATTTAACCCATTCTAAGAATTTTTTAACTTCACCTGTAGGTTTCCCTTTTACAAGGAATAAAAAAGGTCTTTGTAATTTGTAATCTCCATTAGCAATTGTTTCTTCAGAAGGAGTTACACCATTTACTGAAAGTCCTTTAACATCACTACTCATGTGAGCAAAAGACATATATCCTATTGCTCCAGGATCTGTTGATACAGCTTGTTTTACTGATTCTGTGGAACTTTGAACTATTGCTGTGGGCATTATTTTAGTTTTCCCCATTATGAGACTTTGAAATGCGTCACGAGTACCTGAACCTTCTTCACGAGTTATAACATGAATTTCTTGGTTTTTTCCTCCGACTTCTTCCCAATTTGTGATATTACCATTAAATATGTCTCTAATTTGGTCACTTGAAAGATCTGAAATGTTGTTTCCATTATTTACTCCAACAACTATTCCTTCTTTTCCTAATTCAACTTCAGTAATATTTTCTTTATCTGAAGAATCTAGCTCTTTAGAGCTCATTCCAATATCAGTGATTCCTTGATGAGTACTTCTTATACCCATTCCAGAACCCCCTCCTTGTACACTTATTTTTAAATTGGATTGATTTGCCATGTAAGCATCTGCTAATTCTTCTGCTAAAGGTTGTACACTTGTAGAACCTACAATATCCATTCTTTGAACATTTAAACCTGGAACTATAAGTAAACAAAGGACTATTATAGCTATTATTATTCCAATTACCCATTTATATCTTGATTTCATTTTTTTAATTCCCGTCTATAAATATAAAAGATTATAATAAATTTTTAAAATTTAACAAAATTACTATAATTTTAATAATTATAAATGTATTATAATTTAATAATTATAATGTTTTAGAGGAAATCAAATCGATTACATAAAAAAAATGGAAAAAGAAAAAAATTCTTTAAATTTTAGTTTTTTTATACATTTTTAGTTTTTCTTAAGCAGTATTAATTTGTACTATTTGGTTGAAGGTACGATTTTCTCTTGTTCTAATACTTTTTTACCTTCATCTCCCATTGCCCAATCAATGAATTTTTTGGTTTCACCAGTTGGTTCTCCTTTGGTTAGGAATAGGAATGGTCTTTGTAATTTATAAGATCCATCACCAATTGTACTATCAGATGCACTTACTCCATCTAAACTTACTGCTTTTACATCTTTAGACATATGTGCATAAGATATAAAACCAATTGCATTAGGGTCTTGTGCTACTGATTGTTTTACAGCTTCTGTGGAACTTTGTACTACTGCATCGCTTTTTACTGAATCATTACCTAGAACTATTTTTTTAAATGAATCTAAGGTTCCTGATCCTTCTTCACGAGTTATTAAATCGATTGTACCAGAACTTCCGCCTACTTGATTCCAATTTGTTATTTTACCTGAGTAAATATCTTTTAATTGGCTTAATGTTAAGTCGGAAACACTATTTTTATTATTTACTACAACTACAATACCATCGTTACCTAGTTTGTATTGCTTTAATCCTGCGGCATCGGCACCTTTTACATCTTTGGAACTAGTTCCTATATCTGCGGTTCCTTCTTGGGCACTTTTGATACCTACACTGGATCCTCCACCTTGGACGTTGATTTGTACTCCAGGATGTGTTGCATTATATTTTGCTACAAGTTGTTCAGCTACTGGTTGAACACTAGTTGAACCTACTATATCAACTTTTTGAGCACTTGATGTAGTAACTACAAGAAATGCTGCGGCTATTATAATTATTATAGCAATTATTGCTATTTTTCTACTTTTTTTCATAATTCATTCTCACCCAATTAAAAGGTAGTAAATTTTTACTTATAAAGGTTTCCATAATGTGAATGAATTTACACATAATAGGAACTAAATGGTGAAAAAGAATGAATAAAAAAAATACAAAATTCACAAAACAGGAACAAAAATAGACTTAAAGTTAAAAAAATAAAAAAAATTACTCACGGAAAGTCCGTGGAGTAATAGGACGAGGAATATCCTTATGATACTCAGCAGCAGTATCCATAATCTCAACACTAATATCCCCCATACGTTCAAAAGCCTTCACAACACGAGATAAATACAAATAATAATTAGAATGCTGAGTATCATCAAAACTAGTATCTGCCATCTGAGAAGCAATACAATTCATAGCTTTCTTCTGCAAATCATGCATTTTCTCCTCACAATCCATAAGATCCCCTCTAACAGAAAGTTTACCATTAATAAAAGCATCCATAGCAATATCAATAGACTTCTGAGCATTCTTATGCATTTTTTTCAAAAACTTCAAAATATCATCATCAACCGCCAAATCATCATTAATAGTGAACTTAGCAATATGACCAGAATAATCACCAATACGCTCTAAATCATAAGCAACTTCAGTATAAATAGTAACCTTAGAAAATTTAGAATGAGGATCAATATTCACAATAGTTTCAACAGAATTACGAACCTTCTCATTCATATTATTAGTAGCATAATCCATTTCAAGAGCTTCCCCAGCAATCACTTTATCATTTTCCACAACTGAATTAAAAGCAGCCTCAACCTCAGATTTAACATGATTACTCATATTCTGCAACATATTCTTAATTAAAAGATTTCCAGAATACTCTGGAGAATCAACATCCTCACCATATAATTCCTCATACTTTTTTAAATCTATGATATAAGCCCTTTTAACAACTTCCTCTTTAACCAATGGTTGTAAAAGTTGAGTAACATAACGACGAGTAATACCTAATTTATCAGCTATTTCATCCTGAGTAGAAGGATTTTCATACAAAATCACATCTAAAATATCTTTTAAAGTCCTATTTCCTTTATTTGGCATAAAAATCAACAAAATTTATAATTATATTAATTATTATTTTAAAAACAAAAACTAATAAATATTTCTAAAAACATGAACAAAAATAGTTAAAATAGGAAATAAAAAAAATTATTTCCCAAAAAATTCTTTAAAGATTAAGGATTCACAACCATAGTAGTACTATTAGAAACAGAACTATAACAATCAGAACCAGCATAAGAACAAACAACAGTATAATTACCTGGAGCTAAATTAATAGCTAATTGATATGCACCTTCAGTATCTGTAGTAACCCAATAAACTTTACTAGCCCCACTAGATAAACGAGTCAAATTCAAACCAATATGCTGACCCACCAAAGGACTACCAGAAATAGTTTGTAAAATTCCAGTTAAATTTTGTGCAACACCATAAACCCCAATAAACTTATTAACAGTTAATAAAGTGGAATTCTTTTCAAAACTTAAAACTTCAATTGAATTATTACAATTAGAAGATAAACAAGTCTCATTACCATAATATGTTCCTTGCACTAAATAAGATCCAGGAGATAAATTAATTGGTAAATAAACATTACCCTCAGTATCTGTAGTAACCCAATAAACTTTACTAGCCCCACTAGATAAACGAGTCAAATTCAAACCAATATGCTGACCCACCAAAGGATTACCTTTACTATCACTTAATTTAGCAGTATAATTTAATCCTTGACCATAATTTTCAGTGAAATTTTCACCAGATAAAACTGTTATTATACTTGAAGTAGTATCTAAAACAGCAGTTTTTAAAATTACATTATCGGCTTGTGAATAATTAGCAGCAATAACAGATTGCCCTTCATGATTTACAGTATAATTAGCACTAATTAATCCTTCATCAGAAGTTAAATTAGATATAGACATTCCATCAACAAGTAAATTAACTAATCCTCCAGTTATAGTGTTATCATTATCATCAGTAATTGAAGCAGTTATATTTACAATATCCCCATTATTTACTTTAATTGTTTGATTATTCAATAAAGTAATATAAACATTTGATAAAATTCCAAGATTATAAATTTCATTTCCTTTTGAATAAGCTTCACAATTAATTATAGTATTATTTTTTAAAGTTAATGTAGAATATTCATTATAAATAGCTCCACCTGTTTTAGAAGTATTGTTTGTGAATATAGAATTTTGTATTGTCATCAAACTATAATACCAATAATTAATCACAGCTCCACCATTTAATCGACCAGTATTACTATCAAAAGTACACTTATCAATTAAACAGGACCCAATCAAACCATTTAATGCATTAGCAGAATATATTGCTCCTGCTCCATAGGCAGAATTTCCTTTAAATAAACATTGAACAATTGTAGAATAAGTTCTATCATTTAAATATATTGCTCCACCTATACCAGATTGACTTGCCTGATTATTAATAAATGTTGAATTATAAACATTTAAATAACCTTTATTTTGATAAATAGCCCCACCATTTTGTTTATAAGCTAAATTATCAATGAAAATAGTATTATAAATATTACCCGTACCATAAAGATCATAGATAGCTGCTCCACCATCACAACCAGTATTAACTATAGTGTTATTAATAAATTTAGAATTATTCACGGTTAATTTACCTATAAGATTATAAATAGCTCCACCATATTGTGCTGAATTATTCTTAAAAATACAATTATTAATAGTTAATACTCCATCATTTTTTTGGATAGCTCCACCAACTTCCTGTAATTCAACAGTACTACCATTAGTAAATGTTAAATTATTAAGTGAAACTGTAACAAATTTACTGTTTATAATAAAAATATGAGTATTATTAAAAGCAGAAATTATTGTATTCTCATTACTTTCCCCAATTAAATTAACACTTTTATTTAATTCATAATTACTAACCAAATATGTACCATTAGAAATATATATTGATTGTCCTCCAGTATTTGCATCTAATCCTTCCTGTATTGTTTTAAAAGGATGAGATTCTGAACCATCCCCAGATTCATTTATATTAGATGAAATATACCAATTATAACCAGAATTATTAGAATTTAATGAATCAGATAAATTAACATTAGTTCCAGACATTGTGTTATTGTTAGATATATCTTCTGCACTTACAAATGGAATTAAACAAATAATCAATATGCAAAATATTGCTAATGGAATAAATTTATGAAAAATTTTAGTCATAAAAGTTTTATCCTCCCAATAGTTAAATAAATATAATTTAATATTTAAAAAACAGATAATTAAATGAATAAATTTTAGAATAAAAGAATCTAACAAAATTATTAAATAATAATTAAATGTTTTTCATTTAATTATTTTAATCAATATTAAATATAAATTTTTCAATATGAATTAATAATTATATCGTTTAATGAAAAAAATATATAAATAAATATAACATCAAAATAAGAATATTAAAAATAAACTAAAAGTTGATTATTATGCCTGATAAAAACAGCACAGAATATAAAATAGCAGAAAGGACTGTTGAAAAAAAGATGGGTTTTTATAAACATTTAATTATTTACTTAATAGTTAATATAATTTTAATCTTAATCAATGTTTTTATAAATCCTGGAAACTGGTGGTTCTATTGGGTAACTGTATTTTGGGGAATTGGTGTAATATGTCACTTTTTAAGTGTTTTTACATTAACATCAAAAAAAGCATCAGAATGGAAAGAAAAACAAATAGAAAAAGAGTTAAAAAAATAAATTTAATTCTTTTTATCTCCAAATTTATTATTAAAAAATTTAGTAGTTTTATTAGAAGCATTAAGTGTTTTTCCAGAATTAATTGCTAATGATTTTTTAGATTCATATTCAGATTCTTCATAACCATTATTTCTAATAACTTTTTTTCTAGGGTAATAATTAGATTGTGAATTATTTCTAACCGCATTATTATAATGTTGGTTTCTTGTTTCAGCCATTTCTAATTCATCAAAATCTAAAGGATCATAATATTGTGCTCTTCTAGGCATATAATCCCCATTACGATAAACTTTTGGTTCTTCATCACGAGATCTAAATATACTACTTAAAACTCCCACTATGATAATTAATAATAATAATAAAATTATTAATGCAATCCAGAAATCTAATTTATCCAATACTTTATCTGCTAAGAAGAATAATTTACTACCTATCAACATTGTATTATTTAAATCAACAAGCCCTCTAGCAAGTAAAATTCCTCCTGTAAAAAATACTAATACTCCATTTCTCTTTGGAATGTTATTGCTATTTAAAAATGGATAAAAACTTAAAACAATCATACCTAATCCCATTACCCGGAATAGATTTTGATTTGTTGCAGTTTCAAGCATATTAAATATTTGAACAAAATTATAATGGAATGTTGCTAAGACAAATATTAATTCTATAATAGTTATAACAATAAGTGGGAGCAAATAAACTATTTCCCCCCCAATATTATATTTCTTAAATTCCTTATTTTCTAACCTTGATTCAGAATAGGTAGAAAGTGCTTGATAAATTATAGAACTTAATACAGACCCTATAACTGTTCCTGTAAGTCCTAAAGTTGCGGTGGTTAATGCAACTATGCCTGAAATCAATCCAGCCATAATAATATTAAAATGGTTCTTTTTAGACATTTTCTCCTCCAATTATTTTTAGTCTAGTACACTTAATTTTATATTCACATATTATTTTGGTGGAATCAATATGCAAACTATCATTACAATTTAATGTTAATTTTAGAATTTAATAAAATTTTCTATCTATATATAATTATAAAAAATATCATATAAACTTATGTATTGTAAAATTTTCAAAATAAAAAAATTATAGATTAAAAGTAAATTCAAGAATAAATAAGAGCCTTAGGGGGGATTCGAACCCCCGACTTCCACCTTACCAAGGTGGCGCTCTACCGGCTGAGCCACTAAGGCTTTAGTATACTAATGAAATAAAAAGTAGAATAAATCATCATATATACAGTTATAACTCTAAAAAAATGATTTATATAATATTAAAGTGCAGGGGAAGGGATTCGAACCCTCGAAGGCCTATACCAGAGGATCTTAAGTCCTCCCCCTTTGGCCACTCGGGCACCCCTGCATACTACAACATTGTAATTTAAGATTAACATCATATATAAAGTTAATGGTTATTATGAAAATTTAAAAAAATATTTCTTAAAAAAAATAAAGCTCAAAAAAAGAAAATTAACACAAAAAGAAAAATCTAAGATTAAATTTCACTATTTTTAAAAAAATTTATAAACTTTAAAGAAATTAAAATTATATACTATTAAAATTTTATAATGGAGACAAAAATTGAAAATTGATGATGATGCATGTGGGGTATGTGAAGATTGCATTGATGTATGCCCATTAAACGTAATTAAAAGAAATGTATTCAAAATAGTTATTAAAGATGGATGTGATAACTGTGGAAAATGCATTGAAATATGTCCCTGTGGAGCCATTATAGAAGAATAAAAAGTGAATAGGAAGTTTAAAAAAATGAAATTACCCAAATTTTTAAAAAAATTTAATATAATTGATTGGTTAATTATCATATGCATTATTTTAGCAATATGCTTTGCATTTATTTATGTAGCAACAGACGATAATGGAACTGAATCTACATCAATAGATACAACCACTATGAGTAAAATTGGGCAAAAATATTCAGAGTATTATATGGAAGGAGATATTGTTAACACAACTATTAATGGATATAATGCAACAAGTGGTAAATATATAACACTAACTGGAACTGTACTGTGGGAAGATGATGATTCTGGAGCAAAAACAAAATTATTAATAGACTCTGGAGGACAACATTACCTTGCTGCTTCATATGATGATGTGAAAAATGCGGATATTTATATTGATAAATTGACTTTAGATAAAACCGATCAAAAATATAATAACACCGTCGAAGTTACTATAAGTCCAATGAAAGTTAACACATTAAGTGATTTAATTAAAGGAATTCCAAATGGTACTAATTATGAGATTTCTGCAGAAGTTGGATCAACACATAAAGATAGTCAAGTTTATCAAGAAATAACAAATCAGTTATATGCAAATCATTATAGAATAAGTATTAAACCAAATAATGCTGCAATTCAGGATCAAATAGAAATTGAAAAAGCAACAGCAAATGAAATTAATATTGCAAGCAATATTCTAGGCCAAATAGATGGTCAAAGTAATTTAATTAAAATACGTGTTTATAATTGTAACAATAACACATTACAAGAAATTAAAAATAATTATAATGTTACCAATGTAGAATATGTATCCTAAAATTTGGTTTTTAATTAATATGTGAAAAATATGAGCACTATATACAATACCATAACTTATATTACAAGAAATATTACAAATAAAATAAAATCATCCTTCTTATTCACAATTATATTTAACATAGCTAAATATATTGAAAATAAATGGGTTAATAGTTTTTTCAAAGGTTTATATCCTAGTAAAAACTTTTTATCTTTCTTTAAAAAAAGTAGAATATTAAATAAATACATATTTAGCCCACTAATAGTTCTTGTAGTATTTACTATATTTTTATTATTATCCTTGACCCAAATTAGTTGGAGTTTAGAAATAAATTTATTAATTGCATTTATAACATTTTTTATTGGAGCATCTATTGTTCCAAAATATCTTTTAAATAAAAATTTGGAAATAGGTAATTTCCGTAAAAATGATATTTATTCAATTGGGTTCTGTTTAATAATAGTTGGAGTAATATTTTTCGTTTTATGTATTGGTAAAGCTGGAGGCTTACCTTTAATTCATTCTAGTTTAAGATATTCTCTTTCTCCAGCATTAACTATGCCAATTTTTTTAATGATACCTGGTATAGGAATGGTAGCAAGTTCTTATTTAAGTGATTATAATGAGAATCTAATTTCAAGATCTCAAGTTAGATTCAGATTCCTAATTTTATTTTTATTCAGTGCAGTAATATTCTTAACTCTAGCTTACAGAACACCACTACTTGCAGTCTTATTAATGCTTATAATCATAGGATACTATGGGGAAATATTATCAGTATGGGAAGTCATCATATCTGCATTAATTGGTATATGTGCAATAGTAGGAATTGGATATTATAGAGTAATTAGTGAAGGAACAATCACAAAAGGAGCAAGCCCAATATCCACACTACAATCAAGAGCAGACTTCACATTACATGTACTAAATTTAATCAATGCAATATCAGGTGATTTCGGATTAATGCATGGAAAACTAATAGCAAGTGCAATACCTGGAAGCGCATTAGGACCAAGAATGACCATAGGAAAACTAATAGCATGGAGAAGCGAAGTAACAGTAACACCAACACTAATCGGACCAATGATAGTAGATTTTGGAAGAATTGGAGTTGCAGTAGGAATGGCATTACTAGGATTCATATTAGGAATTGGATTTAAAATAATAGAAAAAACCAAAAACTCATTTTATATATTCATATATGCATTACTATTAACTTACACTATTCTTGGAGTTGAAACAGGAATATTAGACATACAAGTAATTTTATATTTCCTGATTGGATTATTCTTATACTTAATAATAATATTCAAAAACAAAACAAACAATTAAAAAAAAATAGGTATGAAATTAATGGAAATAAAAGCATACTGCAATAAAAACAACAAAGTAATGAATATCTTTTTTGAAAGTGAAATTAACAACATACCTCCTGAAAAAATTAAAAAAAATGAACTAAAAGAATGTAAAAATTTAGAAAAATTACTTAAAAAATACATAAATGGAAAAGAAGTTAATTTTAAAAAATATTACGATTTAAATCTCCTAAACATAACGGAATTTGAAAAAAAAGTATATAAAGAAACACTAAAAATTCCAAGAGGAAAAGTGAAAACATATAAAGAAATTGGAGAAAACATAAACTCAAAAGGATATCGTGCAATAGGAAATGCATTAAACAAAAACCCAATACCAATCATAATCCCATGTCACAGAGTCATAGGATCCAACAAAAAATTAACAGGATTTAGAGGAGGATTAACTATGAAAAAAAAATTACTAGAAAAAGAGGGATTAAAAATAAAAAATGAAAAAGTAATAATCTAAACTACTTTCCTAAGCAAAACACTAGTATTATTCGTATTACCAATTGGAAGCAACATAATTTCTTTATGGAAACCTCTAATATCTTTATCAGTTAAAGGAGCATAAAGAATAGCCCGCATACCACTATAAGTTCTAACAAGAACAGGTGTAGTTATATCAACAGTTTCCCAAACATTAGAAAATACCCTATCTTTAGGTTCTGCAAATGCTGCAACCATTACAATATCATAATCAATTTCTTTAAGCTTGTTTTCATCGCCCACAATAATTTCAATTCCCTCAGATAAACCTAATTTATCAATGACTTTACGAGATAATTCTGCAACATCCTCTTGTATTTCTATTCCCACACATTTACAACCAAATGCTTGTCTAAATAATATTAAAGTTAAAGGTAAAGGTCCACTACCTATAAATACAAAAGTTTTATCATCATGAAAATGAGCTAATTTAGATTCATTCTTTAATAAACCTTCATATCTTTCATAAAAATGGAAAGTATCCAATGTTGCCTCAGGATCATCTGATTCAATAATTTCTAAAGCATTTTCAGATTCCAATCTAGCTCCAATATATAAATAAAATTTCCTAATAAGCATTAAAGCTTTATTCATTCTTTCATTATCAAGAATATGTTTTGCAGAATCAAAATCAATCTCTTCATCATGAGCTATAACTTCAATTTCATCCAATAACACAGTAATTTCATCTAAATCAACAACATTTAATGAATCTAAATCTTCTAATGAATCAATACCATAATTTTCTAATTTCTCTGCAATTTCTTCTATTTTAGGCCAATATTTCCAACAACTCATAATTACACTATCCATTATTTAGATTCTGATTTTATTTGATTAATTTTAGCATGAATTATCTCATCACATGCTTCTTTAGTAGTTAGTTTATTAGGCTCAACAGTGAGTCCTTGTTTTTGTAACCTGTGTAACATTTCACTAGCTTTAGGAGGGCGTAAATGTGCTTTTTTCAATATTTCATGATTCGAAAAGATTTCATTAGTTGGACCTTCAGCTATAATTTCACCATCATGGACAATAAATACTCTATCTGCAAATTCTGTAATCATTTCAACATCATGTGAAGAAACAACTAAACTCATTCCTCCTTCATTTAGTTGATTTAATATACTTAATACTTGATCTACTCCTTGTGGGTCTAATCCTGCAGTTGGTTCATCAAGTATCATAATTTCAGGATACATTGCAACAATACCTGCTATAGAAACTCTTTTTTGTTGCCCTCCACTTAAATGGTGAGGTGCTTTATCTTCAAATCCTCCCATTCCTACCATTTCTAATGCTTCAGCAACTCTTTTATCAACTTCATCTAAATTTAAACCAAGATTCATAGGCCCAAAAGCAACATCTTCTTTTACACTTGGTGCAAATAATTGATCATCAGGATTTTGAAATACAACTCCAACTTTTTGTCTGATTTTAAGTAAACTTTTTTTATCATATTCCATTTTTTTCCCATCAACTTTAATAAAACCACTTGTTGGTTTTGTTAACCCATTAAAATGTGAAAATAATGTAGATTTCCCTGCCCCATTAGCTCCCATTACAGCTACTTTTTCTCCTTTTTTAATATCCATATTTATTCCTTTTAATGCGTGAGTTCCATCAGGATAAGTGAAAGCTAAATCTACTGTTTCTAAAACTAAATCTGTCATTATTATTTTTTCTCCTTTATGTTGCTGTGAAATGTAATCCAAAATATCCTAATTTAGGTGCGAAAAATATGGCAACAATTTCTATTGCAATAACTAAGACTGCAAGGGATATTATGAATATGTAATTAGATTTTGTAAGTTCTTTTCTACTTACATAAAGTTGGGAATCATTTGAAAATCCTCTACTAATCATACTAGAGTAAGTTGTTTCTCCTTTTTCATAGGATTTAAGAAACATCATTCCTATTGTGTAACCTACTTGTTTAATTCTCCATTTATATGAAGTTAATTTACTGTTAATATCGAAGTTTCTTGATTTTTGGGATTTTCTTATTTGTGCTAATTCATCAATAAACATAAATAAGAAACGAACCATAATACTTAAAATCATTGCAAAGTCCCTAGGCATTCCTAATTTTCTGAATGATTCAACGACTTCTTGCATTGGACTTGTTGATGATAATACAACAATTGCAGTTAAACATACTATTAATCTGGATATTAATATTACAGCCCAATTTAACCCAGCATCAGTAATATGAATCCAACTAATAGAGCTTGCCCAAATTATGTTACCTGGATGGATAAAAGGTTGAAATATTATTATCGCCCCACCAAAGGGTAAAAGTAGTGCAATTCTTGCAAATGAAGTTTTAAATGATAGATTTGCAAGATACATGATTATTAATAAAAATACTTCAAGAGTTATGAGAACAAAAACTTGATTTGAAAAAACTGAATATATAATAATAAACAATACAGCTATAAGTTTAACTCTTCCATCTAAATTATGAATTACACTATGTTGTGCACTTACTGCATCTAAATCCAGTGCATCATTTATATTCCCCATTTATTAACTCCATAACTAATTTTATAATTAATCAATTTATTATTGAATTTAATAAATTCATTATTTATTAAAATTATATTTTTTTTAGAAAAATTATAATAAGTTAACTAAATTTTTTAGTTAACTTACTATATTTAAATGTGTTATTTTAATTTCGTCTTTTGACTATTTCTCCGATTCCATACCCTAAAGCTAGTGTTATGATAATACCTAAAACTAAAACACTCACTTCTCCTAATGAACCTAATGGTCCAAATGTATAATCTGGAAATGGGGATTGTAAAAAGGTATTTGAATCTCCAACTCCTACATTCTCTGCAGATTTTTCTAATCCATCAGGGTTTCCAGATGCTATAAAAGGTGATAGACAAGCTACAGCAAAACAAATTATTAAAGCAACTGCAATTAAATATTTATCTTTTTTATTCATTTTATGCCTCTGTCATAGTTTCTGTTGATTTATCATTCCAAGCTAATAAATCAGGTCGGTATTTTTCAAGTGCTATAATAACAATTATTGTCAGAACCGCTTCAATTATTCCAATAAATGCATGATAAAGACCCATTAATTCTAAACCAGGTATTAATGGGAAAGTTCCTGCTATAGCCATTTCTACTGCACATGCTTCTGCAGCTATGAAAGTTGCTAGCCAAGCTCCTACACCTATTGCTGGGATTTTACCAATTATTTTACGTAAACCTTTGAATGTGTATAAACCAACTGTACCTCCTATGATACCCATATTAAGTACATTAACTCCCAAAGTAGTTATTCCTCCGTCTCCAAAGAATAATGCTTGTACAAGTAATACTATTGTGAATACAAATACTGTTGCTTCTGGAGCAAAGAATACTAATGCTACTAATGTTCCTCCCACCATGTGTCCACTAGTACCAAATGGAATTGGTATATTAAGAGACATTATAGCGAAAATACCTGCTGCTAATACAGCTAATAAAGGAATACGTTTTTCATCTAAATTACTTCGTGCCCATTTAGACGCAAAATAAAGTGCTACTATTAATATTATATAATAGATTGCACATTGCCAAAGGGGTATAAAACCGTCCGGTATATGCATTTTTATCCTCCAAATTTTAATTTTAATTTCAAGACAAGTAATACTTTATTAAAATTTATTTAAATAGTCAGTATTACTAAAACCTTTAATATCTCAATATTTTATAAAATCAAGCTTGTTAATTAATAATTAATCTCAAACTTACTTGACAATTAAATTATTTGTTAAAAACTCTAATATAAACCTTATTAAAGTAATAAAAAAACTAGATAATAAGTAATAAAAGTATTACTAGAATAATTTATTAATAATTGGATTTAACATAATCTTAAAATTAAAATCAAGAATCAAAAATAAACTAATTTATAAAAAATAAGATTAAAAACTAAAATTTTTAAAAAACAAACAAAAATAAATCTAATATACTAAAAATATCTAAAAAAAAGTATGAAATTATTTTAAATTTTTGATATAATCCCATGGAACTCCAGGGTCTATTACTTCAACAGGTACCCCTAGAGTAGATATTAAATTTGCTAAAACATATAAACCCGGAATTTCACTGTAATGATGAGTTATGTCAATTAATGTTAAATTTAATTTTTTAGCTAAGATTCCAGAGTCATGATTCAAATCTCCAGATATAAAAACATCTACTCTTCTTTCTTTTGCTAATTTTATATAATCTAAATTGCTTAAACCAAAACCTGCAACTATTGCTATTTTTTTAACTTCCTTTTCACCATTTTGACCGTTTACAACTCTTGTGTTCTCTTCATTAAATCTACTTGAAACAATGTCTAATATTTCATCAAGTGTTTTATAACATGAGCATATGCGTCCAATTCCTGTAGATATGTCAAATTTTGACATTACTTTAAGATTTAAACTTTCTGCTAGTGCATCACTTGATCCTCCTTTACATACATCCCAATTTGAGTGGATTGTATAAGTTGGTGTTCTTGGTGTGAATGTAGGAGTGTGGTGAGTTATTACTAAATCTCCTTTATTAAAAGATTCATCATCTTCAGGTAAGATATCCATCATGACTTTAATGTTTTTAACTTCATGATTTTGATAGTTAATTCCAAAGTATCCTATTTTATCCCCATCTAAAGCTAATTCTTTAGGAATCATCTCATCTATCGCTTTGAAAATATCTATTGACAACATAATATTTTTAAACTCTTTTGATTATTATTTCTTTTATATATTTTTGTTTATTAAAATACTTTTCATTTATAATATTACTTATTTTGTGAAAAAGCTAGAATAGTATTACTAATTTTTAAAAAAGTATTTATAGTAATTTTAATAACAATTAAATAATCCAAAAAAATTAAAATTCCAAAAAACAAATAAAAGGCGGAATAAAATAATGAACCTAAAAACATGGTATAAAGAAAGCTACAAAAAAGGGAGAGAAAAAGCAAAACAATGGCAATGGTACGACAACCTATTTTTAGGACTCATAATATTCATATTCATAATAAGCATAATCATAAACGATTGGGGAGTAACATTCTTATCAGGAGTATTAACATTAGTTATTTTACTAAATTACTGGAAATTAATACTAATAAAATTAGCAGACAACAATTGCAAAAAAGGAAACTATGAAAAAGCACACCAATATTTAAATAAAGTCCTTAAAAAAGATGAATATAATATATGCGCATTAATTAAAGAAACAGAAATATATAAAAAAGAAGAAAATTATCAAAATGCAATTGATACATGTAATAAAGGATTAAAAAAAGAT
>Ga0116193_1001849_pt1 | contig 16768 bp, 17 predicted proteins | sample AD_UKC115_MetaG_FD_89892 | JGI IMG/M metagenome (GOLD analysis project Ga0116193, IMG submission 89892) | Active sludge microbial communities of municipal wastewater-treating anaerobic digesters from Hong Kong - AD_UKC115_MetaG | ecosystem: Engineered > Bioreactor > Anaerobic > Digestate... | reverse complement strand
GGGGGTGAAAGTACAGGGTTATCCCATCCGGTAGCCGCGATGCACAGCCACAATGCCGCCGGTGAGATTGAAATATTGGACGCGGCGGAAGCCCGCAGTTTCAAACATCGCCTTCAGTTCGTCCTGTGGCGGATGCATGCGGATGCTCTCGGCCAGGTATTGGTAGCTGTCGGCGTCGCCGGCGATGCTGGCCCCCAGCTTCGGTAGCACGTTGAACGAATACCAGTCGTAGGGGCCTTTCAACAGCGGGTTGGGGCGTGAGAATTCCAGCACCAGCGCGCGCCCACCAACCTTCAGCACCCGGTGCATCTCAGCCAGCGCACGGTCCTTGTGGGTGACGTTGCGCAGGCCGAAGGCAATGGTGACGGCGTCGAAAGACTTGTCGGCAAAAGGCAGCGACTCCGCGTTGCACTGCGCAGTGGGCGCCACCACGCCCTGGTCGAGCAAGTGGTCGCGGCCAACTTCGAGCATCGCTGCATTGATGTCGGTGTGCAGCACCAGGCCGCCGGGGCCAACCTCGCGGCTCATCAGCCGAATCAGGTCGCCGGTGCCGCTGGCGAGATCAAGCACGCGCTCGCCGGGGCGCAGGTGCAGCTGGGCAACGGCGAAGCGCTTCCAGATGCGGTGCAGGCCGCCCGACATCGCGTCATTCATGATGTCGTACTTGCGGGCGACAGAATCGAACACATCGCGCACCTTGCGCTGCTTTTCGTGTTCGGGGACGGTCTGGTAGCCGAAGTGGGTGGTGCCGTCGGCGAACGGACGATCGCCGGCGGCCCGGGTCGGGTTGTCAGTCACGTTGGGCTCCTGCCTTGTCCAGCCGCGCGAGATAGTCGCGCCAGAGGGCGTCCCGTTCCTTGCAGAGCTTGTGCAGATAGTCCCACGAGTAGATGCCGGAGTTGTGACCGTCGCTGAAGGTGGGTCGGACGGCGTACATGCCCACCGGCTCCAGCTCGGTGATGTCCACTGCCCGCTTGCCGACCTGCAGCACCTCCTGCCCCGGCCCGTGGCCACGTACCTCGGCGGACGGCGAGTAAACGCGCAGGAACTCAAAGCTCAGCTCATGTGATGTGCCGCCCTCGCCGTAGGTGAGCGCTAACACGTGCCGCTTGCGGTCGAGCGTGATTTCAGTCGGGATCGGGGTATCAGGTTCGAGACCGGGCATCGGTCGCATCCTCGGGTATTGAAGCCGCTATTTTCGCAGAGGGGCGGCTTGGCCCGCGGCGGTTGCACGCGACGGCCAGGTCGCCAGCAGCACACCGGCGATGGCGCAGCCGAACGCGACCAGATGCGCTGCCGTGAAGCGTTCGCCAAGAAACACAATGCCAACCAGAGCCGAGGTCAGTGGCAGAAACACGGTAAATACGCCGGCTTTGGCAGCCGGCACGCGCTTGAGCCCGGTCATCCATAGCCACACCGTCCACATGCTGGCAGCCAGCGCGTAGAGCACGAGGCCAAGCCAGGTGCCCGTCGCGACCGTACCAAAGTCGAACGACAATGCCGCCCACACGCCCATCGGCGTCACCAGCAGCAGCCCCCACAGGTTGATCAGCGCGCTGATTCGTTTGGGAGAGAGTTTGCCGGTGAGCCGCTTGCCGATCACCACGTAACTGGCCTCGCAAAAGACCGCGCCTAACAGCAAAAGCATCCCAAGCACGGACGTGTGCCCATCCTCCGGGCCGCCACGGGTGAAAGCAAGCACCACCACACCCGCCACCGCCAGCGCAATCGCGCCCAGCATACGTGCCGAGAGCGTCTCGCGCAGGAAGAGCCACGACAGCAACGCCACCGCCGCCGGGATGCCGGCCATGATCACACCGGCCGAAATGGCGGTCGCCTCACGCATGCCAAACAGCATGCAGATCGAGAAGAGGAAGTTGCCGAGGAAGGATTCCAGAAACACCAGCCACCGCGAGCGCGCGTCCAGCGGCGCTTCGTCCGCCCCGCGCGGCAACCAGTGCGCCATCGCCACCGCCGCAATCCCGAAGCGAAGCCAGGCGAGCAAAAACACTGGCAACGCGGCCACCAGCAGTTTCGAAAAGCCAACATAAGCGCCAACGATCATCATCGCGCTGGCGAGGCACAAATAAGCAAGCATGGTGGGATGCTACGTGGCGGCCAGTGAGCAGGCGGCTTTCAAGCGAAAGCCCCATCGCAGGCCGCGAAAGCCCGAAAAAGTCGAATAGTCGACTGCAGGCGAAATCGCGCGGGAGCCCCCGCGCAGGCTTGACGCGAGCGAAAAGCTGACAGCAGACTACTTGACGATGTCGAGGTGCTCCAGCCCGGCGAGCATGTTGCGGCCTTGTGCTTCGTGGCCTTCGAGCTTGATGCGAAGACGCAGGTCGTTGACGCTGTCGGCGTTGCGCAGCGCGTCCTCGTAGCTGATGTGGCCCGCCTCGTGCAACTGGAACAGCGATTGGTCGAACGTCTGCATGCCCAGTTCGTTGGACTTTTTCATGATCTCCTTGATTTCGCTCACTTCACCCTTGAAGATGAGATCGGAAATCAGCGGCGAGTTCAGCAGGATTTCCACCGCAGGCACGCGGCCCTTGCCGTCGCGCCGCGCGATCAGGCGCTGCGACACGAACGACCGCAGATTGAGAGAAAGGTCCATCAGCAGTTGCTGGCGCCGCTCTTCCGGGAAGAAGTTGATGATGCGGTCCAGCGCCTGGTTGGTGTTGTTGGCGTGGAGGGTGGCCAGACACAGATGGCCGGTTTCGGCGAAGGCAATGGCGTGATCCATCGTTTCCCGTTCGCGAATTTCGCCGATCAGGATGACGTCGGGCGCCTGCCGCAGCGTGTTCTTCAGCGCCACGCCCCAGCTGTCGGTGTCGGTGCCGATCTCGCGCTGGGTGACGATGCAGTTGCGGTGCTCGTGCACGAATTCGATTGGGTCTTCGATGGTGATGATGTGACCGCGCGAATTGCGGTTGCGGTGATCAAGCATCGCCGCCATCGATGTGGTTTTGCCGCTGCCGGTCGCACCGACGAAGATCACTAGCCCGCGCTTGGCCATGATGATGTCACGCAGGATAGGCGGCAGCATCAGCTCTTCAAACCGCGGGATCGACGTATTGATGGTGCGGATGACGATGCCGACCTGGTTTTGCTGGATGAAGGCGCTGCAGCGGAAGCGGCCCGTTCCAGCCGGGCTGATCGCAAAGTTGCATTCACTGCTGCGCTCAAACTCGGCCGCCTGTTTGTCGTTCATGATCGAACGCGCCAGGGTCAGGGTGTGCAGGGCAGTCAGCTGGGTTTTCGAAACTGGCTGGATTTCACCGTCGATCTTGAGCGCTGGCGGGAATCCGGCGGTCAGAAAAAGGTCGGATGCCTTCCTCTGTACCATCATCACGAGCAGCGAATTCATGAAGGTAGTGGCTTGTTCGCGTTCCATACGATGGTTTTCCTGTCAGCGGGCCCGGACGACGTTGCGGTGGGATCAGGCGAACATTTCGCCCTGTTTGGCGTTGAGGCGGGCTTCCGCAGGCGTAATCAGATTGCGGCGGATCAACTCCTGCAGGCATTGGTCAAGCGTTTGCATGCCTTGACCGAGGCTGGTCTGGATGACCGAATACATCTGTGCGATCTTGTTTTCCCGGATCAGGTTGCGAATCGCCGGCGTACCGAGCATGATTTCGTGCGCAGCAATCCGCCCGGAGCCGTCCTTGCGCTTCAGCAGCGATTGCGAGATTACGGCGACGAGCGACTCCGAAAGCATCGAGCGGGTCATGTCCTTCTCGGCCGCCGGGAACACGTCGACGATACGGTCGATGGTTTTCGCCGCCGACGACGTGTGCAGGGTGCCGAACACCAGATGCCCCGTCTCCGCGGCAGTCAGGGCGAGACGGATGGTTTCCAGATCGCGCATTTCGCCGATCAGGATGATGTCGGGGTCTTCACGCAGTGCCGACCGCAGTGCGTTGGCGAATGACAGCGTTTGCTCGCCCAGTTCACGCTGGTTGATCAGGCACTTCTTGCTTTCGTGCACGAATTCGATCGGGTCCTCTACAGTCAGGATGTGACCCATGATGTTTTCGTTGGCGTGGTTCACCATCGCCGCCAGCGTGGTGGACTTGCCAGAGCCAGTCGGCCCGGTCACCAGCACCAGGCCGCGTGGCTTCAGCGCCAGCTCGGCGAAGATCTTCGGCGTCGCCAGATCTTCGAGTGTCAGCACACGCGACGGAATGGTACGGAACACTGCCCCGGCGCCGCGGTCCTGGTTGAACGCATTGACACGGAAGCGCGCCAGGTTGGGAATCTCGAACGAAAAGTCCACCTCGAGGTTCTCTTCGAACACCTTGCGCTGTGCGTCCGACATGATGTCGTACACGAGGCTGTGCACGTCCTTGTGCTCCATCGCCGGCAGGTTGATGCGACGAATATCGCCGTGCACCCGAAGCATGGGCGGCAGACCCGCCGAAAGATGCAGGTCTGACGCCTGATTCTTGACCGAGAACGCGAGAAGTTCCGCGATATCCATCCCTATAATCCTTTTGCCCCGCTCGACGCCTTTCGCCGGCACGCCGGTGGCGCTTCTCGTTGAGTGGTATCTGTGATGTTGACATTGTCATTATGACCGCAAGCTCCGAGCCTTCGCAAGCTGCGGTTCGCCTGCAGCAGGTGCAGCGTCGTATTCACACCGCAACGCTGCGGTGTGGTCGTGATCCGGCGAGCGTTGCCCTGCTCGCGGTTAGCAAGCTGCAGCCGGCGCAGTCGATCCGCGACCTTTACGCGGCGGGGCAGCGTTCGTTTGGCGAGAACTATGTGCAGGAAGCCGTCGGCAAATGTGCCGAACTGGCCGACTTGCGCGACGTCGAGTGGCACCTCATCGGCCCGCTGCAATCGAACAAATCGCGCGATGTGGCCGAAACCATGCACTGGGTGCATTCGGTTGATCGTCTGAAGATCGCCGAACGCCTTTCGGCGCAGCGTCCGCAGGCCATGCCGCGGCTCAATGTCTGCATTCAGGTGAACATCAGTGGCGAAGCGTCGAAGAGCGGTTGCGCGCCGGGCGAGGCGATCTCGCTGGTGCAGGCCGCAAGTTTGTTGCCGCAACTTCGTGTGCGTGGTCTGATGGGTATGCCTGGGCCCGGCATCGGTGATGTCGCGACGCGCCGGCAGTTCACCATGCTGGCCTCACTGTTTGCCGAAGCAAAGCGCACCGTTGCCGGCCTCGATACGCTTTCAATCGGTATGTCGGACGACCTGGAGATTGCGGTTTCCTGCGGTTCGACGATGGTTCGCGTCGGTACCGCCCTGTTTGGCGCCCGGCCGTCCCGCGCCTAGACGTCACCTGCTTGCCTTGACCTACTATCCATGGCCATGAAAAAGATCTGCTTCGTCGGTGGCGGCAACATGGCGAGCGCAATGCTCGCCGGGTTACGTCGTGAACATCCTGCGCTCTTGTGTCACGTCATTGAACCGTTTGCCGCCGCCCGCGACAAACTGATCGCGAGTGGCGCCACTGTCTACGCTTCACCAGATCGGGCTGCGGTGGCTGACGCAGACGCCGTGGTGCTTGCCGTCAAGCCGCAGATGCTGAAACAGGCGTGCGCCGAGCTGGTGCCACATCTGCGCGGCGAGTTGATCGTGAGTATCGCTGCGGGCACGCGCGTCGCCAGCATTGCGCGCTGGTTGGGCGATCACCAGCGCATCGTACGCACGATGCCCAACACACCGGCGCTCATCGGCCAGGGCATCACCGGGCTTTACGTTCCCGACGCACTGGATGCAGCCGACGTGACGACCGCCACGGAGCTGATGCGTTCTACCGGTCCGGTCGTGCGCGTCGACAGCGAGGCGATGATTGATGCGGTGACCGCTGTGTCTGGCAGCGGCCCGGCCTACGTTTTCCACTGGATCGAGTCAATGCTGGCGGCGGCGAAAGGCGTCGGTTTCACCGACGCTGACGCTCGCACCCTGGTGCTTGCCACCCTCAAGGGGACCACGGCGCTCGCGGAAGCATCCGACGAATCGCCCGCCGTGCTGCGCGAGCGCGTGACCTCCAAGGGCGGGACGACGGCTGCAGCACTGGCCGTCATCAACGAGCGCGGGGTGCAGCAGGCGTTGATCGACGCCGTGCGTGCCGCCCGTGATCGCGGCGCCGAGCTGGGCGCGATGGCCGACGAGTAGCGGTGACGCCGGGCCCTGCGTCGCATCCCTTGCCGCCGTGGCTAAGAGTCACAGCTGCGGGCGTCGAGATTACGTTATACGTACAGCCCGGGGCGAAAAAGACCGAGCTCGCTGGCGAGCACGACGGGGCGCTGAAACTGCGCGTCAATGCACCGCCGGTGGAGGGCAAGGCGAACGCTGCCGTGCTGACATTTATCGCCGAGCGATGCGGCGTCGCGAAAAGCCGGGTCGCGCTGGTTGCGGGCGAGCTCAACCGCCACAAGCGGGTCGCCGTCCGCGATCTGCTGCCCGCGGTTGCACTAGAACAGCTTGTATGAAAATGGGTTGAAAACCCCCATCTGGTCTGGGCATTGTGCAACCAGTACCCGTAAGTCGACTTTGGTAAAAATGTGCGTTTGAGCCGCTATCCGCCGGGCTTTGAGTGAAAAGTCGTCGCCTTGCGTTATGCTGGCAGCATGGCGATCAAGCTGACCGATGAGCTCTACGCCGAGCTCAGGCACATTGCTCAGGCGGTGTTCGCCCACGAGGCGGCGGGTCATACCCTGTCACGGACTGCGGTGGTCCACGAAGCGTGGCTGCGACTGGCAGCGGGCGCGGTGCCAGCGGAGCGTGCCGACTTCCTCCGGCTAGCTGCGCGCGTCATGCGCAACCTGCTGGTCGATCATGCTCGGCAGCGTAACGCCGCGAAACGCGGCGGCGGCGTGACGGCTGTCAGTTTTGACGACACCGTACGCGACTACGAACGCGCCTGTGCCGATGGTCTCTACCCGTCATCCGGAGAAACGACACAACTGCGCCGCGTCGGCCGTGAACTTGACATCGAGTCGCTCGACCGCGCGATCAGTGCGCTCGCGCGGCAAAGCGCGAGGCAGGCGGAAATCGTTGAGCTCAAGTTCTTTGCTGACATCGGTATCGACGACATTGCGCGCCAACTCGGCACCTCACCGTCGACCATCAAACGCGAATGGACCGTGGCGCGCCTGTTTCTTCTGCGCGAATTGGCAGCGCTGCGTGCGAACGGTGGCGGCGTGGCGTGAGCTGAATCCGTGCAAGCACGCTTTCATTGTTGCGGCAGTCGCGCGTTGAGGGGCGGTAGGCGGAACATGACGACAAGATCCGAAGTGGACGGTGACCCAGCAAGCGCTGCCGACATGAACGTGAGGCATGAGCGCCCGCTCCTCGCAGAAGCGACGTGGTCGCGCGTCGGTGAGATCATCGAGACGGCGCTGACGATTCCCGATGCTGCTGCGCGGGCCGCATTTGTTGACACCACCTGTGGCAGCGATTCTGTGCTACTGGCCGAAGTGCGCTCACTGCTCGCCGCTGACGCTGCCGTCGATCTGGTGTTGCCGGCGACGCGCTGGCTGCACGCGACGACAGCATTGCGTGAGGCCGGGCTTGACAATAGCGGCGCTCCGGAGCGCTGGGTAGGCCAGCGTCTTGGCGCCTGGCGAATCGAACAGTGCATCGGCAGCGGCGGCATGGGGTTCGTCTATCGGGCTCGGCGCGACGACAGCGCTTACCAGCAGACCGTCGCCGTGAAAGTGCTGCGCGCGCGAGGGGTTGCCAGCGCGCAGTGGTTCCGCGACGAGCGACAGCTGCTGGCGTCGCTGGAGCATCCAGGCATAGCGCGCCTGATTGACGGCGGCGCAGCCGACGATGGCACGCTGTACCTGGCGATGGAGTTCGTGGAAGGCGAAACCATCGACCGCTGGTGCGAGCGCGTAGCGGCGTCGCTGGCGGAGCGTCTGCATCGGTTTCTCGATGCCTGCGCAGCTGTGCAATACGCACACCAGCGGCTCATCGTTCACAGCGATATCAAACCTGCCAACGTGATGGTGACAGCGGATGGCGCGGTCAAGCTGATCGACTTCGGTATCGCCAGGATCACTCAGCACAGCGGTGTCGCGGACGCACTGGTCACCGCGCCTGTCGCGCTGACGCCGGCGTGGGCAAGCCCGGAGCAATTGCGTGGCGAGACAGTCACCACTGCCACTGATATCCATGCGCTCGGTCACTTGTTGCAGCGGTTGCTGCCAGCCGGCGCGCGAACAACCACAGCCGGTATTGCTGGCGTTGACGACCTGCGTTGCATTGTGCGCCGGGCAAGCGCGACAGACCCGTCGCAGCGCTATGCCAGCGCGGACCAGCTGGCCGATGACGTGCGCCGCTATCTGGCGCATGAGCCGGTGCAGGCACGCGGTGGCGGTGCTGCCTATCGTGCCGGACGTTTCGTACAACGGCATCGCGGCGGCGTTGCGCTAGCTACTGTCGGTGCGCTCGGCATGCTGTTTGCGACCTCGTTCGCGCTCTATCAGGCGAACGCCGCCCGCGCAGCCGAACGCGAAGCGGGCCTGCAACGCCAGCGCGCAGAGCAGCACTTTGCCAGTGTGCGCAAGATGACCAACCAGTTGCTGTTTGACTTGCACGGCAAGCTTGCAGCGATTGCCGGCACCACCACACTGCAGCGGGATCTTGTCGCGCAGACGCTCGCGTATCTTGACGGACTGCGTGCCGATGCTGCGGACCATCCGGTCTTGCTGCACGAAATCGGCGCCGGATACCGGCGTCTGGGCCGCATCCTTGGCGGTACGCAGGGGGCTAACGTCGGCGACCGCGATGGCAGTGCCCGGGCGTACGAGAAGGCAGTGATGACACTCGATACGGCGCTGGCTCACGAGCCGCGGACAACGACCGTGATTGAGCAGTTGAAGACACTTACCGAATTCGCCGAGCAGCAGGGCTTGTTGCGCAACTTTGCGCAATCCAAGATGCTGTTCGCGAAGGCAACAGCGCTGGGTGAGCAAGCTGTCGCGCGTACACCGGACAACGGCGATCTTTTCTACACGGTGCAAAAGGTGCTGGTGGCGCGCAACATTTCGGCCCTCTACCTGGGCAACGGTCAATTTGACCGCGCCGCGATGCTACGGGTGACGACGGCGCTGGAGTCGAGGCAGACCCGGTTCGCGGTAGCCAGCGATGATGCCCAGACCATCCGCGCCATCCTGTGGCGTTGCTACACCGCGCTGGCTGAGTCGGCGCGGCGGGATGGCAATGCCGCGGGTGCGTCCGACGCTGTGAACTGGCACCGGCGGGGCGTGAGTCTGCTGCAACAGAACGAACTCTTGCATCCCGGCGACATTGGCTATCGTCGCGGCACGCTGAACGCCCGCTGGCAGCTCGCGAGCGCCCTGAACGATGCCGGCGAGCCGCTAGCAGCGATCGACGAAGCGCGTGCGGTTCTGGTGGACTTTGACGCGCTGCATCGTGCTGATCCGGCCAATCAGGAGGCGGTGTTGGATGTATTGAAAGGTATCGCAGCGGTGTCGATCTACCAGCTACGCGCCGGCGACAGCAGTGGCCTGCAAGACCTGATTGAGCGCGGACGAACCGTGTCGTCGCTGCTGAGTGGGGCAACCAGACAGCACTTTGTCGCGCGGCAGAGTACGCTGCAATTGGGCGTGGCCGAGGCGTGGCTGGTCGCCCATGAAGCCGGCCGGACGCCGGGCAGTAACGTGCGCCGGCGGGCTTGCACGCACGCAGCAGTGCTGCTTGACCGGGCAAAGCAACTCGCCGGGCAGGATCCATCGCTCACGAATGGTGACGTGTTTAGCCCCGTGGATCAGTTGCTGCGCGCATGCCCAGCCCCCGGCGGCGCCACGACAGTTCGACGCACTTCATAGAGCGCTGCGAGTGTCGGCAACCACGCGAGTTGTACGCTGGCGCCAGGGCGCCAGCATCTTCACTACGGCACCAGCATCGTCAGACCGCAGGGGCCAGAGAGTTGCCCGAGCACGGCGTTCCATGTCGTACGCGTAGCCCCCGCGCCGAGGGCGCCTTGCGTGACGCCGGCGCCGGAGCGTAGCGACAGCGCACGTGTCAGCAGCAGCCCGTCGGTGGCAAATTTGGCTTCGCCGTCACCGTCGAAGTCGAGTGCGCAGCCGGGAGCGGCGACATACTGTGGCGTGGTCAGGTAGTTGTAGCCCTGGCCGTGACCGCCCTCGCCAAATTCATTGCTGCCCCAGCACCGCAGGCTACCGTTGGTCATGATGACGCAGCTGGTGTTGTTGCCGGCGCTCATGCCGGCGGTGGCGGCATTGATCCCGCTGACCGCCTGTGGCAGGTCGGCCACGTAGACCGGGACACTGGAACCAAGCGTCGTGCCGTCGCCAAGAGCGCCGTTCAGATTGTTGCCCCAGCACTGGACGGTGGCGTCTGTCAGGCGGGCGCAACTGTGCTGGTTACCGGCGGCGATGCCGCTTGGTGTAGCGCTGGCGCTGCCGAGGCTCACCACGTTGGTGGGCGTGGGGTTAATGCCACCCGACACGCCATATCCCAGTTGCCCGGTGCCGTTGTCTCCCCAGCAGGACACGGTGCTGTTGGTGAGCACACCACCCGCTGCCAGCAGGGCGCAGCTATGCGAGCGCCCGGCCGCGATCGCGATGGCTGACGTAATCGCATATGCCTGCACCGGGTTGTAGTTGTTGGACGTGCTGCTGTTGCCCAGCTGGCCGCTCGTGTTCTGACCCCAGCACCAGACGGTGCCGCCAGTGCGGGCGCAGGTGTGATATTCGCCAGCGACGATTTCATCCGCCGCTGGCAGCGGTACCGCGACGACTTCGTTGACGTCGTTGTTGCCCTGTCGCCCTGACTGCCCCCACGAGTTTCCACCGGTGCAGGCTACCTGTCCGGATTGCGAAAGCACGCAGGTGTGCTCCGCGCCTACCGCGATCTGCTTCGCCGGTGTGCCCGGGCCATATCCGGTCATGCTGACCGGGACGCGGCTGTTAGTGAAACTGCCCTGGCCAAGCGCGCCGCCGGTGCCGCGTCCCCAGCAGCGAACCGAGCCTTCGTACAGGCGCGCGCAAGCGTGAAAGAGGCCGATGCGGACCTCGGCGGCCGTGCTGATGCCGCGCACCGAAACCGGTACCGGGCTGTTGAGCGTCGCATCGTTGCCGAGCAGACCGTACGCACCACCCTGACCCCAGCAATGCACGCTGCCAGCGGTGCGAACAGCACAGCTGTGGCCGTCACCTGACGAAACCTGTACGTAAATAGGCAGTTGTGCGCGAGCACTGAAGATCGAGCAAGTGGCGACGACGACGGCACATCGAGCCAACAGGCGCAACCAGTTCTCTGCGGTGATCGCCTTCATGGTGCCAACCCCGCAACGCCGCAGGCGCGAATGAGGAAGTTGCGGATTTGATTCCAGGTGGTTCGGGTGGCGCCATTGCCGAGCGCCCCGCTGGTGACTGCGGTGCCACTCATGCCGAGCATCGCGCGCGCCGCAAGGACGCCGTCGGTCGCCGCGTCGAGCTGTCCGTTGCCGTCGATGTCCAGTTCACAGCGTGGCAACGTGAAGAGCGGCACCCAGTGGTTGTCGCCCCCACTGGCGTAGCGCCCGTTGCCCAGCTGGCCCTTATCGTTGCGGCCCCAACACATGGCGCTGCCTTCTGCCGTGAGAGCGCAGCTGTGGTTGCGGCCGTTGCTGATGGCAGCGAGCGGCAGGTTGCCCAGCACCAGCTCAGCGGTGTTCGCGGTGAACGCCGGAACGATGCCGCGCCCCAGTTTGCCGTCATTCGATTGCCCCCAGCATCGCGCGCGCAGATCCGTCATGCGGACGCAGGTGTGGTTTTCGCCCGCTGCCACGAGCGCAGCGCCACCACTGGGCAAAACGATGGCTGAGCCAGGCGAATTGCTGTCGGTCGTGCCGCCGTTGCCGAGCTGCGCGAAACCATTTTCGCCCCAGCACTGCACGCTGCCGTCGAACTGCAGCACCACACAGGTGTAGAGCCACCCGGTGCTGAGGTGACTGACGCCGCCCAGCGACCGCGGTGCGACGGGGATACGTCGGGGCGAGGTAAACGTACCGTCGCCGAGCTGGCCATTGCTGTTGTTGCCCCAACAGCGCAGCGTCGAATCCGTCAGTCTGGCGCAGGTGTGCAGGTGACGGGCGCTGATGGCCGTAGCGGTGCTGATACCGGCGACGTCGACCGGGCTGGTGAGAAAGAACTCACTGCCGCCGTGTCCGAGTTCGCCGTCGCCGTTATAGCCCCAGCACTTGACGCCACCGCCATGGCGCAGGGCGCAGCTATGGTCACCACCAGCTGCCACGGCAATTGCGTCGGTCACGCTTGCCACCAGTACCGGTATCCCGCTTGAGGTGGTGGACCCATCTCCAAGCTGGCCGCGAAAGTTGTAGCCCCAACATTGCACGCGACCATCGCGCAATGCTGCGCAACTGTGAGAGGTGCCAGTGGCGATGTTTACCGCAGCACTCAGGCCAAGAACGCGTACGGGCGAGGGCGACTCCTGTCCGCTGCCGATGCCGCCATTACCTAGTTGGCCGCGAAAGTTGTCGCCCCAGCAATGTACCGCGCCGCTACCGAGCAGCGCACACGTGTGCAGCTCACCGGCGGCAATTTGTGTGTAGGGCTGGGCGATTGCGGCACCACTAAATGGTGCGATCAGTGTGATGGCCAGTGCGACGAGCGAGCCACGCAAGTGATCGCGGGTCCCGAGCCGACGACTGGTATGGGCAAACGTTGAAGATTCATCGCGCTGCATGATGAGGCGGATGTGAGTTTCGATACCTACATAGCGCAACGCTGGAAAACCGGGTCAGCGATCCACGAAGCCGCTCCGATGGTGCCGCGACTTTCCGTCAAAATCCCCAATCTGCGTGGGCTATGACGTGAAAATTCCAGAAGTCGACTTTCGGCAAAATTCGTTGCTTCGCCTCGTCCACATTGGCGTTGAGCGGAAAGCAGTCGCTCTGATCGACGTGCGTTTCGCAGCAAATTACTGCTGTGCAGGCAGCCGCTGTCGCATCAGGTTTAGGTACAGCGCACCATCGAGCGGCGTGCCGGTACGCTGCGACTGCCAAAGCGTTTCGCCGAGGCATTCGAGTATTTCGTGCGTGGCGGCGTGCTCGTCATCGTGTTTGGCCGCAAGCTGCGCGTGAATGGCGCGAATACCGGACGGCTGATCGATGTCGAGCTGCTCCTGAATAGCCAGATGAAAGCCGAGATGCAGGAACGGATTGATGTCGCCCGCCTCCGGCCGCCAATCGGTGGTGATGAATGACTCCGGGTTCTGCAGCACGCGGTGATATTCCGGGTGCAGTGTGATGATGGCGACAGTCTTCTCTTCGAGAGGGGTCAACGCGTCACCACGACGAAACTTTGCCCAGCTGTCGATAAAGAACTGGCGGGCCTGATCTCGGGAGGGGTTAAACATGGGCGCTCCGCCCAAGGACGAATGACGACGCTCGCGGGCGCTCGTCAGGACGACGGCCTGTAGGCCTTGGGCGTCGGCCTTGCGGCCTAAGACCATGGCCTATCGGCCTAGGACGCAAGGGAATGCCACAAGTGCCGCGAAGAATGGAGAAACCTGATTGCATACCTTTGCGTCCTAGCGACCAACGGGAGCGACGTCCTTCGTCCTGCGCCAGCATCGTCCTTCGTCATGCGTCCTGCGCGAGCACAGTCCTTCGTCCTGTACGGCCAGGGTATTCGCAGTCGTCGAACACACTGCACTGGTTGCATTTCGGCGAACGGGCCGTGCAAACGTACCGCCCGTGCAGGATCAGCCAATGGTGCGCTGATTTCAAGTACTCCGGCGGCGTGAACTTAAGCAATTTTCGCTCGACCTCTTCAACCGTTTTGCCCGGCGCGAGCTTCATGCGGTTAGCGACGCGGAACACGTGAGTGTCGACGGCCAGCGTAGGCTCACCGAAAGCCTCGTTGAGCACTACGTTCGCCGTTTTGCGACCAACCCCTGGCAGCGCCTCCAGCGCGGCCCGATCATGCGGCACTTCACCTCCGTGACGCTCGATGAGCTGTTGAGCGGCCGCAATCGCGTTCTTCGCCTTGTTGCGGAACAGTCCGATCGTCTTGATGTATTCCGACAGCTGCGCTTCGCCCAACGTCACGAGGTCGGTGGGCGTGGTTACAAACGGGAAGAATTTCCTGGTCGCGGCGTTCACCGACTTGTCGGTGGCCTGTGCAGATAGCAGTACCGCGATTACAAGCTGAAAGGTATTGCCGTACTCGAGTTCGGTCTTCGGGTTGGGGTCCATCGTCGCGAACATCGCGAAGATGCGGCGGCGCTTCTCGGCGTTCATTTTGGTGATGTCACGAACGCGGCGGCACTGCCGCACGTGCTTTCGCGCGGGCGAGGATATCGGCCAGCAGCGCCTGCTTGGCGGTGGCTGGTTTCGGCACATGCGCCGCAGCCTTGGCCTCAGCTCGCTCGGTGTAGCGCCGCTGATGGGCCAGGTACTTGCTGCGCAGTGCACTCGACTGTGGGGCGCGCGCTGTCAGTGAGGCGTGCACCCGGTTTGCTTCCGTAACCGCAGGGACCAGCGCGATGCAGTCCACCGGACAGGCGATGATGCAGAGTTCGCAGCCGGTGCAATCGGCCGCGATCACAGTGTGCATGCGCTTCGACGCTCCCACAATCGCATCGGTGGGGCAAACTGGCAGGCAAGCCGCGCAACCGATGCAGGCTGCTTCATCAATGCGTGCGACATGTTCGGCCGCGTAGGCATCGACATCATCGGCGAGTGGCAACTCAGGCCGTTGCAGCAACGCAGCCAGCGCCACCCTTGTCGGCTCGCCGCCGGGTGGACAGCGATTGATGTTCGCCGTGCCGCTGTGCATGGCGCTGGCGTAGGCACGGCAATCGGCGTAACCGCAGCGCTGGCACTGCGTCTGCGGCAGCAAAACATCGATTGCGTCAAGGTCAGGTAAAGCGGCAGCAGCTAACATCGCCCAAATTATCGTGGAACTGGCCTCGTCGCCGGTGCATTTATGGTCAAGGAGGTCATGGCGGCAGCTTCATCCGGGCCGACAGTCGTCGCGCCGCAGTTGCAACAGTCCGCCGGGCATCGAGTTCCCGGCGACTACGGCGTGTTGTCGCGACTGGCTGCCTGGTGGATGCGCAGGCGAGGCTGGCGTATGGAGATTGCCGAACCGATGCCGGACAAGTGCGTGATCATCATGTATCCGCATACCAGCAACTGGGATTTTCCCATTGGGCTGCTGACCAAGTGGGCCATCGGACTGACCCGGAAGCGGGATGCGCTCTCCTTTGCAGGCAAGGAAAGCCTGTTCAAGTGGCCGTGGGGCTGGTTCTTTCGTGCTGTCGGTGGGTTCCCGGTCAATCGCAAGGCATCGACGGGTTTCGTTGGCCAAATGGCGACGCGCTTCGCTGCAGAGCAGCGGATGCGATTTGTGATCGCCCCGGAGGGCACGCGCAGTTATGTACCGCACATGCGGTCGAGTTTCTACTACGTGGCGGTCGCCGCCCGGGTGCCAATTGCGTTGGGTGCGTTTGACTTTCCTAGCAAACGCGTGGTTGTCGATACCTTTCTCACGCCATGCGGCGATCCCGAGGCGGACCTCGCTGCCATTGACGGCTACTATCGGCGCCTTGGTAACCGCGGTTGCGTGTCCGAGAAGGCGGCGCCCTGGCGGTTCCGCGCCAACGACGGTGGCTCCTAGCGGCATTGTGCGACTACGGCAGCAACTGTAACAGCCCAATGCAGCTTTCCCATGTCGTTACGCGGGCCTTGCTTGACACGCTAGCCGCCAACGGGGGGCTGCAGGTCAGGCGGTGGCGGTTGTCGGCAAGCAACCGGTCTATGGTGAGCGCTGGCGGCGCCGTGCGGTCACTCGTCCAGCGTCGCCTGCGTGGCCAGAAGGAACGCGTCGTTCGCGGCATTAAAACACTGAGAAGCGCTGGCGGCACGAACGCGCAGCAAGTAGTGCGACGCAGGCAGGTTGCATAGGTTGCACCCAGATACCGTTCGACTGCTGTATGTAGTAGTTCAGCGCTGTGCCGAGGACGTCGATTGACGGGTCGGACTGCATCAACTCCCATTGCGCCAGGAAGCGGCCGGGCAGGGTGATGTCGTCCGAGTCAACGCGGGCAATCCATTCGTGGCGGCAAGCCTCGATTCCAGGATTGAGTGCGGCCGGTATTCCGATGTTGTCCTGCGAGTAAACGACGCGGAAACGTGGCTGCTTTGATCGCCCCTGGAGGTAATTCAGGATATCTGCCTGATCGCACCCGTCTGACACGATAACAATCTCGGCTGCAGGGTTGGTCGGGTAACGCTGCTTCCAGGCGCGCCAGGTCGTACTCGATCGATGCCAGGCACTGGCTAAACCATTCAAGGGGCAAGCGGAATACGGGAACCAATACCGAAATCATCCGCGCATTTTCCCGCACACGCCGGGATCAAGTTTCACGCGGTGCGCTTGACCCCGGAGCCGGTCGTTGCCGGTAACGCTGGCTATCGAGTCCGTAGACGGGCAGCCGGGCCCGTGCGATGCGGCCGACGGCCTATCGCGCGGCAGCCCCCAGATGGGCGTTGAGAACTAACGCAGCTACCGCGACGTGACTGCACGACCTGGCCCGAGGAGGCCGTAGTCCAGCATTCGCTCATTGGCGGCCGGCGTCATCCAGAGATCGAGTTCGAATCGGTTGCCGGCACTACCAGCGGCTCCTCTGACCCGCCATGCGCACAGGTATGGTTCCGCCGCTGCGTTGTCGAGAAGCTGCGAAACGACAGCTGGGTGGGGGCGGACCGGATGCTCGCGGTGCAGAGCAGCAGGTGACCATGTTCTGG
>Ga0116193_1001848_pt1 | contig 16778 bp, 13 predicted proteins | sample AD_UKC115_MetaG_FD_89892 | JGI IMG/M metagenome (GOLD analysis project Ga0116193, IMG submission 89892) | Active sludge microbial communities of municipal wastewater-treating anaerobic digesters from Hong Kong - AD_UKC115_MetaG | ecosystem: Engineered > Bioreactor > Anaerobic > Digestate... | reverse complement strand
ATCCTGGGCGGGTTGCTGGCAGGTTTTGCCGGGGCTTATTTTTCACTTGGATCAGTCGGCCGCTTTGATGAGGGAATGACTTCCGGCAAAGGCTTCATCGGCCTTGCTGCTATGATCTTTGGCAACTGGATCCCCTTCCGCACGATGTTGGCTGGGATACTGTTTGGTTTTGCCGATTCATTGTCCTCATCCGTATCGATCCTCGGATCTTCCATTCCTGGGCAATTCATCAATATGCTGCCATATCTGGTGACGATTGTCGTATTAGCAGGTGTAGTTGGCAGCAGCTCAGGTCCGGCTGCCAGCGGTACTCCTTATGAAAAAGAATAAATAAATCTTTGCGTGACAACAGTGATTCAAGTATGAGTGGAATTACTTCATGATGCGGAGTTTTCACAGATCGCAAAAACACCACATCAACGAGCTTTCTCGTTTTTAATAAAAGCCTTTTCAAAATTTTACATTATAGACTGTATTAAAAAACTCCGAAAAATCGGAGTTTTTTAATCTTTTATTTCCGGCCAAAGTCATCTTCAATGCGGACGATGTCATCCTCCGGGCAGATTCCGATTTGTGTTTCGATGAGGACAAGCATTGTATCTGAATCATTTTCGACGCGATGGGGTTGTTCTTTTTCAATTTGAATGACATCTCCGGCTTTAATCGGAAATGTTTTTTCTCCCAGTGTCATTTTACCTGCGCCTTCAACAATGACCCAGACTTCTGAGCGCATGCGGTGGTATTGCAGTGATAACCGTTTGTGCGGAAAAACCATAATACGTTTTACGCGATAACCAGGTTCAAAAAGGTATTCTTCCCAGCGACCCCAGGGGCGATTATCGAAATCGATCATAGTGAGCGTCCTTTCTAATTATCTCAATTGCAGTGATTAATAATATGATTGCATAAATCAGCATAAAGGATGTGATCGGCAGCAGCTTCTTTGGGAAGCAAGCTGTTGGGTGTCATACCTGGAAGTGTATTGGCTTCCAGACAGTAAAAATCGCCGCTGGAGTCTGTTTTAAAATCGATCCGTGAATAGAATCCGAGTTTCAGCACATTGTGAATTTTTATGGCTGCCTGCTGCATGGCATCTGACAGTTTCTCGGAAATATCAGCCGGACAGATTTCAGCAGTTAAGCCGGGCTGGTATTTTTTTTCATAATCAAACCAGCCGTCTTTAGGGATGATTTCGATGACCGGCAGCGCTTTTTGATCGAGGATTCCGACGCAAAATTCCCGACCATCCAAATACTTTTCGATGATAATTTCTTTGTCACAATTGGCAGCTTTTTGAATGCCTTCTTTTAGTTCATCAATTGTTGTGGCAATGCTGACGCCAATGCTGGATCCCCCGTTCACAGGTTTAATCACGCAAGGAAGACCGATTTTACTGATTTTTTCAAAATTTGGACGATGAACATCTTGAATGTGAACCCAGGGAGAAGTAGGTAAACCATTGGCGTATAAGATCTGTTTTGTCAGATTTTTATCCATAGCCAACACGCAGCCCGGAAAACTGGATCCGCTGTAATGGATATTTAATAGATCAAAGGCAGCCTGTATCTGACCATTCTCTCCGGCATTCCCATGCAAACCGAGGAAAACAGCGTCAGCCATTCGGCATATTTCTAATACATTTTCACCAAAGAACATTCCAGTATCCGGCTTTCGTTCCGCCCACATTTTCTCAAGATCCGGTGGAACGGTGGGTATTGGATACTGACATGGGACGTAGTCCGGATTCTTTTTAAATAATGACACAAGTCCAGCGGCAGGTTCTTTTATCCCGAGGAATGCATCCACAAGGACAACCGCATGTCCTTTTTCGGCTAAAGCATTGCTGATCATACAGCCTGATGAGAGCGATACGTCTCTTTCAGGTGAGTATCCTCCTGCAAGTACGACAACTTTCATAAGTCTTCCCTAAAAAATAAATTTCCGGAGATCCGGATGTTTCTAAATATCAGTGGAAATTTTATCATGATCCCTGAAAGACCAGTAATTTGAAATATGGGGAGGATTCTTTGTTGATGAGATGTTTTTGCGCGGAGCACAAAAACATCTCATCAACAATTTTTTCACAATTGATTCGAAGTATGGATTAACCTTTCGAATTAAAAGAGGGAATAAGTTGTTCTTATGGTTTTGCGCGAAGCGCAAAACCATAAGAACAACAAAGAATTATTTTCATATTTCGAATTCCTGGGTTATTAAGATTTTCAAACGTCAGTTTTCCAGCGCCTCACCGTTAGGCGGGAGCAATACAATGCTTTGAGAAGGCTGGTGTTGGTCTGGCTTTTGAAAACAAACATAACGATTTCTGCCGGATTCCTTTGCCTTATATAAGGCTGTATCTGCAGCGTGATACAGCTCATAAAAATTGCTGCCATCCGGATTATAAAAAGAGATCCCAATGCTGCAGGAGTAACCGATTTGACAATCGCAATGCTGTACGTTATATAACCTGCAGTTCATTTTCTCTTCATCTGAAAAATTATTTCGAACATATTCTTTTTGAAATGTAGCAATCAGTCTACCGGCTTTGTCTAAAGCATCGCCCGAATCCCGAATGTCCCGCATAAAGACCACGAATTCATCTCCGCCGATTCTGCCGATTATATCATTCGTGCGAAATGTCTCTGTTAATAATCTTGCGAAGCGTTTCAGAATTAAATCACCAAATGGATGTCCAGCGGAATCGTTGATTATTTTGAAATGGTCGATATCCAGCAGCAGGAAAGCGTGTTTTATGGAACTGTTGTTTTCAATCGATTGATTGATAATTTGTTCGACAGATAATTTATTGTACAGTTTTGTCAGGCTGTCACGTTCCGCTTTCATGGTCAGGTCTAAAATTCTCTTCTTTTCTGTATCAACAAAACGCAGCATTCCGATATAGCGGTTTTCTCTGCCATCCGTACCGCGACTGACCGATCCATAGACCTCATGCCAATAATAGTCAGCCGGATCCAGCCCTGCCACACGAAAACGCATTTCTGATCCGTTTAAAGGCTGTCTGTTTTTCAAAAACCAGATGGCGCGGTCGCGATCTGCAGGATGGATGATTTCCAGATCCGTCGCTCCAGGTTCACTGAAATGCTTTATGGTTATTGACCGATAACTTTTAACCTTTGATGTTTCAGCTAATAGGAACAATTCCATTTCATCCAGATCCATATTGTATTCAAAAATTGTCGTTCCTGTGCTCTCGACAAGCCTGCGATACTGATCCTTATGATCTGTTTTGTGCAGATTTAATACTTCAGGGGAACATTGATGCAGAAGGACGGAAGATATGTAATACTTGCCTTGATCATTGACCAGTTTGAAATATGCAATATCCGGACAGGTGTGTTCAAAATTAGAGGATTGTTCAACGGATTTGCTTAAAATAACAGCATAGAGGACCCCTTCATTAGGCAATATTTTTACAGAACTAATTTGATATGAAGTACAACCTGAATGCTGTTCTGATGAAATGACTTCTCTTAAGTAGCCTATAAACGCTCTTTTATCGCAAAACTCTCCCGGAACCCCAGGAATTGTTGCAATTAGATTTTCTGATAATACGGGAACTACCTGATCCAATTTTTTCTGGATTAAAATTTCATCCAAAAAAAAAGTGAGGATTGTCTGAGCTTTTCCTACATGTTCCTGCATTGCAAACATCCCCCGAATATTTTTATAGCCAAAATATTACTAAGTTTATCCTGATTATGTAAATGCTTCTGTTTTACCAGTTCGTGTTGCTTGAGAATCGATAAAAACGGCGCAATAGATTGCAACTCATTGTTGCTGTTATTTATTACATAGAATTATAAACAAAATAGCGTGCTTAATATTTTCCAGTCATTTTAATTTTCAAATTTTATCTATTAATATTTTGATATTATAAATCAAAAGAAAAAAAATGGAAAAACTTCCTTCCAGTAATTGATATATTGAAAAACTTCTCAAAAAAAGAGGGGATTTGTTGTTGCGGTGTTCTTGCGTAAAATTGAACACCATAGAAACAGCATATTTTCTTTCCTGATTCGAAAAGTTATTCCATTTTCTGAATTGCTGTTTATTTGATCATTCATAAAAAAACCTCCGTTTTTCTGACGGAGGTTTTTTAATCTTTATTTTTTAGTATTCAGGCATTGGAGCCGGCGCCGGTTTTTCCGGTTCCGGAATGTCAGTGACAAGCGCTTCGGTTGTCAGAATCATTGCAGCAATGGATGCGGCATTTTCCAGTGCGCCGCGAGTGACTTTTGCAGGATCGATGACGCCGCCTTCCACCATATTGATATATGAGTCTTTCAGAACATCATAACCGATATGTTTGGATTTTTTGGCTTTTTGCTGTGCGCGAATGTTTGCAACGATTACTGCGCCGTCTTTGCCTGCATTTTCAACGATCTTTCGCATCGGGACTTCCAACGCTTTACGAACGATATTGACACCTGTCTGAACGTCTTCATCAGCGAATTTGAGCGCTTCCACTTTGGCAATGGTATTGATCAGTGCGACACCGCCGCCAGGAACGATACCTTCTTCAACGGCTGCACGTGTAGCGGAAAGTGCATCTTCAACACGATGTTTCTTTTCTTTAAGTTCTACTTCTGTTGCAGCGCCAACACGGATGATTGCGACACCGCCGGAAAGTTTTGCAAGGCGTTCCTGCAGTTTTTCACGGTCATAATCGCTGGTGGTTTTGTCGATTTCAACACGAATCTGATCGATGCGGGCTTTAATTTCAGCAGGATCACCTTTACCGCCGACAATAGTGGTATTGTCTTTATCGGAGATGACTTTTTCACAGTGACCGAGGTCAGAAAGCTGTGTGGTATCAAGTTTGCGGCCAGTTTCTTCAGAAATAACGGAAGCGCCGGTCAGAGTGGCAATATCTTGCAGCATGGCTTTGCGGCGATCCCCGAAACCGGGTGCTTTTACAGCCAGAACGTTCAGCATTCCGCGCAGTTTATTGAGGACCAATGTAGCAAGCGCTTCACCGTCAATATCTTCCGCAATGATGACTAAATCACGTTTGCCGGTTTGGACAAGTTTCTCCAGAACTGGAACCATATCCTGTGCAGCGGAAATTTTCTTGTCATAGATCAGCAGGTAAGGATCAGAAATATTGGCTTCCATCTTGTCATGGTCGGTCATGAAATAGGAGCTGATGTAACCGCGATCAAATTTCATACCTTCGACAAATTCAGTTTCGAATTCCAAACCTTTGGATTCTTCAACCGTGATAACGCCATCTTTGCCGACTTTATCCATGACATCTGCGATGAGATTACCAATTTTTTCATCCTGTGCAGAAATGGTTGCAACGTTGGCAATATCGTTTTTGGTTGTAATATCGATTGCCTGTGCTTTAATTTCATCGGCAACGACTTTTGCTGCAGATTCAATACCTTTTTTGAGGAGCATTGGATTTGCGCCGGCTGCCAATGTTTTCAAACCTTCGGAAACAATGGAATGTGCTAAAACGGTTGATGTGGTTGTTCCGTCACCGGCGATATCATTTGTTTTTGAAGCAGCTTCTTTCAGAAGCTGGGCGCCCATATTTTCAAATGGATCTGGCAGTTCGATTTCTTTTGCAACAGTAACACCATCGTGTGTGATGGTCGGAGAACCATATTTGCGGTCAATCGCAACATTGCGGCCTTTTGGACCGAGTGTGGTTGCAACTGCGGAAGCTACTACATCAATACCGACTTTCAGACTTTTTCGTGCTTCTTCACCAAATTTTAATTGTTTTGCCATGATTTCTTTATCTCCTTAGAGTTCTTTCGAAAAATTATTCAACAATTGCGAGGACGTCACTCTCGCGGAGGATGAGCAGTTTCTTGCCGCTGACTTTAATTTCAGTGCCGGCATATTTTGCATACAGAACAACGTCGCCTTTTTTGATATCCATCAGAATACGGTCACCTTTTTCATTTCTTTCACCAGGACCAACAGAAATTACATTGCCTTTTTGCGGTTTTTCTTTAGCGGTTTCAGGAAGTACAATACCTCCGGCGGTGATATCCTCTTCTTCAATCGGTTCAACAACAACTCGGTTACCTAATGGCTTTAAATTCATTTTTTCCTCCAAATATGGACTGTTTTAAGACTTTTTCATTATTTTAGCACTCAAAAATAGTGAGTGCTAATTACAAATCTTATAATAATCCTCTCAAAGGGGATTGTCAAGATTATTTTTATATTTCTAACAAAAATTTAATAATAAAACCTGGAAAATTTGAGAAATTTTGTTATATCAACCATTAATTTGAAATTTGGATTGACTTTTCGCACAAAAAGCGGGAAATCTGATATTGTGATGGCTTTGCGCTCTGCGCAAAGCCATCACAATATCAAAGAATATTCCTTATCTTTCGAATTGAAAAAATAAAAAGGTACAACAAAAATTTCTTAATTGGAACGGAAGTTTGATTAAAATTTCGAATCGCTGTTATTTAACAAGAACAGATCTAATTGATTATTAATGCTGTTGAACCGGCTCTGAGAAAGCGCAGCGAAATCCTAAATCATAGGAAAATGCGTATGCATCTGCCCTGTTACGGATTGTAATGAACTGGTAGGTTGCGTTATAAGCCCAGGAAAGACCGCGTACAGTATGTATTTGACCTTCTGTTCCACCTTTTGGATTTTCACGCGGACTGTTGGTGTACGCTTTTCTGTCAAATAAATCAGCAGTCCATTCCCATACATTGCCTGCCATATCCAATGCTCCATATGGGCTTGCACCATCTGGATATGATCCGACTTTTTCCGTGTCACCATCCTGTAGATGACCGCAGTTCATCAATTCAACCGGATCTCCTTCATTGCCCCAGGGATAGTTGTTGCTGTCTGTTCCTCTGGCTGCCTTTTCCCATTCTGCTTCAGTTGGAAGTCGCTTCCCAACCCAGGCGCAATAGTAATAAGCCTGATTCCAATCAACATAGATGACTGGATAATCTGCGAAATCCGCTAGGCCATAGTATTGAGGCCTGGTTTTACTGGCAACCGATCTTGGCTGAACACAATAACCCGAGGCGACACATTTAGCAAACTGCCCGTTGGTCACTTCATGCTTGTCAATCCAAAATGCATCGAGAGAAACTTCATGTGATGGTTTTTCCCAGGACATCGCCTGAAGATTCTCTGAATCAGCCCCCATGATAAATTCTCCGGCTGGAACATATACCATTTCGGAAGTATCCAGACCATTCCCTTTCGGCTGATCGGAAAAATCCGGCTGCGGTGTGCTTTGATCCGATAGATACGTTTCGAATTTCTGAATGTCTTGCGGTGAGATCACCGCAGTGCCGGTATCGTTTGCATATATTTCTTTTTCCGAAAAACTCAACATCAGCAACAGAAGGAAAATCTTAGCTATCCAGTGGACCGAAGATTTCGTAATTACCATTTGCCGCAATGATGCGTGAAGTATCTTCATATGATGATCCCTCCAGTAAAAGATCGACTCATCCCTATTTATACCTTTATTTTTAGAATTTCTGCAAAGGTTGCAATTCGTATAAATCCTGCAATTGCTTCGAATAACTGATCGTAATTCGAAATATAGACTCGCTATTCGAATCAATCGAGAAAGAAGTTTGTTGTTAAGATGTTTTGTGCAAAGCACAAAAACATCTTAACAACAAAGAATCCTTTTCATTTATTAAACTGCTGAATTACTGATGATTTCCTTTACAATCATGCATTTCAACATACAATTGAACCATGAAATTTGACGTTTTTTCACTCTTCCCCCAGGTTTTTAATGATTATTTAAACAGCAGTATACTGTTGAAAGCGATCGAAAATCAGTTAATCGAGGTGGCTGTGCATGATATCCGGGATTGGGCTTCCGGGAAACATCATGTCACCGATGAACCGCCTTATGGCGGTGGCGGCGGTATGGTCATGAAACCTGAACCAGTGTTTCATGCAATTGAAGGCGTGTTAGGTGTGCCACCTGAATGCCCGATTATCCTTTTAACACCGCAAGGGCGAGTTTTTACACAGAAAGATGCGCAAAATTTCGCCCGTATTCCTCATGTTGCGCTGTTGTGCGGACGTTATGAAGGGTTCGATGAGCGAATTCGACAGCATTTAGTGACTGATGAAATCTCGATTGGCGATTATGTTCTTACAGGAGGAGAACTTCCTGCACTGGTACTTATCGACGCGATCAGCCGGAATATTTCCGGTGTGCTTGGTGACCCGGATGGAGCTCAAGATGATTCGCATGCGGAAAACTTGCTGGAATACCCGCATTACACGCGGCCGGAGAATTTTCGCGGCTGGAAAGTTCCAGAAATTCTTCTCAGCGGAAATCACGCATTAATTGCTGTCTGGCGACGCGAACAATCACTCCGGCGGACATGGGAACGCCGCCCGGATTTACTGGAGAAAGCGGCACTATCTGCTGCTGATTATGCAAAATTAAAAAAAATCGGTTGGAAACCTGCTGAAAAAGAAACAGACCGGTTATGACCGGTCTGTTTCTTTTATAGCTGATCAGATTTTATTAAGATACGGTTTTGTAGTTTTTCAAAAAATTTTCTGCGTATTGTGTATAAGTCCCATCGAAAATTGCTTGTCGTGATTGTTTGACCAGTTTTTCCAATGTCGCTATATTATGGATGGAAAGCAAAGTCGCTGCCAGCATCTCTTTGGATAGGATTAAATGGCGGATATAAGCGCGGCTGAAATTACGGCAGGCATAGCAATCACACGCTTCTGTGATCGGTCTGGAGTCATGAGCAAATATGGCATTATTCATATTTAAGCGACCCGAAAAAGTCATGGCAGCTCCATGCCTGGCAAGCCTTGTCGGAAGAACACAATCAAAAATATCAATTCCTCGCAAAATTCCGTTAATCAAATCTTCCGGAGAACCTACTCCCATCAGGTAACGCGGTTTGTTATTCGGAAGCATGGCCGGCACAATATCCAGTATGGCATTCATTTCCGCTTTACTTTCTCCTACCGACAGCCCGCCGATCGCAAAACCGGGAAGGTCAAAGGATGAAACAAATTCTGCGGAGGCTTTTCGTAAATCTTCAAAGATGCCGCCTTGGACAATTCCAAACAGCGCTTGATCATTCCGCTTTTTTGCCGCTATGCAACGCTCCAGCCAGCGATGAGTTCTTTCCATGGATTTTATGTTGTAGGTATAATCATTGGGATTTGAGCATTCATCAAAAGCCATGATGATATCCGCGCCCAATTTTTCCTGAACTGCGATCGAAATCTCAGGGCTGAAACGGTGTATGGAGCCGTCCAGATAACTTTTAAATGTGACGCCATCATCATCGATCTTTCGCAATCCTGTCAGGGAAAAGACCTGAAATCCACCCGAATCGGTGAGAATCGGTTTGGGCCATGCCATGAACTGGTGCAGTCCACCAAGTTCAGCAACCAGATCGGCGCCTGGACGGAGATAGAGATGATAGGTATTGGATAATACCAGACTGGCATCCAACGCTTCCAGTTGCTCAGGGGTGACTGCTTTAACAGTAGCCTGTGTGCCAACAGGGGCAAAGATAGGCGTAGGAATCGGACCATGCGGTGTATGAAAAATACCGGCGCGCGCTTTTCCATCGGTTGCTAATAATTCAAATGAGAAATTGTCTTTTGTCATAACAGAAGATATTTTACCATTGATAGAATTTGTTTCCAGCAATCCGAATTATGCAAAAAACTATCAGATGTTGTTTTAATTCTGTTCTATGTGCCAAAATTTTATTTGGTGAATCATTCTTGGATGAATCCGTCATTGCAATCATAGAGAAGCAATCTATTTTCGCCTATTGTAGGAGATTGCTTCAATCCTATGACAGGTTTCATCCATTCCCTTTGATTTGTTTTCAAATCGTTTTAAAAATTGCATGATTCATTTAGGTAAGAGTCTTTTTATTTTTTAGACATTTCTTAATTGTTCCTCCTGATTCCCATATTCAGAATTTCAGATTCGTTTTGTTGATCGATATGATTCGAAATAGCGGTTAAATTAATATTGGTTATTTATTTCTTACATGAAACGCAAAAAATAAATAACCAATCATTTTCACTTTTTCAATTTGGAAATCCAGTTCAACTCTCAAATTATTTTACAAAAAACCATCATGAAACTGGAATTCAGGAGTATACGGTGGCTAATTTCTTTGGAAAGCCCGTTTAACGTACAACGAGGAAATGAGCAATACAATCAATGTCATTACGATTGCGCCGGCTGAACTGAAGCCGATCCGATAATTACCGACGCCGTAATTGTAAATGTATTGAGTAATTGTGGCTGTTGTATTCGCCGGACCGCCTCTTGTCAGTATATTGACTTTGTCAAACAAGCGGATCGAATCGATCGACCGCAACAGGATGACGAGCACGATCCCACCCATGATATTGGGAATGGTTATGTACCAGAAACGATGGAAGGCATTGGCTCCGTCAATTTGTGCAGCTTCATATTGTGATTCAGGCACGGATTGCAAAGAAGCATAAATCAACAGGAAAGCAAATGGCATGTACTGCCAGACATCGATCACCAGGATGCAATAAAAGGCAGTTCTGACATCATTCAGCCAACTGACCGGTGCAATACCGATGAGCTCTAATAATTTATTGATAATGCCATAATTATTGGAAAGCATAATACGCCAAATTAATGCTACCGTGACCGGAGGCAGAACAACAGGCAGCAAGAGTAAAGTGCGTATGAGTTTCTGACCTTTTGTCAGACTGTTAACGAGTAACGCAACCAGCAATCCAATTCCTGTTTCAAGGATGACTGCCAGTACCATAAATTTCAATGTGTTCAGCAGTGCCTGCTGGAAATAGGGGTCCGCGAGGATTTTTTCGAAATTGGACAGGCCGATAAATTTCAATGTTTTCGGCTTCAGCATATTGAAATTGGTAAAACTGTAATAGATCGTATATCCCAGCGGAAAAACCGTCAAAAATGCTAAAATGATGACGGTTGGAAGAGACATCAAATATGAAAACTTTTTGTTTTGTTTCAAAAATGACCTCAATCAGGAAACCTGTCATCCCTTAAGAGATGACAGGTTTGATACGATAAACGAAGGACAAATTACTCAGCCATGATAGCGGTGATAGCGGCGGCGGCATCAGTCAGAGCCTGATCCACAGTCTTGACACCCGATATGGCGCTGGAAAGCTCTGTTCCTAATGCGGTTTCTACATTGCTCCAAAGCGGAGTTCGCGGCCGGACAACCGAGTTGTTGGTGGCTTCCAGAAGTGTTGGGAAATATGGATATTTCGCGGTTAATTCTGGATCAGTCAGGACGCTTGCTCGTGTTGGAACTCCACCGAAAGTTGCTTCAATTTTTTGATTTTCAGCAGAAGTGACAAATTTCAAAAACTCGAGCGCTAATTCTTTGTTATGAGAATTGGCGGTGACTGCCATCATCCAGTTTCCAATCATACCGGAGCCGTGCAATTCAGAATCCGCATCTACTTTACCGGGGATCGGGGCATAAGCAGCTTTTGCGTCTGCGCCAGAAATGTACCAGGAAGGCCATCCCAGGGACATTGCGGCTTTCCCTTCAGATACAGCGGCAACGATGTCATTCTTTTCATAGTTTACGCCGTTGGCAAGCAATTCCATATAGAGTTCCAATGCTGCTTTAGCTTCCGGAGAGTTAATCGTTACATTCCAATCTGCATCAAATACATTTCCGCCGAATGACCAGAGAATCGGCAGATAATCGGTTACAATCGGATTTCCTTGCTGACCGCGGATGACATAGCCGATTTTTCCATCGCTTTTCATCTGTTTTGCGATATCCAAAACGGATTTCCAGTCAGTGGGAACAGAAAGCGATTTCGAATCGAAAAGGTCTTTATTGTAGAAGAAAAGCATCACATTTCCGGAATATGGGAGCGCATAGACATCACCTTCACCATAGGGGTCTTTTCCGATTGCGCGGGAAGGCGCAGCAAAATCCTCATCTTCCACATAACCCATCTCTGTCAGGTTGGCCATGATCCCGCTTTCAGCAAATTCCGGCATCCATGGATCATCAATCATGATCAGATCCAATTGTCCGGTCTTGTTGACGGAATCGAGACCAATTTTTTGTTTGAGATCGGCGCTTTCAAGACCTAAAATCTCAATTTTAACATTATTGGCGGTTTCAAATTCACCTTTGACTGCTTCCATTGCATCCACGTGGGATCCGCCGCGGGCAGCAATCGTCAGCGTTTCCTGATTGGCTGGTGCGAACGCACTGGTCAAGAGGATGACAGACAACAACATGATCGTGACAACTAAAATTTTCTTCATTTTTTTCCTTTCAATTCTTATAAGGTTTTTATAATTTTCCTGCAATAAGGAATTCTTAGAATCCTTACTCTTTTACAGCGCCGCTGGAAAGGCCGCTGATCAGATAGTTTTGAGCGAAAATAACGAACAGGAGTATGGGAATTAAAGATATAGTCCCGCCGGCTGCAATCAAACCGTAATCCGCTAATTCCTGTTCTGAATTCAATGTAGCCAGAATCAGCGGAATTGTATAATTTTTTGGACTCTGTATAAATATCACCCCATATAAATACTCATTCCAGGAGGTCATAAACGCAAGGATTGCAACTGAAGCTACTCCCGGCATTACCAGTGGAAAAATAATTTTTGTCAGAAGCTGCATTTCAGATGCACCGTCAATTCGGGCGCTGTCTTCCATTTCTTCAGGCAGTGTGATGAAGAAGGTGATCATAAACCAAACAATAAAAGCAATATTGATCATGATGTGTGCGGAAATGATCGGTATTTTCGTTTGGATCAAATTGAGCCGAGTCATGATAAGATACAGCGGAATCGCAAATGCAATTGGCGGTAAGATTCTGACTAAAAGAATCCAAAATAATGAGACGTCTCCGCCGGTAATTTTCAATCGCTTTCGGGACAGAATATATGCTGTGGCCAATCCAAATGCCAAAGCAAAAAATAAGGATATTACGGTTACCTGAAGACTGTTAAACAATGCTCTGCCAAAATCTTTTTCTGTAAATAATCTTGAAAAATGTTCGGTTGCGAAGGATTGGGGTATTAATGGAATTGATGATCGCAATTCTGCACTGTTTCGCAGCGAAAGAGAGATCATCCAATAAATTGGAAATAATGTCCAGATCAGCAATATCCCGATCAGAATGATTTTATACCACGAAGTTTTCTTTTTCATTATTCTGTAATCCCTAGCAGTCCAAAATTTAGCAGGATTTTATCTTTTCTTTATTATTCGATTTGTATATAAACAAATTACCATCAAACTTACTTTCCTGATTCATTGGATCTTCCAAATGATAAATTGCTGAATCTCCAATGGTTTGTTTTCTATTTGTAATTATACAAAGGAACCTTCTGCTTTTTGTCATGATTCTGTAAAGTTTTTAGCATGTATTTACGTCGAATAGAAGTGATTCGAAATATGAAATGAATTATTTGTTATTCTTATGGGTTTACGCAAACCCATAAGAATAATAAATTTTATCGATGGATTCGAAATGTTAATCCATAATTCGAATTGCTGCGAGATTTGATCATGCTTTCCGATTGAGAAAATAAAATTTCTATTTTCTTTGTTTGACCTTTTCAAGGAACTGATCGATGTTGACAATGAAGCGCTCGTGTAATCCGCTTCCAATTTCTCCTTTTTCATCTGAAACGACAACATGGAAAACAAGTCTTTTACGGTCAATTTCAATCAGTTCACTTTCACAAGTAACAGTGGATCCAATTGGTGTTGCCGCTTTGTGCTGAATATTTACAAGTGTACCTACGGTTGTCATTCCCGGGTCCAGATATGGTTGAACACTGTATAGAGCAGTACCTTCCATTAATGCTATCATGGCTGGTGTGCCGTAAACATCCAAACCGCCACTTCCCAGCGAACTGGCTGCTTTTTCCATGGTCACAGTTTCTGTATGTCTACCTCTAATTCCAAGTATCAGCATGATAAACCCTCCGTTTGAATCTGGTATTTATTTTGGTAATTCTAAATATCAAAAGGATTTTTTGTTGTTCTTATAGTTTTTCGTTTCACGCACAACTATAAGAACAACTATAAGAACAACTGATTTTCTTTCTTAATTCAAAAAGTCAATCCATATTTCGAATTACTGTATCCGAAGATTATAAAAGAAATCAGGAATTCAATCGAATAACAAAGAATTCTTTTCATAAAACAAGTAATTATACAAAAAGGAAAAAACTAATCATTGAATTTACTAATTCTCTGTGAAAAAATATCAAAACAATAAAGGATCCTTTCTAAATTTTTTAATTTCCAGAATAAGACTGGTCTTATAAAATAGAAAACAGGATAAAATTTTTTTATGAAGAATTTTTCCGATGAAATCTCCAACTTCAGGCAAAATAGAAAAACAATTTCTTAAAAATCTATTTTGGTAATCGCAAGTATTTTAGGAACAGGTATAATCCTTCTGTATTTTTGCTGATTCAGAACCGTGTTTGTCATTGAATGTACATCGAATTGGGGAGTTTTTATGACAAAATTTATTTTTGTAACAGGAGGGGTTGTTTCCGGCCTCGGAAAAGGTATCACGGCAGCATCACTCGGCCGTTTGTTAAAAACACGCGGTCTGAAAGTCGCTGCGCAAAAACTGGATCCTTATATCAATGTGGATCCAGGAACGATGAATCCATATCAGCATGGTGAAGTTTTTGTTACCGAAGACGGTGCAGAAACCGATCTCGATCTGGGGCATTACGAACGATTTATTGACGAGGATCTGAACAAGTTTTCGAACCTGACAACTGGAAAAGTCTATTGGAATGTATTAAATAAAGAGCGCAATGGAGAATATTTAGGAGAAACAGTTCAGGTTATTCCGCATATCACCAATGAAATCAAATCCTTTATTTATAATGTTGGCTCAAAATCCAATGCGGATGTTGTCATTACAGAAATCGGCGGCACAGCCGGCGATATTGAAAGCCAGCCATTTTTGGAAGCAATCCGCCAGGTTGCGATTGAAGTCGGACAGGAAAACTGCCTGTTTATTCATGTTACTTTGGTTCCATTTTTAAAAAGTTCGGGGGAACAAAAATCCAAACCGACACAACATTCCGTAAAGGAATTGCAATCAATGGGAATTTCTCCCCGTATCATTGTTCTGCGCTGTGACGAACCCATTGAACACGAAATTATCAATAAAATCTCCCTGTTTTGTAATGTAAAACCTGATTGTGTTATCGAGAATAAAACCATTTCCGTATTATACGAAGCGCCTTTAATGCTCGAAAAGAGCCATTTTTCCGAAATTGTGTGCCGGGAATTAGCGATTAAAGCATCCGACCCAGACCTTTCTGACTGGAAAAAGATGGTGGATCGAATTGAAAAACGGAACAAGACAGTAAAAATCGCTCTGGTAGGCAAGTACACGAAGCTGCATGATGCGTATCTTTCTGTGATGGAGGCGCTACAGCATGCAGGTTATGAGCTGGGATCGAAGGTGGAAATCAACTGGGTCGATTCAGAATGTGTCTGTGAAGAGACCATCGATCAGCTGCTTTCAGGTTGTTCTGGTATCATCATTCCCGGGGGCTTTGGGAACCGTGGAATTGAAGGTATGATCCTGTCCGCAAAGTATGCTCGTGAAAAGAATATTCCATACCTTGGATTATGCCTGGGTATGCAGATTGCCGTTATTGAGTATGCGCGTACCATCTGCGGTCTGAGCGATGCAAATTCAAGAGAGTTTAATGAAAATTCACAGAATTTGGTTATAGACTTTATGCCGGATCAAAGCAATGAAATTGCCAAAGGCGGAACCATGCGGCTTGGCAGTTATCCCTGTAAAATTGTGAAGGGTACCTTGTTGGAGCGCTGCTATCAGCAAGAACTGATTTCGGAACGCCATCGCCATCGCTATGAGTTTAATAATGAGTATCGGGAAATGATCGAGAAGATGGGAATGAAAATCAGCGGGATTTCTCCGAACGGGCACATTGTCGAAACAATTGAAATTCCTTCAAATTCATTTTTTATTGGTGTTCAATTTCACCCGGAATTTAAGAGCCGTCCGAATCGGGCTCATCCGCTTTTTCTTGGTTTTGTGCGCGCAGCTTTGGAAAAACAAGGATCTTAATGGAATGATAAATGAATGACTGATCGAAAAGGAATGATAGATTTTTAAATGATAGATCAGTCATTCATAATATAAACCATTCTTTCGAATCAATCGAGAAGATTTGTTGTTGTGATGTTTTTGCACAAAGTAAAAAAACATCACAACAATAATTTAACAATAAATATTTCTCCCCATATTTTGAATTAATAATGATCGATAAGCATCATATAGAAAAATTGGCTGTCTTGTTTTTTTAAATTTTCTACTAATGACTTAGACTTGGTTCTTCGATTATTCGGTTTAAAAGGAAAAAAGAAACGCGCTCATTTCGAGCGCGTTTCTTTTGATCAGCCATAGTACGCTTTCTTATACAGCTCCTGAAGCTCGGAGATCAGCGGATACCTTGGATTTGCATTGGTACACTGATCTTCAAAGGCATTTTCTGACATTTTTTCCAAAGAAGCGAGAAATGTCGTCTCCTCAATACCGCATTCCTGGATACTTTTTGGCAAAGCCACCCGTTCCATCAAATTTTTAACGGCTTTTATCAGATTCTGGATTTGTTCTTCTTTTGTTTCGCCTCCAAATCCCATAAACCTTGCGATCTGAGCATATTTTTCATCAGCAACAAATTCCGAATACTTTGGAAAGGAGGTGAACTTCGTAGGTTT
>Ga0116193_1001847_pt1 | contig 16786 bp, 15 predicted proteins | sample AD_UKC115_MetaG_FD_89892 | JGI IMG/M metagenome (GOLD analysis project Ga0116193, IMG submission 89892) | Active sludge microbial communities of municipal wastewater-treating anaerobic digesters from Hong Kong - AD_UKC115_MetaG | ecosystem: Engineered > Bioreactor > Anaerobic > Digestate... | reverse complement strand
TACTGCGGTATCATCATCACCTTGGGGTAGTGCTGGAATTCTACCAATAACCTACGGCTACATCCGTATGATGGGCACAGAAGGTTTAACTAAAGCCACTCAAATAGCGATAGTTAGTGCTAACTATTTAACCAAACGACTTGAAAACGATTATGGCATTGTGTACATAGGCGCCACAGGACGTGTGGGTCACGAAATGATTTTGGATTGCCGCCATTTTAAAGCGGATACAAACATTACCGAAAGTGATATTGCCAAACGCCTTATGGATTTTGGATTTCATGCGCCAACATTATCATTTCCAGTACACGGAACTTTAATGATAGAACCCACAGAAAGTGAATCGTTAGCCGAACTAGATCGTTTCATTGAAGCGCTATTAGTGATTCGCGACGAAATAGACGAAATTGCTTTGGGTACAGCCGATAAGGAAGATAATGTGCTCATCAATGCACCACATCCCGATTATGTGATTGCTTCAGACACTTGGAATCATCCTTACGGTCGCGAAAAAGCCGCCTTCCCATTACCTTGGGTCAGAGATAATAAATTTTGGATTGCAGTAGCGCGTGTGGACAACGGTTGGGGCGACCGCAATCTTGTTTGTAGTTGCGAAAATTAAGTATCACCATAAAGACATCATAATTATGATTTTAGACATTCATTCATTCAATTTTCTACTGTACGTAATGGCCTTTATCGCTGTTATTGTTTTTATAGCACTCTATTTTGTAGAAGCTGGCTATGGTAAAATGATCTCTTCTAAATGGGGACCAGCTATTAACAATAAAGTAGCATGGGTTTTGATGGAATGCCCTGTATTTTTGGTACTTATCTACTTCTGGAGTCATTCGTCACGTCAATGGGAAATTACACCGCTCTTATTCTTTTTATTTTTCGAATTGCACTATTTTCAACGTTCATTTGTGTTTCCATTTTTACTCAAAGGGAAAAACAAAATGCCGATTGCCATCATGTTGATGGGTGTGATTTTTAATACCATCAACGGCTATTTACAAGGAGAATGGATTTTCTTCCTTGCGCCAGAAGGACTTTACACCGAGGCATGGCTTACCACACCACAGTTTATCATCGGCTCCATTCTATTTTTTATTGGCATGGGTGTCAATATACATTCCGATTATGTTATTCGTCATCTACGTAAACCGGGCGACACCAATCATTACTTACCTAAAAAAGGCATGTACAAATACGTCACATCGGCCAATTATTTTGGTGAAATTATCGAATGGTCAGGTTTTGCTATTCTTACATGGAGTCTTCCTGGTTTACTCTTTGTCGTGTGGACTTGCGCCAACTTAGTGCCTCGTGCCAATTCCATTTACAAAAAATATCAAAAAGAATTTGGGGATGAATTTACAGAACATCCTCTAAAACGAGTTTTCCCTTTTATCTATTAACATGGAATCGCTGTTATTTACGCCTTATCAATTAGGTCCTATTACGTTACGGAATCGCACCATACGTTCGGCTGCTTTTGAAAATATGTGTTATGGCAATCGTCCATCACAAGATTTATTTAATTACCATACAAGCGTGGCCAAAGGTGGAATCGGCATGACTACTATAGCCTACGCCGCTGTCAATAGAAGTGGCGTTTCGTTCAATGGTCAGCTATGGATGCGCGAAGAAATTATTCCCGAATTAAAAACGCTAACCGATGCCATTCATGCGGAAGGAGCTAAAGCTTCTATTCAGCTGGGACATTGCGGCAACATGACACATTTCTACACCTGTGGCTGTATGCCTGTGGGAGCGTCTACTGGATTTAATTTGTATTCGCCTACACTGGTTCGCGGACTCAAAAAACACGAGATTGAATCACTGGTGAAAGATTTTGGCAAAGCTGTGTATTTAGCACGAAAAGCAGGATTCGATTGTGTGGAGATTCATGCAGGACATGGCTATCTTATTTCTCAATTTTTGTCGCCTTACACCAACAAACGCAAAGATGAATACGGCGGTTCGCTCGAAAACCGTATGCGGTTTATGCGTTTGGTAATAGCGGAAGTCATGCAAGCCGCTGGTACTGATATGGCAGTAGTGGTAAAAATAAACATGTACGACGGATTCAAAGGTGGCATGACACAGCCTGAATGCATACAAGTAGCCAAAACTTTAGAACAACTCGGTGTGCATGCATTAGTACTAAGTGCTGGCTTTGTAAGTAAAGCGCCTATGGCAGTGATGCGCGGAGCAATGCCAATTAAAACGCTCTCTCACTACATGGATATGAAATCGTTTTGGTGGTTAAAACTCGGCTTACACGTGGCAGGTAAATGGATGATTCCAACCGTACCCTTTAAGGAAGCCTATTTTTTAGAAGATGCTAAACAATTTCGTGCTGAATTATCACTGCCGTTGATTTATGTCGGAGGCCTCGTGTCACGTACTAAAATTGACGAAGTCCTCAATAGTGGTTTTGAATTGGTACAAATGGCACGCGCCTTAGTGCACGATCCAGCGTTTGTAAATAATATGAAAGAAAGCGACCAAACTTATCGGAATGGTTGCAAACATTCCAATTACTGCATTGCTCGCATGTACACACTTGAAATGAAATGTCACCATTGTGTAGCGAACCTACCAAAACAGATTCAACAAGAAATCAGTATCGCAGAATCAGGAAAATACGATATAAAATGAACGCAACACATCGACCATTAGCACTGGTAACTGGCGCCAGCAGTGGCATCGGATTGATGTATGCCACCGAATTAGCACGTCAAGGTAACGATTTAGTTATTGTAAGCAACCAAGAAAAAGAACTTCAAGAAACCAGCGATAAACTAACCGCTGATTTTGGCGTAACAGTGACACCGCTTTATCGTAATTTAGCCACTCCCCAAGCCGCCGAAGCACTCCACCAATATTGTATTGATCATCAATTAGAAATTGATATACTCATCAACAATGCAGGCGTCTTTTTCTTCAACGAACTCACCAATACAGACATTCGTCGTGTGGAGTTAATGTTGTCATTGCACGTGGTAACCGTCACCAAACTATGCCGATTATTTGGCGAAGATATGAAACAGCGCAGACACGGCTACATTCTCAATATGAGTTCCATGAGCGCCTGGATGGCGATGCCTGGCATACAAACATACAATGCTACCAAAGCCTACATTCTCAATTTTAGCCGCTCTTTGTGGTATGAATTGAAACCATACGGTGTCACGGTAACAGCTATTTGTCCTGGCGCGGTAGATACTGGTTTATATGGATTAAGTCCTAATTTACGGCGCTTAGCAGTAGCCATTGGCGTTTCCATGAAACCCGAAAAACTCGTCAAAATCGCCTTGAAAAAGCTGGCAAAAGGCAAAAAACAAGTACTACCTGGTGGCATCAACCATCTGTTTGTACCGTTCATCAAACACCTACCCGATTGGGTAGTTTTTTCCGCCATGAAACGCATTAATAAATTCCAAGCATAATAAAAAACAGACGTATGAAAAAAACAGGTCTATTTTTGGCTCTATTACTCAGCATTATGAGTTGCCAAACCACTAAAACACAAACTTCTATGAGTTCTATTTCAGAAAATACTATTCAGGCAACAATTGATTCGGTGAAAGTTCATGCGCCCGAAATTGATGCAACCATGATTACACGAGGTGTAACTCATGCTGCAAAATTTTGGCAAACGACTGATGGTTCGGAAACCGAATTCTTGCAATTTTGCGTGGCGAATTTTGCTAAAACGAACGCCGAAAAACAGCGCCTATTTTCCACGATTCAAATCAACTTGGAAACATTATTTGGCAACTACAATAAAATAAGTGTCGACTTAAAATTACCACTACACGTAGTCGGACCCGATGTAACGCCTATGGACGAACAATTTGGTGCATTCGATCCATTTGCGCATTTTTCCGACGACATGTTTGCCTCCAAAATAGCCTTTACCACACTACTCAACTTCCCTTTTTACACGTTGGAAGAAAAAAACAAGTTAGGCAAAACTTGGACCCGACAAGAATGGGCTTACGCACGTCTTGGCGATTTATTCAACGCGCGCATTCCTGCCGAAATTAATCAAAACATAGCTAAACAAAGCACCGAGGCCGATAGCTATATCTCGAACTATAACATCATGATGGGACAGTTGCGCACCGAACAAGGCCAGCAACTATTTCCTGACCAAATGGCACTCATTTCACATTGGGGATTGCGCGATGAGCTCAAAAGCAATTATGCCAATGCCGACGGACACGGACTAGAAAAACAGCAGATGATTTACGAAGTTATGAAACACATCGTCAATCAAACTATTCCTCAGCAAGTGATTAGCAACGACACCTACACGTGGCAACCATTGTCCAATAAATTGTTTGAAAACGGAAAGCCAATCACACCAACTCCTGAGCCCAACACGCGTTACGAAAAACTTTACAATATTTACAAAGCCACCATCGCTGCGGATGCTTATTGTCCTACTTACCCCACTTACATTCAGCGTTCATTCGACCAGCAAATGGAAGTGTCGGCTGAAGAAATAGAAACGATGTTCACCCAATTCATTGCTTCACCACAAGTTGGAGAAGTCGCCAAATTGATAGAAACTCGTTTAGGGCGCAAATTACAACCGTTTGATATTTGGTACGACGGATTTAAAAGCCGTAGTTCTATCAACGAAGACGAACTGACCGCACAAACGCGTAAACGTTATCCAAACAAAGCTGCTTATGAACAAGATTTACCAAATCTATTAAAGCAACTTGGCTTTTCGGACGAACGCGCTCACTTCATTTGCAGCAAAATACAAGTCGATGCATCACGCGGTGCTGGTCATGCTTGGGGTGCACAAATGAAATCAGACAAATCGCGTCTACGCACGCGGATTGCTGCCGACGGCATGGATTACAAAGGCTACAACATTGCTACGCACGAATTTGGACACAATGTGGAGCAAACCATCACGCTTAACAACGTGGATTACTACCTCATGAATGGTGTTCCAAGCACCGCTTTCACCGAAGCGTTGGCATTTGTGTTTCAAAAACGCGACCTCGCTTTACTGGGTTATAAAAACAACGCCACCAATCAAGCAGATTTACAAACACTCGATATTTTTTGGGGCTGTTACGAAATCATGGGCGTTTCGCTCGTCGATTTATACACGTGGCAATGGCTTTACCAACATCCTGATGCCACGGTGGAAGATTTAAAAGCAACCATCATCACCAACGCCAAAACCATTTGGAACAAATACTATGCACCGATTTTAGGCGAACAAAATTCGCCGATTTTGGCCATCTATTCGCACATGATTGATATTCCTTTGTATCTGCCAAATTATCCATACGGGCATATCATCGAATTTCAATTGGAAAACCAAGTACACGGTAAAAATTTGGGTGACGAAATTCAACGCATTTATCCAGTGGGTAAACTGACACCAAATTACTGGATGCAACACGCCGTAGGACACGATGTATCGACCACGCCACTACTGGAAGCCACCAGCAAAGCACTCAAAACCATCCATTAATCTAGCACATACAACAAGCCCCATCTAGTTATCACAACTCGATGGGGCTTTTACTTTCAATTTTTGGCAGTTTAGTTTTTTGGTAAATACCTACCACATATTTACACCTATTTTACTTGATAATCTTGACCGTTTGATTACCACATTTCAGCACATAAACACCAGTCGCTAATGTCGATGTATTAATACGTGATTCATTAGTTGACAACACTTTAACACCCGCTAACGTATAAATTTCAACAGGTGCTTGTGCGTTGGTTACTTCTACATAATCGACAAATGGATTTGGATACACCGTTATTTTTTGAGCCATCAACTCGCTCACATCCGTTGTTTTTGGAACAGCTACTTTCAACTTATCCATAGCAAAATAGGTAGCGGTATTTGAAAAACCATAGGACATATCGGTAGAACTCACCGAAAAAGAGATGCCCCCAACTCGACCTAATGAACTCATATCGAACCATTCCCAGGTATTATTTATCGTCCACTCCGCTGGATTTTCAGAACGATAGTCCGCTAAATAAAACGAGACCGTTTGTCCTGTAGGCGCAAAGGACGCATCCAACGCTTCGGCTTTTAACACAAACGAGTCGCCAGCAGCAAATTTTCGCGCATACGCATCGCCTTGCGTAATGGCTTTGTACGCCATCGGATTATTGCACACATACATGCCTACCGCATCGTATTGTTCGCCCGTGTTGAAAATCACTTGATTGGAACTCGTTGAGTTCAACATCGAATAATACTCCGAATAATAGCCCAACACATACGGCGTGCCTACACCATCAACACCGCCACGCGCCATACAACCAAAATAACCGCTGTCGGCAGCTACTTTACACACCGTAAATCCTTCGTACGACATACCACCATAACTCTGTCCGCTTGGCAAATGTGACAAACCAAACACTTGCGATTCAATGTAGCCGTAATCGGTTTCGTTGTACGTTTCGGTCCACGCATCGACAGCATTAAACGTAAAAGTAGCTGGATTGGTTGGGGTAGTTAAATCCAACGTAATCGTATCGCCAGGCGCATACGCAAACACATTGACAACTAAAAATGTCATCAAACAAAATGTAATTAATTTTTTCATGTTGTTACAATTTAAAAAGTAAATAAAATAATATATCGAATTCATAATGAACTACTTTCACTTCCAAAAACAGGCGGTTATATCTTCCAATGTACCTGCTTCAGTGATTTTATACAACCGCTGATTGGTCGTTTTATGATTCAGTCCGCCAAGTTCAGGCACATATGGCCCCAATTTGACATAATCGAACCACTGATTATCAAACGCTTCAGGCAACGTTTGTTTTCCTGAATACCAACCGACTTTCAGCTTGAATGCGGATTGTGTTTTCACCCAACGCGCCAACTCCGCCACGGCGTGCGGCTCTCTATCGCCACCCATAAAACAGACACACGTAATGGTTTTACCGTATGTTTGCAACAGTTCGTCCAATGCCTGTTCCGTGAGTGGATTTCCCACATCGTCCATCAAATAGGCACTATGGCAACCCACACACCGATTGGGACAATTGGAAATATTAATAGCCAGCGTTACTTCGTTGGGCAGTTCCTGAAATACCACATCGTAATCGGCATATTTTAGCATGTTTCGCCTGCCTCCATTTTTGCATAATGACGCTTGGCAGCTTCCTTTTGACGAGCAGCCGAAAAGTTGCTAACGCGTTTCATATAACCAATAATGCGCGTCAAATAATCCACATTCTGACTGCGACACGAAGGGCATTCGTGCAAATACCGTTTATCGATACAACCGCACTCGTTACAAATCGTATTCGGAATATTGAAGGTAAAATAGTTGCACCCTTCGGTAGCTGCCACGCGCAACAAATGGCGGTATTGTGGTTCGCTCAAATGCTCTTCCAAATTCAGATGTAACGCCGAGCCGCCAGTTAAATGTTCGATGTATTTTTTGCCATGTAAACGGAATTTATCCAACACATTGAGCGATGTATCTTCCACCGCATAGAAATAGCTATTGTAACAATCGCGTGGCACAAAATAGCCATCTTCTTTATCCCATTTAGCGTGTTTTACGCCCACATTTTCAGCCGGAATCATTTCGCAATTGAACATCACATCTTTGCTACGGTATTTCTTATTGTATGTTTCCACAATGCCTAAAACACCTTGCACAAACGTGGTATATTTTTCGTTATCACTAATTTCAATACCGAGAAATTCAGCCGCTTCCACCAAGCCATTGACCCCAATGGTTAAATACTGACGACCAATGTTGATATAACCCGCATCGAACAGAGGCAACATGCCTTTAGCTTGTAACTGTTTCAGATTTTCGTTGTAGCCGAGTTGTACTTTGTGCGTCAAATCCACCACATCCGACAAATACGTTTGATACGGAATACCCATTTTCACCGCATGCTGAATGCAGCGATTGAGATTGATGGTGAGCACGCTTTTGGAACCTGTGGACACGCCGCCAGCTCCCAACGTATAACTAAAGCCGTTGTCGGTAATCTCGTTGCGCAAACGGCAGCAACTACTCAACGAATCGGCATTATCGCTCAAATACGTGAAAAACGAATGACCTTCGGCGTACATTTTAGCGGTAAAATCGGCATACTCTTTATCTTTAACATCGCCATTTTCGGCGAGCAACGCCATAGTTTCCACAGGAAAGGTAAGCACCGTTTTAGTGCGTTCCTTGTTGAACCACTGCATAAACCGTTTTTGAAGCCAGTTGAGCGATTCCCAATGTGGCTTTTCGCCATTCGGGAAATAGAAGTTTTCGAATAAACTCTCGAAATAGTAACGATCGTAATAAGCAATATTCCAAAAAACGGCTTGGAAATTGCGCGCGCCAGTAGGTTGATTAATCGAATAGACAATTTGTTCGAAACAATCGGAAATCACCTTATCCAACGTGCGTTGTTTTTTCGATAAATCGACCACTTTATCGGCGTTTTTGTAGTAATCATCACCAAATTCAAGCTCGATAAAATAGTTCATGTACATCAAAAATTCGGGCGTGGCGCACGCACCGCTCAACATACTCGACACGATGAATACCATGTTGACAAAACCGCCACAAAACGACTTTAAATTGGTCGGTGGCGTGGAGTTACCACCAATGGACAACGTGCCACCAATCAACCACGGATACATGGTAATGCTGGCGCAATAGTTGGCCAAACTGGTTTCGTCGTTTTTATAAATCACGTGTTGATTCAACAAACTCAAGTATTTGTCGGACTGCTCTTTGCCATACATATCTTTGAGTCGGTCGGTTAACAAACGACGATTGAGGCGAATAAAATTAGGTTTGGGTAATTCGCCTATCAACGTGGCAATATTTTTCTTGTCCACGTTCGCGTTCGCATCAAACTTACTACCTGTAGCGGCATTGGTAGCCTCGCAATAATCGATGAGAAATTCGAGTTTGTCACGCGTTTCACGATCTTCGGAATGACTTTGGCGATAGAGCATAAACGACTTAGCCACCGCATAATACTGCTCCGCCATCAGTGCCATTTCCACTTGGTTTTGAACCTCTTCCACACTCATGCCATTGGAAATATTGAGCCGACTAAGCACAGCCGTCATCACCTCTTGCGACGCAAAACTGCCAACCGACAGAAACGCTTTAGCAATGGCATTTTTAATTTTGTCAATCGAAAAAACGGCGCGTGTGCCATTACGTTTGACAATGAAAATTTCTGTTGAATTCATCTGATTCTGGTTTATAGTAATTGTAATAAGTCACCATAAACTTCCGAAGCGAACGGACGTACGAATAACCTGCAAACACGCGTTTGCTAAGTCACATCGTAGAAAAAAGACTGTAAGAATCATGCGGACAAACATGTCCTCAGGGTTCATGCGCTCTATTCCTCGAAAGCGTGATAAAACAAAAGCATTTGGCAGGTCTTCTGACTTACTCCCGTAATTGAACGCCTTCCCGTCAATAATTGACAGTGGCAAAAGTGTTGTTCAATACGTTTCCTTAATTATCAATTGTTAACTATCAATTGTCAATTAAAGAATGAGCTTACAGCAGCGGGTCTGTTCAGGATTTACACCTGATTCTCTATTATTTTTGTACCGCGAAACGATACAAAAACCAAACACTGTACATTAAATACGCTGCAAAGATAGTATAAAAACCAAAATGCAAATCGAAAAAATAGAATTAGTTATCAACATCATTCACACCAACACCGAAATGCACCTTAAAACTTGGCGTTACAACGAGTTAAAAGAAGTTGCTTCTTTTTTTGTAAAAAGATGTTAGAATTTTACAATAAATACGTACATTCGTGGCATTGTTTTGTAAGCGCAGTTTCCAACTAACGAATTTAACCAGATTAAAAATCCATTAGACAAATTAATAAATTGGATATGCGCCATAACATTAAATTTACATAAAATAATAAGACGCTGATTATAAATGTGTTGTATTTTTCATAAAGTAAATATATGCGCCACATTATGGCGTATACACAGATGTTAGCGCCAATTATAAAAAAATAAAAAGATATGAGTATTGACATTCGAAATTCTAAAATTAAACCATTGATTGCTAACTTACTTCGAATAAATATTGGAAGATATTTAAAGACAAGTGATTATACCCATTTGGCAATTGAACATAATTTTGACAAAGCTTGGGAATCAGCTAACGAAGAAATTAGACGACGAAGTAGTGTCGTTTTTATAGGTTTTGACAACACTGGAGATTATGAAGAAGCATTTCAGTTACTTTTAGACTCAGTTTGGAGTCAAGACAAACCAAGTTTCTTTGAACTCTTAGAGATAACTCTTAAAGATTATATTCGTTGGGACAAAGCAAAAACGGATTTAAGTAAAATTCTTGAAAATCTAGAACAACTTGGCATGTCGACCAACCAACTTGACAGCCTAAAAACAACAAAGAAAATTCCAATGTCAACTTCACAATCTGACATACCTGAGAAACAAATTGAATTCAATCAAGCAATTGCTAAATTAGACGAAAAACTATGTTTTATAATCATGCCTTTTACTGACAAGTTAAATCCAATTTACGAAAGCATTATAAAACCGGTTGTAAAAGACTTAAAACTTAATTGCTTAAGGGCAGACGAAATTTTCACTTCAAAACCAATAGTAGAGGAAATTTGGGAAAACATAAAAAAGGCTAGATTTCTAATTGCGGATTTGACAGACAGAAACCCTAATGTTTTTTATGAACTTGGACTAGCACATGCACTAAATAAGAATGTAATTCTTTTAACCCAAGACATTCAAGATGTTCCATTTGATTTGAGACATTATCGAATTATTGTATATCAAGACAGTATTTCAGGAGCCGACAAACTTAAAAGTACACTTAAAGGATTCATAAACGAACAAATTAACGGAAAGAAAAAATAACTGGCGCTAACACACGCCTATGTTCACAGGCTGGCTGACGTGCACTTAGCGGGTTTTGCGCCCGCATTCGCCTTGTCGCTGTGCGACAGTGAACGCTCCCGCAAACCGCCCGTGCCCATAGCCTCGGTCGTGATGCACAAGCAAAAAAACAGCGTCTTATTGACGAAAATTACTAATATTTTGATTTTTCGTCAATAAGAGTTATCTTTGCAATAAAAAAGTATGATACAGAGAGAAATATATTTAAGCAAATTAAGGCAACTTAAAGACCAAAATTTAATAAAAGTCATTACGGGGATTCGTCGTTGTGGAAAATCAACTCTACTCGAAGCCTTTAAAGATGAATTATTATCAGATGGCGTTTCGGCTAAAAATATCGTATTTCTAAACTTTGAGGAAAGAGAAAATCTAAATTTTACAGATTGGACTGTATTGTACGATGAAATAATAAAAAATGTAAGCGAAAAAGAAAGATTTTACATATTCCTTGATGAAGTTCAGTTAATAAACGATTTTGAGAAACTGATAAACAGTCTGTACACAAAGAAAAACATTGATTTATATGTAACGGGTTCTAATGCCTATCTTCTTTCAAGTGAATTAGCGACCCTATTGACTGGCAGATACATTGCTATAAATATTCAGCCATATTCATTTAAAGAGTATGTTTTGGCTAATAACGATGAGAAAAACACAGACAGATTATTTCGTAAATACATTAATGATAGTAGTTTTCCTGAAGCTGTTACTCTTTCGAAAAACAATCAAGATTTAGTAAACGATTATCTTCAATCCATTTACGATACTGTTGTAATAAAAGACATTGCACAAAGGAATAAACTGAGAAACATCCATAATTTAGAGAGAATAATTAGCTTTTTGTTTGATTCTGTTGGCTCTTACGTTTCGCCGACAAATATTGCATCAGAACTCAATAAAAATTCGCCTAAAAACATATCGCACAATACGATAATTAAATATTTGGATTTTCTTACTCAATCATACATTCTTTATGTTGCTCCTCGATACGATATAAAAGGTAAAGAGTTGCTCTCGACAAATGAAAAGTATTATGTTGTTGATTTAGGGTTGAGAAATATTACAGCTACGAATAAATACGATACAGATTTAGGACATAAACTTGAAAATGTAGTTTATTTCGAGTTGTTTCGACGAGGAGGAAAAATTTACGTAGGAAAACACAACGACAAAGAGATTGATTTTGTAGTACAAAAACCAAATAACGAAAGAGAATATTATCAAGTTGCCTACACCGTTAATGACGAAAAAACGTTTAAACGAGAAATTTCGGCATTTAAGAATATTAAGGACAATTATCCTAAATATTTATTGACACTTGATTTTGATAATACAAGTATAGATGGTATCCAAAAAATAAATGTAATTGATTGGTTACTACAAGAAGATGAAAAGAAAAACTAATGCCAGTGCATAACAATGGCTCATAGGTAATGGCGGGTGAAGCTCGTGTTCGAGCGTCGGATTCCCGCATTAGCTTCGCTGATTTTTAATTCACTTTTTCGCAGTGCGACAGTGAATACTCCCGCAAACCGCAGGATGCCCATAGCCTCGGTCGTTAACTGCTATTTTAAAATAGCAGAGACACAGTATTTTGCAAACAGATAATATTTAAAATAAACAGTCATAGAATGAACAGATTTTTTTTAGTAGTTTTTTTGTGTACAAGTATTATGACTTTTGGACAAGAGACAAAAAATCAATTACTCCAATTTAATGGTTTATATGAAACAGAGCGTGTTATTGAAAAAGATGACGATGAGGGAACTCAATACTATTTACGATTTTACTCAGATGGAAAAGTAATAAGTGTTTCGACAGATTGTGAAGGACCGGCTTAGGATTTAAAAGAATGGTTTAATTTAGAGAATAAGAATGTAAGCGTTGGAAACTATAAAATAAAAAGACATAAAATTCAATTTTCAACCACAAGTGAGACAGGTACGGTCGAATATCGTGGTCGTATAGATAAATATGGTTTCATTAAACTTCGGTCAAAAAGCTTAATAAATGGACATAAAGACAGAGAAAAGTATAAGTTCATTCGACTAAATGATATGAAATAAAAACAGCAGCTAACATCATGTATCCGTTAGGGGCAAGTTTTAACAATAAGAAAAAATGAACAAAGCCTTGGTCATCATTGATATTCAAAACGATATCACAAAGAATTATAAAGACATTATTGGGAATATAAATAACGCCATCGATTGGGCGGTTAATCAAGGAATTCACGTGGTTTATATCCGGCACGAAAATTTATCAGACGGCACACGCACGTTTAAACCCAATACACGTGGAGCGGAATTAGTGTCGGATTTAAAAATGGTGTCCAACCACATTTTCACCAAAACCAAAGGCAACGCTTTAACCAGTGAGGAGTTCGCCGATTTTATTACTAAAAACGGCATAAATGAGTTCTACATAACAGGAGCAGACGCTATTGCCTGCGTGAAATCGACCTGTTATAACTTGGCGAAGTCCAACTATCAAGTAAATGTGCTGTCAGATTGCATCACCAGTTATGATAAACGGAAAATTGACGAAATGCTCCGCTATTATGAGAGTAAAGGGTGTAAAATCATCCGTTTGAACGACGTTTGCTCGGCGTCCTGATAAAATCAGGTCAAATTACCAACGCATCATCACTTTTTGTACTGCATTGCCAATTTTTACGAGGTAAAAGCCCGGCGTAGCGATTTGAAAACTAGCTTGTTTCACAGCTGGCGACTGCGCCACACACACGCCCGAAATCGTAAAAATTTGAATCGGTTCGTCGAATGAATTTTCAACCGTCAATTGTTGCCCTGCGGTATAAATCAGAACCGACGAAGTTTGATAATCAGGCAAAGCAGTCGGCGTATGTAAATCCACCACTCCCGAAACTTCGGTAGAACATTCGCCCGTCCAGCCATTATCTTGCAAAACGCCTGTGTAGATTTTTACAAAATCGATACCAGCCAACTGCACGGCTTGTCCCAAATCATCCACCGCCCATTCAATTTTGAATTGAGCACCTTCGCTGTTATTAGGCGCATTGTCGGCATAACCAAACGCAAACGACGTCAATTGCGTGTACGAGCCTGTGCTCGATTTTACACCATTATTGGGCAAACGTGTGCCTTTAAATACCAAACTATCGGCAGCGATCCATTGCGGGAAATAACTCTGAGTGTGAAATGTATTTTTAGCCACAAAACCAGTGGAATCGCGGTTATCTTTCCAACGAATATAGTCGGTAATATTACCTGTAGCTGCCTCTTTTTCGACGGAAGGACGATAGTAAGTCACCTCGTAATTGGTCAATGTGGTTGATTTACCAAATTCACTGCCAGCCAATTCGTACCACGTATCATCGGGCAAGCCATTGCCATTTTCATCAACTGAAACCATAACCACGCCTGGTTCGGTGTTATTAGAAAAAGCATTGCCATTTATTTGAAAATCGTACGCATCAGCCACATTCGCAATAGTATGGTCAAAACCTACCACCACATAACCGCCCCAAGCGCCTAAAGACAATACGGTTCCATTGGCTTTGCCTACCAAACAATCGTTGACTTTAGCTAACATCGCTTCGGCATTGTCAGCCGAATCGTACGCGGGCAACAGATTGACAAACTGGCCAGGAGCAGGCACAAATTCAAACACACGCGACACATAAGGCGATGCTGCCCACAGCGGCAGAATGCCACACATTAAAACACCAAATAAAACATTTTTTTTCATAGCAGTTATTTTTTCAAAAAGGCAAAATGAGCGGGAATATCGCCCGTGGTGGCTTGCCATTTTAGTTTTCCTTGAGCGGTGAAACAATACAAAGTGCCAGGCACTAAATAATTCTGCGCATCGCTCACAAAAATATCGTGATTTTCAGGATTCACGGTAATGCCATACGGCCGTTTTATCTGCTGTTCAGTGCCGTCGGTAATAAAATTAGTTGCGACTTGACGTTTCTGTTTTACATCGTACAAACCATACGAAATAGTATTGGCGCCCGTATTATTATTCCAACCCACATTTATAAAATACAAACTATCGCCAGCGATGCACAAATTACTAGCAGCGAAATTCAATGTATCACGCACCGTATTAGTAGCCGCATCAATCACATACGTATTGGCACCCACACCTTGGTAATCGCCACGCGAGGTGACATAAATGCGGTCGTAAGCATCTTTGCGCAGGCGATGCAAATTGATAGCGACATCAATTTTTTGAATTTCGGTAAATGTGGTTAAATCAATTACCGACACGGTTCTATCATAATTTGGTACACGATAACCGCCCGAATTGGCAACATACAAGTGATTGTTGACCACCACCAACTCTTCGGGTTGATAACCAACCGCCACTTCGCGCGTTACTTGTAACGATGCCGTATCAAATTCCGCCACATAACCTAAGCGGGCATTCGGGTCGATAGAAACGGGACCAGAATAGGACGACACATACCCTTTGCCATTGTGAAACGTGAGATAACGACCATTCGGAATTTCAATCGTGGCAATATGGCGTGCCGAGGCAGCATCCATCACTTCCACTAAATGCGAGCAATTAATAACGGCATAGAGTTTAGAACCGTAAATTTGTAAATCATTACCCACATCGCCCAACTCTTTCACCACTTCTGGATTACGTGTTGGAAAAATATTGCAGGTGTACTCGCCTGAAGCATAATCAAAATAATCGAGCGTACAACTGTTGCTGCCCATATTACCTTCGTTGAGCACATACAAACCTTTAATGTGTGAAAGATTTGCCGCGGTGTCCACAACGTCAATTACAGGTGGTTGAGGTGGCAACACTTTGCGGCAACTAAATGCCACGCAAGCGATGGCTATGATAAAAAGAGCGTTTCTAAATTTCATGATCTGTTATATTAAATGTCACTAAAATTTCACTTGAGCAATCACTCTAAAATTGGTGCCCGGCATCGGGTAACTGCGCACCACTTCATACTGCTGATTCAGCAAATTATTCACTTCCGCCGTGAGTTGTAAATCGACTTTTTTCAATGTCAACGTTTTCGACACCGACAAATCGTGCGTGTACCACGGTTGCTCATAATTCACAGGAATATTGGCCGAAGCACTGTAACGTTCGCCGGTATAAATAAAACTGTAATTGAACGACCAACTTTTGACCAACGCATTCAAAACCAACGAGCCACTGTGCCACGGAATATAAGGAATTTGACCGCCATAATAGGGCGACGACGGATCGCCTAAATCGCGTGCTTGCTGATACGTATAATTCAACCGCGCATTCAAACTAATCTGTTTAGCGATGGTGAAATTGGTCTGTACCATCACATCGGTGCCCACAATTTCGACATAACCCAAATTAATCATCGTCCACCGAAAAAAGTTGGACGTAGGCGTGGCAATAATTTTATTGGTAACTTGATTAAAATAACCATCGACCTGACACGTAAATAACGACAACACGCCATCAAACGGTTGATTATAAGTCAACCCCACATTATACTGAGTCGTTTCTTCAGGTTTTAAATAGACATTGCCAATAAATGTGTAATACAAATCGTTGAACGTGGGCATGCGCATACTCTGTTTGTAAAACGCACGCAAATTGAGGTCTATTTTCTTAAACGGTTGATAGGACAAATAGACCGCTGGCGCGAGATGAAATTGATTGGCGGCCGAAAGCGTGTCGGTATTAATTTTATCGTACACATAAGTGGCTAACAAGCTCGCTTGACATTTGAATTGATCGAAATAAAAAGCAGTAGCCAACGCACCCATAGCCGTGTAGCGATTGGGATGAACAAAGTTGTACAAATTGGCATCCAAACCATTCCAT
>Ga0116193_1001846_pt1 | contig 16795 bp, 12 predicted proteins | sample AD_UKC115_MetaG_FD_89892 | JGI IMG/M metagenome (GOLD analysis project Ga0116193, IMG submission 89892) | Active sludge microbial communities of municipal wastewater-treating anaerobic digesters from Hong Kong - AD_UKC115_MetaG | ecosystem: Engineered > Bioreactor > Anaerobic > Digestate... | reverse complement strand
TATCCGTTCGACTCGCGCCCGGCCCGCGAGCACGCCGACCAGATGTACCCGAACCAGCCAGTGCGCGAGGAAGGCCGGCTGGTCAATCCCGGGCAGAAGCCGGCGCCGAATGTGCGCATTGTGTCGTCACAGGAGCGCATCTATGTCGCCGGCAACGAAACCGTGCTGTTCACCGTCAGCGCAGTTGACGACACTGGCTCCGCGTTGCCGCTGCAGGTCACTCGCGCCGTCGCGCTTGATCCGCCAAAGGATGGCAAGCCCTCACAACGCAACAGTGTCAATCTGCCGTTCAACGATGAAGGCAACGCCGGCGACACCGCCGCTGCGGACGGCACCTGGAGCGCACGCCTGTCGCCCGCCACTCAGGGATTCGCCGGCCACTTTGGCGTGATCCGCGTCGAGTTGACTCTGCAGGTGGGCAACCAGACAGGCTTCAAGTTCTTTGACGTGTTCTACACGCCTGATCCGCCAGCAACCTGGGTCGGCGGCGTGCGCGAGGCTGTCGAGGCAGGCTCGCTCAATTTCTATCTGAAGGCGGACGTGCTGCGCCCCGGCCGCTATGTCATCACAGGGCGCATCGACGACGCCAAAGGCCAGCCGTTCGCGCTGATCAGCTTCAACCACGAGCTGGCCAAGGGCACGCAGGACATCAAGCTCAACCTGTTCGGCAAGTTGCTGGTGGACGAAAAGCCGGCCTTCCCGCTAACACTGCGCGATGTCGACGGCTTCCTGTTGATCCCCGACGCCGACCCCGACCGCGCGTTGATGGCTCGGCGTGAAGGCAAGCTGCACACCTCACGAAACTACCCGCTCAGCGCCTTCTCGGAAGCAGAATGGGACAGCGAAGAACGCCGCCGCTACCTCGAAGAATACGGTCGCGACGTCGAATCCGCACGGGCGCATCTGGAGCATGTGCGGCGGTCACTGAGGTAGCAGCAACTGCGAGTAGTGTGCAGCAGGTAGTCAGGCAAAGATCGAGGACTGCAACACTTAGTCGCGCAGCGCGCAAAAAGTGGCGCCTTGGTCTACCCACCCACTGGCGCGCAGGCGCAACGCCATTGAAGCGTCTGTCACGTAGCGATATTTTGCCGGCGCACCCAGGCTTTTCGGACTCGAATACAGCCTTCGAACGGGCACCAAATCTGGAGACGGACACAGCGCCGTGCCGTCGGGCTGCACGCTCGATCTAGGCGCGTTGAATACTGCCCCTTCGTTGAATATCCTGGCGCCAGCAGCGATGCGGCGGTCAAGTGCATTGATCTCCGCCTCGTCCGCGGTATAGAAGTGCGACGGTGCGGCGCCAGTTTCCAGCACGCCGAAGAATCGATGCACCGGCACTATTTGCTCCGCTACGCGCGGCAAACGGAATTCATTGGAGCTGCTTGCCCAAACTCCACCAATTGCCCCATTCAGTATCGCGTCGAACTCGGCACCAAGAGACGACAGAAAAAACAGTTGCAACTCTGGATCCGGTGAGCTAACACGTAGTTCTTTCACCACTACATACGGACGCGGCTGGATGCCCTTCAGTCCACTGCGATCACGAAATTGAATCTGGCGCCCCACGCCGCAGACTTTTTGCTCCAGGGCTGTGGTGGTGTAGTAGTCAACGCGCCAGTAGCCCTCTGCCCGCTGGCGACGGGCCCACACCGGCACGCCATAAACTTCGAGTGGAGTCCAATTGATCACATCTGAGACGTCACCCGCGAACATGTTGCCATGGCTATCTACCTCTACATCGACCCAGGCAATCAGTGGTTGGCTGTCGGCAAGCTCCGGTGGGACTGTGCAACTCGGGATTTGGGACGTGGTGGCCGCGGCCCCACCGGCTAAGACCACGAGCGCAAGGCCCCAAACCGCAACCATCCGACACATTCTCAAATTAACCATCTGAATCTCCAGTTGTTTCACACCGACCCGCAGAGCGACGGCGTCCCCACACACTGGATGACCTCACAGCAACGCTGTCGACAGACGAATCATACCGTCAAATTCTTACAGTGCAAGATTCTACTTTGAATGTTTCGAGTGCGCTTCGTTCGTGCCATCAAGCAACAGATTGGACCCGGTACGGCACCAACGATCGACGCACGATTGCAAGCCGTAGCGCGGCCAAGTCGTCGCCTCCTTGTCGATGCGGACACGAACGAGTGCTCTTGTGTGCTGGGCGCTTCGTATTGCACCCACCCTTGGCAACGGCTAGGAGGCGGTGCGTAGGGGGCGCAAGTCCTGCCTTCCGCGGCTCAGCGAGTCGCGCAAACACGCAGCACGCAACGTTTATTCAAAACCCAACCTGCCACGACGTGAACACGAGACCGGCACACAACTAAGAGTCCGATTGGGTCGGGCCGGTGGGCCACTACAGCGAACATGAACGGCGACTGTCAAACCGCCATGGAAAGACGAGGCCGGGCGACATCCCGGCTAAGCGACCCGAGCGAACGTCGGGACACCGCTGGAACGCTCAACGGTCCGCGTGGACGGCGCTCGAGAAGCTCACCCGCGGGATCCAGCCGCGCGTCCGTCGCTGCAAACGCGCCTCGACACTTTCGCCGTCAAAGGAGCTGGTGCCGTGTCTGAGCATGGCTGGATTGACGTTTTCCATAGCGTTGACACTGACCACGGCATAGGTCTGGCCGCCAATATCACTGGTGACGACCGGCACATCGCCGCAGGTTGTGCAGATGTGAAAGTCCGCTGTTTTGGTGCCAAAGTTGTATCGGGTCGCCTGTGTTGGGTCACGGTAGAGAACCGCGAGCGATCCGGTAGGGCAGGACGTCCAGACGCCACCACGCTTGAGGCAGAACGAGCAATCGCACGCCCGCGCGGGAATTTCGACTGGATCGGGCGTCCAGTCGAGCTCGTAGGCGATGTTGCCGCAATAGCAACTACCGTGAATCAACATCTGAGCACCTCCGTGAGCTTTCGGCGAACTTCACTGCGCCGGACGGTGCAGGGTCAGGCGCAGTTTTCCGTCCACAACTTGCACCTTCTGCAAGGCAAACCGCGCAAAGTTTTCCTTGAGTGAGTTGCCACGGATCGTATAGATGGGCGTTGTCTGCAGGACACCACGCAACAGCACGGGCCCGCGCAGCTTGACCAGCTCGGCGACTTCCGGGGACATGCCTTTCATCTGCAATTCGTCAATACGCAGGTCATCGATGTAAACCTTCGCGTCACCGGCCACATATCTGGGCTTGCCCGAAAACGCGGCGATGCCTGGATACTGGCGACTCCCCAAGCTGGCAAGCAGCTCGCAGCGTATGCCGATACGGTCACTGCCTTCGGCCAGCACGACACTGGCGTTGCTGATTTCGACGCAGGCGACGACCAGCGCGCAGTTGCGTAAGGGCAACTTCGCCGCAACGCGCGACTGGATTTCGCTTTGCGTGACGTCGATCCGGAATTCCGGCGAGCTGCGCCACACCAAAAACGCGACGACTAGCACCAGCGTCACTGATGCGGCGCCGATGAAGACCAGTCGTCGCATCAGCATCCAGCCCGGTGCGTCTGGCCGTCGTCGAATGCAGCGTCAGGCGACCTTGGCCGCATCCGCATTGGCGATGCCAATCACCATCTTGGCCGCATCAAAGTCGGCTTTCAGTTTGGCCTCCTTCGCCTTCGCGGCTTTCACGTGGCGCTCCTTGACGTGGCCATAGCCGCGAATCTCTTCCGGGATCGACGCGAGCTGCACCGCGAGGCCGTGATTGTGCGGCGCGAGTTTGGCAACCAGCTCCTCCACCAGGCGGCGGTAGTCGACTTTCAGTTGTTGCTCCATGCGGCGCTCGTCGGTGTTCTTGAAGATGTCGAACGCGCCACCGCGCAGCCCTTTGCGTGACGCGAGGAAGCGGAACGCCTTCATCATCCAGGGGCCGTACTGACGCTTTTTCAGCTCGCCGGTCACCGGGTCTTTTTTCGCAAACAGCGGCGGTGCGAGGTGGAAGTTGAGCGTGTAGTTACCTTCGAATTCGCGGGCGACGCGAGCCTCAAAGTCGCCATTGCTGTGCAAACGCGCGACTTCGTACTCATCCTTCACCGCCAGCAGCTTGAAGTAGTAGCGCGCGACCGCTTCGGTCAGTGCGGTTTTACCGGGCAGTTTCGCGCTCTCGGCTTGTCTGACGAAAGCGACGAAATCGCTGTAGGTTTTGGCGTAGGCCGCGTCCTGATAGTCAGTCAGGAATTTCGTGCGGCGCTCGATCATTTCGTCGAGCGACTCGCTGAGTTTGATGGTCGACGCGACGGCGACTTTTGGCGCAGCAATTTCCTCAACGCGCTTGAGGTCAACGGCGGCGCGACGCCCCCACAGGAATGCGTTTTTGTTCATCTCGACGGCTGCACCGTTGAGCTCGATCGCGCGCAGGATCGTCGCCTCAAGCACCGGCACCAGCCCCTTCTGCCAGGCGTAGCCGAGCACGAACAGGTTGGTCGCGATCGAGTCCCCCATCAGGCGCGTCGCCAGCTTCGTGGCGTCGAGGAAAGACACCGCATCGGCGCCGCAGGCCTCGCTGATCTCGCGCTCCATGCTGCCGAGCGGGAATTTCAGATCGGCGTTCTTGGTGAACGTCGCCGGCATCACTACGGCCGAGTTGATCACCGCCCTGGTGACGCCCACGGCCATTTTCGCGAGCGAATCTTCGGCAGTGGTCGTCAGTACGTCACAACCAAGCACCAGATTGGCTTCGCCCGCTGCGACGCGCGTCGCGTTCAGCATCGCCTGGGTCGGCGCGATGCGAACGTGGCTCATCACGCTGCCGTTCTTTTGCGCTAGGCCCGACATATCGAGAATGGTGAGGCCTTTGCCTTCCAGGAACGCCGCCATGCCGAGCACTTGACCGACGGTGAGCACGCCAGTGCCGCCGATGCCGGTCACCAGCATGTTGTATGGCTTGGTCAGCGCTGGCACCACCGGCGCCGGCAGGTCGCCGAAATCAGCCGCAGCATCCGCGCCCACCTTCTTCGGCTTTTTCAGGGCGCCGCCCTCGACGGTGACGAAGCTCGGGCAGAAGCCGTTGACGCAGGAGAAATCCTTGTTGCAGTTGGACTGGTCGATCGTGCGCTTGCGGCCAAACTCAGTCTCAAGCGGCATCACCGACACGCAGTTCGATTTAACGCCGCAGTCGCCGCAGCCTTCGCACACCGCCTCGTTGATCACCACGCGCTTGGCGGGGTCGGGGAACTTGCCGATCTTGCGACGACGACGTTTTTCGGCGGCGCAGGTCTGGTCGTAGACGATGATCGTGGTGCCTGGCGCGTCGCGGAATTCACGCTGGATGTCGTCGAGCTTTTCGCGGTGATACACCGGCACGTTTGACGGCAGCGGCACGCCTTCGTACTTCTCCGGCTCGTCCGTCACCACGGCGATCTTCTGCACGCCCTCGGCGCGCACCTGATTGATGATCGACAGAGGCGACAGCGGACCGTCATGCGGCTGGCCGCCGGTCATCGCCACGGCATCGTTGTAAAGAATCTTGTAGGTGATGTTCACCTTCGCGGCAATGCTCTGACGGATCGCCAGCAGGCCGGAGTGGTAGTAGGTGCCGTCACCGAGGTTGGCGAAGATGTGCTTCTCGTTTGTGAACGGCGCCTGGCCGACCCAGGGCACGCCCTCGCCGCCCATCTGTGTGAAGGTGCTGGCGCGATCCATCCACACGGCCATGTAGTGGCAGCCAATGCCCGCCACCGCGCGCGAGCCCTCGGGCACGCGCGTGCTGGTGTTGTGCGGGCAGCCCGAGCAGAAGTACGGCGCACGTGCGATGTTGATCGTGGTTTTGGCCAGCGCGCGCTCTTTCTCGTTGATCCACTCAACGCGCTGCTTGACCTTGTCGCTCACGTAGAACTTCGCGATGCGGCCCGCGATAACCCGCGCAATCATGGCCGGCGTCAGCTCGAACGGTGCCGGCAGCAGCCAGTCACCATGCGGGCGCACCCATTCGCCCTTGGCGTCGAATTTGCCAACGACCTGCGGACGCACGTCTTCCTTCCAGTTGTAGAGCTGCTCTTTCAACTGGTACTCAAGCACCTGCCGCTTTTCTTCAACGACGAGGATCTCTTCGAGACCCGAGGCAAACTCGTGCACGCCCTCAGGCTCCAGCGGCCAGACCATGCCAACCTTGAATACGCGCAGGCCAATCGCGCGGGCCAGCTCGTCGTCGATACCCAGGTCTTCCAGCGCCTGCCGTACGTCGAGGTACGCCTTGCCGGCCGCCATGATGCCCAGACGCGGCCGCGGCGAATCAATCACGATGCGGTTCAGCTTGTTGACCCGCGCGTAGTGAATCGCCATGTAGATTTTGTAATCGTGCATGAGCTTTTCCTGCTCAAGCGGCGTGTGCGGCCAACGGATGTTGACGCCGCCTTCGGGCAACGGAAAGTCATCCGGGATGATCGGCTTCACACGCTCCGGATCCACGATCACGCTGGCGGTGGACTCCACCGTATCGGTCACCGCCTTCATGCCGACATAGCAGCCGGAATAGCGGCTCATGGCGTAGCCATGCACGCCCAGGTCCAGATATTCCTGCACACCGGCCGGATACAACACCGGCACCACCGCGCTGATGAATTCGTGATCAGACTGGTGCGGCAGCGTGGACGACTTGGCGCCGTGGTCGTCACCAGCAATCAGCAGCACGCCACCATGCTTGCTGGTGCCGGCGTGATTGGCGTGCTTGAACACGTCGCCACAGCGGTCGACGCCGGGGCCTTTGCCGTACCACATGGCGAACACGCCGTCGTAGGCGGCGTTCGGGTACAGGTTCAGCTGCTGTGTGCCCCACACGGCGGTAGCACCAAGCTCCTCGTTCACGCCGGGCACGAATTTAATGTGCGACTTTTCGAGGTGCTTCTTCGCCTTCCACGCGTTCTGGTCGATTGCGCCGAGCGGTGAGCCGCGATAGCCCGAGATGAAGCCACCGGTGTTGAGCCCGGCCTTCTCGTCAATCTGCCGCTGCAGCATCATCAGGCGCAGCAACGCCTGCGACCCGTTCATGTAGACGCGCCCGGAAGGCAGCGTGTAGCGGTCGTCGAGCGCGACGTCCTGGATGGCCCGTTGCACGGCCTCCGGTAGTGACTGGGTGGGCAGCGGGGCTTGGGACATCAGGGATACTCCTTTTTCGGTTCGCATGGCACACGGGATCGCCGCTGCATGCTGAAAATTTGGCGTTTAGGTCAATTTTGTTGACCTTTTTGCGATACCCGAAATTTACCCGTTTCCGGTCGGTTTGTCTGCTTGTGGAATGCCCGATTTGATGCGTTCGGGCCATTCAGCTTTCCGCTGAAAGCTCGACTGTACAAGGGTAAAGTACAAGATCTGTCAGTTCTCGACTTTCCAAAAAAATACCCGTAAGCCGCATTTGGATGGCTATTTCCGATGGAAGTTGCTAGGTCGGAACAACGGCGTGAGCCCGTCGTGCCGCCCTTGTGAATAGCATTGTGCATGGCGCAAAAATCCCATTTCACTTTCTTTCATCCGCTGCGCGTCCGCTGGGCAGAAGTGGACCTGCAACGCGTTGTCTTCAACGGCAACTACCTGCTGTATTTCGACGTCGCATTCACCGAGTACTGGCGCCACACCGGGTTGCCCGACCCGTTGGCGCAACAGGCGGCAGGCGCCGAGTTGTTCGTGCGCAAGGCGCAGATCGAGTATCACGGCTCGGCTGGATTTGATGATCAATTGCAGATCGGTGTGCGCTGCGCCCGCCTCGGGCGCAGCAGCATGACGATGGCGCTGGCTATCTATCGCGGCGCTGAGCACCTGATTGATGGCGAGCTGGTCTACGTCTACGCCGACGCGCACGAGAAGAAGTCGGTCGCGATTCCTGACGCCTGGCGCAGTCGCATCGGGGCACTGGAGCGCACGCCACCCGAAGGCCTGTAGGCGCGGCTTGCCGCGACCAACGCTCACCTGGACGCCGGGTGGCGGCAAGCCGCTTCTACATGATCAGACGCCCGCCGTCATCCCGCCGTCAACGTAAAGAATGTGCCCGTTGACAAAGTCACTGGCCGGCGCGGCCAGGAAGATGATGGCACCTTTCAGCTCCTCGACCTTGCCCCAACGGCCGGCGGGTGTGCGCTGCTTTAGCCACGCGGTGAACTCGGCGTTTTGCACCAGCGCGTGGGTGAGGTCGGTATCAAAGTAGCCCGGGCCGAGGCCGTTGACTTGAATGCCATGCCGGGCAAGCTCCACGCACATGCCCTTGGTCAGCATCTTGAGCGCGCCTTTTGATGCCGTGTACGGCACGATGCTGGCGCGGCCGAGCTCGGCGTTGACCGAGCAGACGTTGATGATTTTGCCGCGCCCACGCGGGATCATGTGGCGCACGACGGCCTGACTCATCGCAAATGCGCTGGTGAGATTGGTGTCAATGATGCGTTGAAAATCGACAAGCGGGAAGTCCGCGAAGGCATTGCGAATTTGAATGCCGGTGTTGTTCACCAGGATATCAATGGCGCCGAGCTCCGTCTCGATGCGTTCGATGTGGGCGGCAATGGCGTGACTATCGGTCACGTCAAACGCCCGCACTGAGGAGGTCTCGCCGCGCGCCGCAAACGCCGCCGCCACGCGTTCGCACTTGGCACGGTCACGACCGTTCAGGATCACATGAGCGCCGGCGCTCGCCAGCGCCTCGGCGAGTGCCAGGCCGATCCCCTGTGACGAGCCGGTGATGAGGGCGCGCTTGCCGGTGAGATCAAAGAGAGGATGCATTTGGACTAACCGTTCAGCGAATTGACAACCACGGTGCTATCGTATCTCCACCACCTGAAGTCGCGCGTGTCGTGACGGCGTAGGGCGGAGAGGATTCACGATGTTGATGGCAATGCTTTACGGCGCGAAGGACCTGCGCCTGGAACGCGGCGACGACCCGCCGGTGGGCGAAGGTCAGGTCAAGGTGCGCTTTGGGGCCGGCGGTATATGCGGCAGCGATTTGTCGTACTACGGTAAAGGTCGCGTTGGTGACTTCGCCGTGATGCAGCCGTTGTGCCTTGGCCACGAGGTGTCCGGCGAGGTGCTCGAAGTGGGGCCAGGCGTCACGCAGGTGAAAAAGGGTGACCGTGTGGCGATCAACCCGAACCAGCCATGCCGGGTGTGCCGGACTTGCGTCGCTGGCAAGGGGCATCTGTGCCTGAAGATGAATTTTTACGGCAGCGCTGCGGTGTATCCGCACATTCAGGGCGTGTTTCGCGAAGTGATTGTGGCAACGGAAGCGCAGTGCTTTCCGGTGCCGCAGAGCTGCGATTTCCGTACGGCGGCGATGGCCGAGCCGTTGGCGGTGGCGTTGCATGCGGTACGTCGCGCGGGCTCGCTGGTCGGCAAGTCAGTGCTGGTCACTGGCGTTGGGCCCATCGGCAGCCTGTGCGTACTGGCGGCTCGGCGAGCCGGCGCGGCCCGCATCGTCGTCACCGACGTGGCCGACGGTGCCCTGAAGCGCGCCGAGGCGCTGGGCATCGACGACGCGGTGAACGCGTTCAGCGCACCGGAGCGCGTCGAGGCGTGGTACGCCAACAAGGGCACCTTTGACGTCACTTTCGAATGCTCGGGCAACGCGGCCGCGATGAGCACCGCCATTCAGGCCACTGCCTCGGGCGGATGTGTGGTTCAGGTGGGCATGATCGCCGGGCCGACGGCGGAGGTTCCAGTCAACCGCTTCGTCGCCCGTGAGGTCGATCTGCTTGGTGCTTTCCGCTTTGACGGTGAGTACGGCGCCGCTGTGCATGAGTTGGCCACCGGCGGCATTGATGTTTCTGCGTTACTGACTCACACGTTTAGTATGACCGCCGCCAACGAGGCATTTGCGGTGGCGGCTGATCGCTCGCAAAGCATGAAGGTGCATCTGGTGTTCGGTTAGCGTGCGGCGCTTGCGGCGGCGCGTTCGAACGTCGCATGCACGGCCGTTTTGTGACATTCGGTCAAAACCTCGATCACTTACGTTAATGACAATGTACTATTCCATTGTCATTTCCATAAGTTGTATGAGGTGTTGCTGTGTTCAAGTACGACGTCCACCGTCCGGGAAAAGGCCGGCTTCCGATCCGCTGGCTGGGGTCATGGCGCCCGACGACCGCTTTGCTCGTTGCGCTCACAGCAGTCGTCGCGTCAGCGGCGCCGTCCCGTGACATTGTGGTTGCCCAAGTGGCGCCGCAAAGCGGTGTTCAGGCGAGCTCCGGCAAGGCTTATACGGCCGGACTGCGGCTCGGCTTCACCGCCGCCAACGCCAACGGCGGTATCAACGGCGTGCCGGTCAGGCTGGTTACGGTAGACGACGCCTACAAGCCCGAAGAGACAGTGCGTCTCGCCAGAGAGTTGCTCAGCAAGGAGTCCCCCGTCGCCTTCGCTGCGACCGTCGGTACAGCCAATGCAGACGCGCTGATCAAGGCCGGCGTATTGACCGAGAGCGGCGTACCGCTGGTGGGCCCGAGCTCCGGCGCAGGCAGCGTGATTGGTCAGCCCGGCGTGTACAGCACCAAGGCGAGCTACGCCGACGAGGTGAACCAGCTGTTCTCAACGCTCAACGGCATGGGACTGTCGCGGGTTGCGGTGCTGTACCAGGACGATGGCTACGGCCGCGACCTGCTCAATAGCGCCACTGCGCTGGCGCCCAAGTACAAGGTCGAGCTGGTCGCACGTAGCCCCTACGACCGCATCACCGGTAACGTCGAGAAATCAATCAACGATTTGCTCAAGGTGGACACGCAGGTCATCTTCCTCGCCGCCATTTCCGCGCCGGCGGCCAACTTTATCAAGGGCTACAAGCAGCGGGGTGGCACCGCGATGCTGATTGGCCCGTCGCCCGTCGACATTGCGTATCTGCAGAAAAACCTCAGCAAAGAGCAGTTGCGTGGCTATGTGGCGTCTACGGTAGGGCCGATCGAAACCCGGACGTCGCTGCCGATCATCCGCGATTACCTCAAGCTCAAGGCCGCCAACCCGTCGCCCGACTACGGCATCCGCTCGCTCGAGGGCTACGTGACAGCGCGCGTGATCGTTGCCGGCTTGCAGCGCGGCAAGGCGACACCCGACGGTCTGCAGCAGGCGCTCAAGTCGATCCGATCACTCGACCTCGGCGGCGTCAGCGTGGACTACTCCGACCTCAAGCGTGGGGGCAGCAACTACGTGGATTTCGTCACCATCGACCGCACCGGCGCAATCGTTCGCTAGCGGTGCCTTCGGGCGTCTCTCCAGCCGGTCAACTTTGAGAGGGAGTGCCCGTCCCGCGGGGCGCGGATGGTATTTTTGATCGAAGTCGAGTTTGTCGAATTTCACGCTTCATGCCCCGCCCGTACAGCCTCTCCACCGCAAGCTGCTAGCTGCCGATGCCGCTCAGTCAAGCCCGATTGACCGAGCACACACGGGTTTAGCCCGGCCGATCTTGGTGGCGTCGGGCGCAAGGGTCGGCGTCGTCCATAAAATCACGACATCGCGTCGGCACTGACGCTCGACCCGACGTCCGCCCATGCTCGACTGCATTACTCTCGAACCCGATTCGCCCGCGACTGCCTGCGTCATCTGGATGCACGGCCTGGGCGCCGACGGCAACGATTTCGTGCCCATCGTCCCGGAACTCAATTTGCCTGCCGGGCACGGCGTGCGCTTCGTCTTCCCGAACGCGCCAACAATGCCGGTTACTATCAACGGCGGCTACGTGATGCGCGCCTGGTACGACATCGTCGCTGCCGAGCTCGACAAACGCGCCGACGAGGCCGGCGTGCGGCGCAGCCAGGCACTGATCGAGGAGCTGATCGCCGACCAGCGCAGCAACGGCATTGCTGCCGATCGCATTCTGCTTGCAGGGTTTTCGCAGGGCGGGGTGATCGCCTTGCAAACAGGATTGCGACACAAGGAGAGGCTCGCCGGCATCATGGCGCTGTCCACCTACCTCGCCTGCGCCGATTCGCTGGGGGTTGAAGCATCGGCGGCCAACCGGCAGATCCCCCTGTTCATGGTGCACGGCTCAGTGGATCCGGTGATTCCGGTGACGCTGGCCAAGCTGTCGAAGGCGCGGCTGGAGACCCACGGTTACCACGTGGAATGGCACGAATACGGCATGCCGCACTCGGTCTGCGCCGAGGAAATTGACGACATCGCGGCGTTCCTCAAGCGCGTGCTCGCGCTTTGATCCTGATCCGCACTGGCGACATCGTGCTGACTGACGGCCAGCGGCAGTGAATTCACGCCTGCCTTCCCCACTTGCGACGTTACTTGACGAGCTGCACGACGCTGATGTGCGCCGCCTCGCCTGGAGCATCGGTTCACCGTCGCTGTTTGCCGCCGGCCGCCCCGAATGGCAGGGCCGCCTGCGCGACGATGACTGGTCGCAGCAGGAGCTTGCGCGCTGTCGCGACTGGCTGCTGGCGCTCGACCGCGATCCGGCGCCACTGCACGCGGCGCTGGGCGATCCGGGCATCGCCACGCCACTCGGTCATACCTTCGAAAAATTCGTGCTGTTCTGGCAGGCTGCGCGACTGGACGTGCGCGCCGCCACCCGCAGCCTGATCGTGCGCGAGGGTGGGCGCACCCGTGGTGAATTCGACATCGTGCTGTTGCGCCACGACGGCGTGATTGAAACCCTGGAAGTGACAGTCAAGTACTACCTGAACCTGCGCCCTGATCTTGGTATTGATGGCTGCATCGGGCCACGCGCATTCGACCGCATGAGCGACAAATACGCCAAGATGACGACGCGCCAGACGGACCTTGGCCATACCGACGCCGGCCGCACCGCAATCGCCCGCTGGCTGCAGCAGTCCTGCGGCGCGTCGGTTGCAGCGGACGCGCTGGTGATCGAAAACCACGCCCTGGCCCGCGGCTACGTATTTCACACGGCACCCGACGTGGCGATACCCGCGGAACTTTCACCTGCCCACAACCGAGGCCTGTGGCAAACCGACGAGCAACCATTGCCGGATGTAGCACCCGACCACTGGCGCTTGCTCAGCGGGCGCGAGTGGCTGGGCGACTATCGGGGCGACCCGCAGGAAAGCGGCTGGCCCAACGATCCGGCCATGCCACGCTTGCTGGCGAGGATTGCCGACGGGGACCCGCACCGACCTGGCCATGAGCTCGCGCGTCTCTTTGTGGTGCGGGCCGACGCCGGTCTGCTCAAATCGGTCTGAAGCCTTGCAGCGCGCAGACCTATTGCTCGCGCGTCCGCGACAGCAGCATCGTAAACAGCTCATTGTCCCGGAGACAACGTCTGCACCGCGTTCAATTTGCCAAGGCTATAACTTGTAGCGCCGAGACATCGTCTTCCCTGATCACGCGGTGTACGGACTCGATTCATTTGCACCTCCAACCGCGTGCGCGACGCGGACAGATTGATGCGACAAGCGAAACATTGCCGCGCCATGCGTTAGATTTGTGCCATGCAGCCCTGCATCGACATCCACAGCCATTTCTTCCCACGCCACGCACCTGACTTCGCGCAGCAGTTCGGCACCGATTCCGGTCCCTGGGTGACGCTGCGTGACCATGGCGACGGTACCGGCATGATGATGCTGGGTGACAAACCCTTCAGGCCAGTGCATTCAGCGCTCTGGGATACCGCGGCGCGGCTGCTTGAGATGGACGCCAGCCAGATTGCTACACAAATCATCTGCGCCACGCCAGTGATGTTCGCCTACGATGCCCCGCCGGCCCAAGCGGCTTGTGTCGCGAGCGCTTATAACGATCTCGCGCTGGAATTTTGCGCGCCATCAGACGGTCGGATTCGGGCGCTGGCACAGGTTCCGCTGCAGGATGTGGAACTGGCGTGTGCCGAGTTGACACGAGCGGTGCGTGGCGGATGCGTGGGCGTGCAGATCGGCAATCACGTCGGCGCCCGCGAAATGGACGACGAGGGCATCGTCCGCTTCCTCGCCCATTGCGCCCACGAGGGCGCCGCCGTGCTGGTGCACCCATGGGACATGATGGGCGGCGACCGGCTCAAACGCTGGATGAGCGCGTGGACTGTCGCCATGCCAGCCGAGACGCAGCTGGGCATCATGGCCATGATCCTCGGCGGGGCATTTGATCAATTGCCGCGTGATCTGCGGGTCTGCTTTGCGCACGGCGGTGGCAGTTTCCCCTACCTGCTTGGGCGACTGGAAAATGCCTGGCACCGTCGCGACATTGTGCGCGGGTTGTCAAAGCATCCGCCAAGTTACTACCTTGACCGCTTTAGCGTTGACAGCGCCGTGTTCGACCATCGAGCGCTGCGCCTGCTGATCGACACCATGGGGGCTGGCCACATCATGGTCGGCAGCGACGCACCATTCCCGCTTGGCGAGGCCCAAGCAGGCGATCTTGTCCGCAACCAGCCCGAGGTTTCCCCGGCAGACCGCGCGGCTATTTTGAGGGACAATGCAAAGGCGTTTTTTCGGCTCTGAGAAGCAGTATCCGGAAATCCATCGAGGCCAAAGAAAATGCATTATGTTGCATTTTCTGTGGGAATCATCTAGATTCCTGCGCAGACAAGCGGCCGTGTAGGCCATTCGCACGCAAACGGAGGAACTATCATGCATAAATTGGTCGTCGCGTTAATCGCCGCCGGCATCGTTTCTGGGACGGCATTCGCACAGTCGACGCCCCTGAAAATTGGCTTTGTCGCAGAGCTTTCCGGGCCCCAGGCGCCGCTGGGCCAGGATCAGTACGACGCCCTGATGCTGGTTATCGAGCAGAACGGCGGAAAGCTGGGCGGGGTGCCGGTGCAGGTCATCAAGGAAGACTCCCAGCTCAAGCCCGACGTTGCCAATCAGGTAGTCGACAAGCTGCTCGAGAAGGACAAAGTACCAATCATCACTGGTGTCACTTTCTCGAACATCATGATGGCGGTGCACAAAAAGGTCACCGATAAAGGCGTGTTCCTGATCGGCTCCAACGCCGGGCCGTCGCCGGTGGCTGGCGCGCAGTGCTCGCCGTACTTCTTCAGCACCTCCTGGCAGAACGACAATCAGGCGGAAGTGGTCGGCAAATACGCCAGCGACAAGGGCTACAAGAATGTCATCGCGATGGCGCCGAACTATCAGGCAGGCAAGGACTTTGTCGCGGGCTTCAAGCGCTCGTTCAAGGGTGGCACCATCACCGACGAAATCTACACGCCGCTGAACCAGCAAGACTTCTCGGCCGAGCTCGCGCAGGTCGCCAGCAAGAAGCCCGACGCGCTCTACGTGTTCTATCCGGGTGGTCTGGGGGTTAACTTCGTCAAGCAGTTCCAGCAGGCGGGCCTGAACAAGAGCATCACCGTCATGAGCACCTCGACAGTGGACGGCAGCACGCTGCCTGCTCTGCGGGACGCTGCCATCGGCATGCTGTCGGGCACCTTCTGGGGCCCGGACTTCCCGAACGAGGCCAACCAGAAGTTTGTGGCGGCCTTCGAGAAGAAGTACAACCGCATCCCGTCGCAGTACGCCGCCCAGGGTTACGACGCGGCACAGCTGCTCGACAGTGCGATCCGCAAAGTCAAGGGCAAGGTAGAGGACAAGAAGGCCTTCCACGCAGCGCTCAAGGCAGCAGACTTCAAGTCGATCCGCGGCAACTTCAAGTTTGGCAACAACCAGTTCCCGGTGCAGGACATGTACATGTTTGACGTCGCCAAGGACAGCAAGGGCCGCGTGAGCCTGCGCACCGTCGCCAAGCCGCTGGTCAATCACGTCGACGCCTATGCGTCACAGTGCAACATGAAGGCGCTCTGACAACCCGCGCCGCGACGATCCCGCGCGCCCGTTGATGGGCGCGCGTGCTTTCGATGCAACGACTGGCGAGGCGCGGCGGCGCACCGGCGACCACCAGGCCGACACAATTTCCCCAAGCCCCACGCCAGGAGAGGGCTCCGTCAGATGCAACCCACGCTTCTAAACTTTATTGATGGCCAATCCGTTGTGTCGGACAGCGGTCGTACGTTCGACCGTCTGTCGCCTGCCGACGGCAGTTTGGTACAGCGCGTCAGCGAAGCGGGAGCGGTCGAGGTTGCAGCCGCCGTCGCCGCAGCGAAGTCTGCCCTGCATGGGTCCTGGGGCAGCATGGATGTGGCCGCGCGCGCCAGTCTGCTGCACAAATTGGCCGATGCACTGGATCGAGACACCGAGCGCCTGCTCCGCGCCGAGATCGCCGACACCGGCAAGCCTATTGCACTGGCGCAGGGGCTGGACATTCCCCGCGGGGCGGCGAACTTCCGCGTTTTTATCGATATGGTCAAGGCAGCGCACGAAGCCTCCTATCGCTCATCAACGCCTGACGGTCGCGGCGCGCTCCACTACACACTGCGCCGACCGAAAGGTGTGATCGCCGTCATTTGCCCGTGGAACCTGCCGTTTCTGAACGTCACCTGGAAGCTGGGCCCGGCGCTCGCGTGCGGGAACACCGTGGTCGTCAAGCCGTCGGAGGAGACTCCGACCACCGCGACGATGCTGGCGCAAATCGCGCGAGACGTCGGCATTCCTGATGGCGTGATCAACGTCGTGCATGGCTATGGGCCAGGATCAGCCGGCGAATTCCTGACCCGGCACCCGGATGTCAGCGCGATCACCTTCACTGGTGAAACACGGACCGGCACCGCGATCATGAAGGCCGCGGCAGACGGCACCCGGCCCGTGTCATTCGAACTTGGTGGCAAGAACGCCGGCATTGTTTTCGCGGACTGCGACTTTGATGCTGCCGTGGACGGCATCATGCGCTCGGCCTTTCTCAACAGTGGCCAGGTGTGTCTGGGCACCGAGCGCGTCTACGTTGAGCGCCCAATCTTCGATCGATTCGTCGCAGCCATGAAGTCACGCGCCGAAGCGCAGGTCATCGGCGACCCGATGGACCCAGCCACCACCTTTG
>Ga0116193_1001842_pt1 | contig 16855 bp, 16 predicted proteins | sample AD_UKC115_MetaG_FD_89892 | JGI IMG/M metagenome (GOLD analysis project Ga0116193, IMG submission 89892) | Active sludge microbial communities of municipal wastewater-treating anaerobic digesters from Hong Kong - AD_UKC115_MetaG | ecosystem: Engineered > Bioreactor > Anaerobic > Digestate... | reverse complement strand
AGGCTCCGTCCATTAGAGGTTATTACTATGGTTCCCTGTTGGTCAGTGCGCAGGATTTCGCTTCCCACCGCTTGCAAGGCCTGCAGGGCTTCCCGGTGGGGGTGCCCATAATCGTTGCCGCTGCCGCAGCTGATAATGGCATAAAGAGGACCAACTGCCTGGAGAAAGGCCATATTGCTGGCATCTGAGCTCCCATGGTGCCCGATTTTAAGAACCTGGGCATTAATCTTGTCGCCGTTTTTCAAAAGGTCGGCTTCGCAGGACTGACCGGCATCTCCCATGAGCAGAAACCGGTTCTGGCCATGGGTCAGGGCGATAACCGCACTGTAATCATTCAGTTCCGAATATTCGCTAAAGAGCGGTGACAAAACAGCCACCTCTGCACCCTTCAGAGGCAGACTTACTCCCGCCCGGGCGGTCTTAATCTTTAATCCCTTCTGCTCTATGGTTTGCAGCAGGTTGAGAAAGGTATCACTGGTATGGTTAACCCGGGGCATATAAACTGCCTCCACCGGGAAATGGCGGATTACTTCGGCCAGACCGCCGATATGGTCGGCATGGGGGTGAGTACCTACTACGGCTGTAAGCCTGGTTACCCCGGCCTGTTCCAGGTAGCTTACTACCGTGTTCCCCTGGTCCCGGTCACCGGCATCAATTAGCAGATTTTCCCCCACTGGGGTCTGCACCAGGATAGCATCCCCCTGACCCACATCCAGAAAGTGAACTCTTAAAAGCCCTTCGGGCTTACCGGTTTCCGGTCCCGTAATTCGGTTTTCCTGAACCGGTTGAGCGGGTTGACTCTGGTTTTTGCATCCGGTAACGATGAACGCTGTTAATAATACCATAACCAGCAGTATAAAAATCCGGGTTTTTTTCACGTCCAATTCCTCCATCTGTCCATTCTGCCACCATTTTACCCGAGGTGGTAAAAAAATGTAAGGATCGCTCAAGGGAAGACGTACAATGATATAAGGAATGGAAAGGAGGAGGGAATATGCGTTCCTCGGATTTGTTTTCCCGTACCACCGGCCTGGCCCTGGTTTTCACCTTCATTTTTCTACTGGTGGTAACCGGACCCTGGAAATCCCCCACTACTGCACAACCTGGTTCCACCAGCGTAGAACCATTACCGGTGGTCGGCAGTAAAGAAAAACTCCTGGAGTTACTGCGTCAGTCCCAGGTACATTATCCACGCGGGATTATGATGGATACGATGGTCTCAGGAGCAGCCCCGGAGGCTGCGCCCACCCAAAATCTTCAGGCCAAAGAAGCCGCCAGTGGGGATTTTTCCCGCACCAATATTCAGGTGGAGGGAGTCGATGAGGGTGACCTGGTCAAGACCGACGGGCAGTATATTTATCAGGTGCGTGGTCAACGGGTTTCGGTAATCAAAGCCTACCCGCCCGGCGAAATGAAGGAGTTGTCTTGTCTGGACTTTTCCGCCATGGGACTTAATCCGGTGGAACTCTTTGTGGATGATCGTTTTCTAGTGGTCATTGGCAACTCCAGTTTTTCTCCCCCGCCCGGCCCGGCGGAAAAAAACCTGCTCCGCTGTCCCCCTGCTCCCGGATATGGCTGCCGACAGGCTACCCGGGCAGTGGTTTATGACCTGAGCGATCGTACTGCCCTCAAAAAGGTGCGCGAAGTGGAGGTCGAAGGGCAGTATCTTTCCTCCCGCAAGATCGGGACGGCACTCTATCTGGCCACCAATCAGCACCTTTATTATTGGAATAATGAAGAGGAGATAACCCCGCCCGTCTACCGTGACTCCGCCCGGGGCAGCGGGATAAACAGCACCGATTTTGCCAGCATGCACTATTTCCCCGGTTGTATTTCTCCTTCCTATCTGGTATTAGCCGCTCTGGATCTGGGTAATCCCCAGCAGCAGGTGGATATTCAAACCTACCTGGGGAACGGGGAAAACCTGTACGCTTCCACCGCCAATATTTATGTAGCTATGACCAAATGGGCTTCCCGGGGCCCGATAGTCTATGACAGCACCGGCCCTACCCCGAACTCCGAGCAAACCAATATTTATCGTTTCAGTTTGAAGGGAGCCCGGACCAGTTACAGCGGCCAGGGCACCGTACCCGGTACTATCCTGAACCAGTTTTCCATGGATGAACATAATGGCTTTTTCCGCATTGCCACCACTTGTGGCCAGGTATGGGGTAAGGGCGCCAATGCCTCTGCCAACAACGTCTACACCCTGGATGCCAATATGAACCTGGCCGGGCAATTGGAAGGCATAGCCCCCGGAGAGAAAATTTACTCGACCCGGTTTATGGGCAACCGCGCCTATATGGTGACCTTCAAAAAGGTCGACCCCTTCTTTGTTATTGACCTGAAAGATCCCCGCAATCCCGCCATACTTGGTAAACTAAAGATTCCCGGGTATAGCGATTACCTGCACCCCTATGATGAAAACCATATCATCGGCTTTGGCAAGGACACCGTTGAGCTGTCTACCGGCTCCGGGGGAACCCAGGCCTACTACCAGGGCCTTAAAATTGCCCTCTTCGATGTCACCGATGTGAGTAACCCCCGCTTGATGTCCAACCAGATTATTGGTGACCGGGGCACCGATTCGGAACTGCTGCAGAACCACCGGGCATTACTGTTCAGCCGGGAAAAGAATCTATTGGCCCTGCCGGTAACCGTCATGGAGATAGAAGGCAGCAAAGTCCGTTCCGACCAAGGTCCAGGGGCCTTCCCGGAATACGGTTCATTTGCCTTCCAGGGTGCTTATATCTACCATATTGACCTGAAAAATGGGCTTCAGCTGCGGGGAAGAATTACCCACCTTTCCGGAGAGGATTATCTTAAAGCCGGGGATTCCTGGTATGACAGCAGCCGTAATATTCAACGTATTCTTTACATCAACAACCAGCTCTATACACTGTCTCCGGACCGTATTCAGGCCCATGCCCTCTCCAATCTCAACCTCACCGGAGAACTGCTCCTTCCTTAGAACCATACCGGGCCCGGTACTCAAGTGAGTGCCGGGCCCTTTTCGTCAAGACTCTCCCTGGCTGGAGTTCATAACCATCCCTTTTCCGACTTGCCCGACCAGATAGTCTGGTATATTATTAGAAAAGTCTCGCCTGGCGCCTTTTTGTGGGTAAACTACTGAGAAGAAGTAAGGGTGGAAGCATAATGGAAAGCATTGTTTATTATAATTGGCTGCTGAGTATATTAAAAATCCTGGGTGCCCTGCTGCTGGTGTTGCTAAATGGTTTCTTCGTGGCGGCCGAATTTGCCTTTGTCAAAGTTCGCCCCACCCGCATTGCCCAACTGGTTGAGGAAGGACACCGCAAAGCCCGGGGGGCACAGGAATGTATTGAACATATTGATGCTTATCTGTCGGTTAGCCAACTGGGAATCACCCTGTCCAGCCTGGGTCTGGGATGGCTGGGAGAACCGGCGGTGGCCTCCCTGCTGACACCTCTGCTCACTGCCTGGGGCGTGGGATCCCCCGCCCTGGTAACCTCGATTTCTTTTGTGGTGGCCTTCAGTCTGATTACCTTTCTGCACGTGGTCTTCGGCGAACTGGCCCCCAAGTCCCTAGCTATCCAGACCGCGGAGAACATGGCTCTGTCCCTGGCTGGTCCCATGCGCTTTTTCTACCGCATTTTCTTTCCCGCCGTGGCGGTTCTCAACGGTACTGCCAACTGGTTTATAAAGCTGCTGGGGTTCGATGTGGTTAATGATACCGAGATGACCCACAGCGAAGAGGAACTGCGTATGATAATTGCGGAGAGCTATCGGGGCGGGAAAATCAACAAGACCGAACAAGAACTTCTGCAGAATGTTTTCAGTTTCGAGGAACGGGTGGCAGAGGAAATTATGGTCCCCCGTCCGGAAGTGGTATTTCTTAATACCCATCAGGACCTGGACATCAACCTGGACCTGGCCAGAGAATCGGGGCACACCCGCTTTCCTCTTATTGATGGCAGTCCTGACCGGGTCATCGGTCAGGTCAATGTCAAGGACTTGTTTTACCGGCAAGAGCGCCTGGAAAACCTGGCGGAAATCCGTCGTGAAGTCCTGTATGTTCCCGAAGGACTCCCCCTGGACCGCCTCCTGACCCTCTTCCAAAAGAGCCGCCAACACCTGGCGGTAGTCCTGGATGAATACGGTGGTACAGCCGGGATCGTCAGCCTGGAAGATGTACTGGAAGAGCTGGTGGGCGAAATCCAGGATGAATATGATCACGAGGAGCCGCTGATCCTGCCGGAAGAAGACGGAACTTTGCTGGTAAGCGGCCGGCTCTTTATTGATGATGCCGAAGAACTGCTGGGACTGAAAGTAGACGAAGACGAACCCTACAACACCCTGGCCGGATATATGCTGGGCCTTTTAGGCAAGCGTCCCCGGCAGGGGGACGTGGTAAGCCAGGGCCCGCTCAAACTGGAAATTGTCAAAATGGACGGTATGCGCATTGACCAGGTGCGGGTACACAACCCCCGCAGCAGTAACGATTAATCAGGAGTTTTATTTTATATAGCCTCCGGTTAACGGCGTGAGCGTAATACACAGAAAACATCCGACCAGTCCACATCCTGCTCCACCAGCAAAACGGTCAAATGGTACATAAGGTCAGCTACCTCATAGGTAAGCTCCCCTTTACTGCGGTTCTTGGCGGCTATGATTACTTCAGAGCTCTCTTCCCCGACCTTCTTGAGGATTTTATCCACACCTTTGTCAAATAGATAGGTGGTATAGGAACCTTCCGGTCTTTTCTCCTGCCGATCTTTAATCACCTGCAGAAGTTCGTAGAGAATAGCCGGCCCTTCCCGGGAAGACTGGTAGACCTGGCTCAGATCAAAGACCTGCTCTTCCACCTCCTGCCCGGCTTCGTCACGGAAAAAGCAGCTGTAATGCCCGGTATGACAGGCGACCCCGGTTTGTTCCACCAGGATGAGGAGGGAATCGGCGTCACAATCATAACGCACCTCCTTTACGGCCTGGATATGCCCGGAGGTTTCTCCCTTCATCCACAGTTCCTGGCGGCTGCGGGAGTAAAACCAGGTGCGGCGAGTCTCCAGAGTTTTGCGCAGAGCTTCCTGGTTCATGTAGGCCATCATCAGCACCCGGCCGCTCTTCTGGTCCTGAATAATGGCCGGGATGAGTCCCTGTTGGTCAAACTTAAGTTCTTCAATCATAGTCGTACTGCTACTCCTTTATCTTTCAGGTATTGCTTGGCTTGGCGAATGGTGTATTCCTGGTAATGGAAGATAGAAGCGCATAAGACGGCGTCGGCCCTGCCTTGTTCAACCGCCTGGTAAAGGTGTTCCAGGTTTCCCGCCCCTCCCGAGGCAATTACCGGGATACCTACTCCGGTACTGATGGCTGCGGTCAGCTCCAGGTCGTATCCGTCCCGGGTTCCATCCCGATCCATGCTGGTAAGTAGGATCTCTCCCGCTCCCAATGCTTCCACCTTTTTCGCCCATTCGAGAGCATCGATTCCAGTCGCAACCCGCCCCCCGTCTATATAGACTTCCCAGGAACCGCAAGAACCGTCCCCCCGGTAGCGGGCATCAATGGCCACTACTATACACTGGCTGCCAAACTTGAGTGCCCCCTCTTTCACGAGAGAGGGTTCACGTATGGCAGCCGAATTCACGGATACTTTGTCCGCTCCGGCGTTTAGAATAGCACGGATATCGTCGATATTGCCGATTCCCCCGCCTACGGCCAGGGGAATAAAAACCTCCTGGGCCGTCTTGCGCACCACATCAACCATGGTCTTTCTTCCTTCGACGGTGGCACTGATATCCAGGAATACCAGTTCATCGGCTCCCTGTCGGTCATAATAGGAAGCGAGTTCCACCGGATCTCCGGCATCACGCAGGTTTTCGAAGTGAATCCCTTTGACCACCCTGCCTTCATGAACATCCAGACAGGGTATAATTCGCTTGGCCAACAATCTCCATCCTCCCTTTAATTCCGGACTTGGCTTTTTTAGCAACTTCTTCCCGGTGACACTATCTCCAGGGACTCCGACACGGTCAATCGCCCCTCATACAAGGCCTTGCCTATAATCGCCCCTTCCACTCCCAGGCTTTCCAGGGCGGTTAATGCCTGCAGATCCTCCCGGCTGGATACGCCACCCGAGGCAATTATTTTCAGGCCACTTTCCCGGGCCATCTGTTCGATGGAAGCCAGATTGGGTCCTGCCATAAGTCCATCCCGGGCCACATCTGTAAATACGGCCCGGATTACACCGAGTCCTTTCATCTGCCGCCCGAAGTCCAGGGCCGACAGGGTGGAACGGTTGACCCATCCTTCCACTGCCACCAAACCATCCCGGGCATCCAGGCCCAGTACAATACGTTCCGGTCCATAGCGTTCCAGGAGTTCGCTTATAAATTCCGGGCTGGAAACAGCCCGGGTACCGATTATTACCCGGGAGGCCCCCAGGGAAAACATCCTGGCTACGTCCTCACTGCTGCGCAGCCCGCCCCCCACCTGAAAGGGAATGGTCAATTGTGCGGCGATGGCAGTAATTGCTTCGGCATTACGGGGACTGCCGGTAAAGGCCCCGTCCAGATCAACGATATGCAGCCAGGTTGCGCCCTGATCCTGAAACGCCCGGGCCACTTCCGCAGGGCGCCGGGAATATACGGTTTTATCCTCGGCCCGGCCCTGAACCAGGCGTACACACTGACCGTCTTTCAGATCAATGGCCGGAAAAATAATCATGCTTACAACTCCCCAAAGTTTTTTAAAATTCTCAATCCTGGCGCCCCTGACTTTTCCGGATGGAACTGGGTGGCAAACAGGTTGCCTTGCTCCACCGCGCAGGCGAATTCCTCTCCATAGCGGCAGCGGGCTGCCACTACCGAGCTATCCTGGACTACGGGGAAATAAGAATGGACGAAATAGAAATAGCTTTCCGGGTTAATTCCCCGTAACAAACGGCTATCCTGGCTGGGTACAATGGAGTTCCATCCCATGTGCGGAACCTTGAGGGACGCGGGGAGGTTAAATCGCACTACCCGTCCCGCCAAAAGCCCCAGGCCTTGATGGAGGCCGTTTTCCTCGCTTTCGGTAAACAAAAGCTGCATGCCTAAACAAATCCCCAAAAGCGGTGTATCCCGTTTGACTGCTTCGCAAATAGCCTGATCCATGCCTCTGGTATGCAGATTTGCCAGGCAGTCAGCAAAGGCGCCCACACCGGGGAGGATAACTTTGGGAGCATGCACGACCTGATCGGGATCACTGGTAACGTGGCTGGCAAACCCCAGGCTGGCCAGGGCATTCTTTACGCTGGCCAGATTCCCCATCCCGTAGTCGATTATGGCAATCACTGCATTTCTCCCCTTAGCAAAAGTATATGAAAAGATACTAAAACTGAATTAGGGCTAATTAACGTTTACTTTCGTCCCCCGTTAAGCCGCTCCGTCTTCGTACCCCGATTCGCCGGCCGACAACAGCGGCCAAGTTTATTCCCTGGTTCCGTTAGAGGAGTCCTTTGGAAGACCAGACTCCTTCGATACGAGGTTCAAAGCTGACAGCAGTTTTTAAAGCACGGGCAAAGGCCTTGAAAATGGCCTCAATAATATGGTGGGTGTTTTCCCCACGCAGAACATCGATATGCAGTGTAATCCCGGCTGCATTCACCACTGCCCGGAAAAACTCCTTAACATTTTCGGTGGACATGTTACCGATCAGTTGATTTTCCAGAGGGGCCGCAAATACCAGACAGGGGCGTCCCGATAAATCCACTACTGCCCGGGCCAGGGCCTCATCCATGGGAACCGTGGCTTCACCATAACGGTTCAGACCCCGTTTGTCCTGAAGGGCTTCCTTTAAAGCCTCCCCCAGGCAAATCCCTATATCCTCAATGGTGTGGTGGTCATCAACCTTGACATCACCCCGGGCTGTAACCGTAAGGTTGCACAGGCTGTGTACGGAAAAAAGGGTCAGCATGTGGCTCAGGAAACCTATCTCGGTATCAATCTGGCGATTGCCGGTTCCGTCCAGTTCAATACGAACCAGAACCTCGGTTTCTTCCGTCTTGCGCTGTACTTCCGCGCTGCGGGCAACATTTGTCATCCCCTATCTCTCCTTTCGTACCCTTACTGAATTGGCATGGGCCGTCAAGCCCTCTATCTCAGCCAGCTTGATAATATTATCGGCATCCCTTTGTAAGCCCTGGGCGGAATAATAGATCAGGCTGGACGCTTTGGTAAAGGTATCCACTGTTACCGGGGAATAAAAACGAGCTGTGCCCCCGGTGGGTAAAATATGGTTGGGACCGGCGAAGTAGTCCCCTACTGGTTCCGGGGTATGGCTGCCCATAAAAATGGCTCCGGCATTATGAATCTGGCTCATAACCTCAAAGGGGTTTTCTACCACCAGTTCCAGGTGCTCGGGAGCGACGCGGTTGGCAACGGTGCAAGCTTCCTGCAAATTGTTTACCAGAATAAGAGCACCAAAATCCTGCAGCGACTGGGTGATGATTTCCCGTCGGGAAAGGGTTTCCACCTGTCTGTCAAGCTCCTCTGCCACCCGCTCTATCAACCCAGGTGTATCCGTAACCAGAATACTACGTGCCAGTACATCATGTTCCGCCTGGGACATCAGGTCAGCGGCCAGGTAAACCGGGTCAGCCTTGGCATCGGCAACAATTAAAATCTCACTGGGACCAGCCAGCATATCGATGCCCACGTAACCATAAACCATTTTTTTGGCCACCGTCACATAGATATTGCCCGGGCCACTGATAAGGTCAACCTTCTCAATGGTTTCAGTTCCCCGGGCCAGAGCAAATATGGCCTGGGCTCCACCCATTTTGTATATTTCGGTTAAATCCAGTTCCGCAGCCGCTACCAGGGTGTAAGGGTTCATCCGGCCATTGCGGTCCGGAGGGCTTACCATGGCGATCTGTTCCACCCCGGCCACCTGGGCGGGAATAGCATTCATAAGTACGGAAGAAGGATAGGCGGCAGTTCCACCGGGCACATAGATTCCCACCCGGCGCAGCGGACGAAAGAGCTGCCCCAGAATATTACCCTTTTCGTCCGGTTCCATCCAGGAATTCTTAAGCTGTTGGGAATGAAAAAGGGCAATGTTATCTATAGCGGACTGAAGGGAAAAAATGTATTCATCGTCCACCTGTTCATAAGCAGCGTCAATTTCACTGTCACTGACGCGGAAATTATCCAGGCTGATTTCAGCGCCGTCAAAGCGGCGGGTCAGCTCAAAGATGGCCTGGTTGCCGCCTTGTTCCACTTGTCGGCCAATCTTAGCCACCCTGGCTTCATAATCCCGAAAACTGGCACCCGCCGAAGCCAGAAATGCATCCAGTTCAGAGCCCATGCCTTTGATTTTACGTATCTTCACCCGTCTAACCCCCCCTCGCGATAAGCTGCATTTTCTCAATCAGGGATTGGATTTCTTCATGCCGGGTACGATAACTTACCCGGTTGCTTATCAACCGCGTGGTTGAATCCATTATCTTGACCAGTTCCACCAGGTTGTTTTCCTTCAGGGTTCGCCCGGTGGAGACAATGTCTACAATCATATCGGCAATTCCCATCAAGGGAGCCAGTTCCACATTACCGTGCAGCTTGATAATCTCCACCTGCAGGCCCTGGCTACGGAAAAAGCTTTCCGCCACCACCGGGAATTTTGTAGCCACCCGTCGGTAATTAAGGTCCCGCAGGTGTAAATCCTTCATGGCGGCAGGCACGGCCACCACAAAACGGCAATAGCCGTACTGCAAGTCAACCATTTCAAAGACGTCTTTTTTTTGTTCAACAATGACATCTTTTCCGACCACACCCAGATCAGCAGCACCCTGTTCAACATAAGTGGGTACATCGGTAGGACGGCACATGATATATTTGATGCCCTCCTCCGGGTAGGAAAAAACCATATTACGGCTGTCGGCATCCATCCCCTGCACCGGCAGCCCCACCTTCCCCAGCAGCTCCAGGGTCGGCTTGAACAAGGTTCCTTTGGAAAGGGCTATGGTCAAATAATTCTCCTGCATACGAATTTCCTCCACTCTTAGAAGGCTTATGGGGATTTTGTGACGCTGATCAATGCTGACCGACGCTGAAAACCCCGGAAGGCTAACTTGTGAAACAATACTGCCTGGCCTTTATAAAACCAACCAAACAGAAAATCCGTGTACATCCATCCAAATCCGTGTCATCCGTGTCTATCGTTCCCCTTCGTGTCTATGTCCAGATAAACCACCTGACAGCCCGGCTTTTGACCGGCCCGTTCCTGCAGTTCTTCCCGGCTCAGGCCCTGAACATCCATCTCCACCAGATACCCTTCTGAACGCAGTTCATCGGCACGGGCCACCCGGCGGGCCAGATCTCCTCCGCCCAGCAGGCAGCAGCGGGGCTCCTCCTCTTTAGCTTGCAGTACCAGGGCCAGACGGTCCAATCCCAGGGCAAAACCGGTGGCGGGCATCTGGTGCCCAAATTTACCCACCAGATTATCATAGCGCCCCCCGCCCAGCAAGCCATAGCCTAGTGCAGGGGAGTAGCCCTCGAAGACCATTCCGGTATAGTAATCCAGGCCGCGCAAAACCCCCATATCGACGACGATATGCTGGCCAACGCCGTAAACCTGCAGGGCTTCGTAAATCCGCAGCAACTCCCCGACCGCGGCTGAGGCGGCAGCGTTTTTCTCCACGTAGGGAATGCGCTTTAGTACCTCCAGACCGCCATGCAACACCGGCAACGAAGCGATGGTCTCCTTCAAGCCTTCATCAATATCCAGCCCTTCCAGCACGCTGGCCAGGGCCACCAGATCCTTTTTCTCAATCAGGGCGCGAATGGTTTGCCGCTCCTCCGGGTTCATGCCGCTCCCTTCCAGAAGGCCGTTAAAGATCCCGATCTGGTTCAGACTCAAGCGAAAATCCTTAAGACCAATAGCCTGCAGGGTCTTGACGGCAATACTGATAACCTCGGCATCCGCCTCGGCGCCGGAGGCCCCCAACAGTTCAATTCCCACCTGCCAGAATTCCCGGTATTGAGCCAAATGCGGCTGCACGTGACGAAACACGTTGGCCAGGTAGAAAAAACGGCAGGGAAGCGCTGCCTCCCGATAATGGGTGGCAGCCAGGCGGGCAATGGAGACCGTCATCTCCGGGCGCAGGGAGAGGATGCCTCCTTCCCGATCCATAAAAAGAAACAGGTCCTTGCGAATGTTGCCGCCCGCCCCGGCTTCTACCACCTCCATAAACTCGAAGGTAGGGGTAATCACCTCTTCATAGCCATAGCTGCGAAAAAGCCGGGCCGCTTTATGTTCAATGTTGCGCTTGATCTTGACTTCCTCCGGGAGCAGATCTCTTAGCCCCCGGGGTATTTCTCTATTCCACATGATCTGTCTCCCCATTCATTCCAGCCAGTACCCGGCGATAGCCATCCGCCCCATAGTAAAGACAGCGTTTCACCCGGCTAATGGTTGCCGTACTGGCCCCGGTCTGGCTGGCAATCGTATTATAAGTAACATCCCGGGCCAGCAGGCTGGCCACTTCGATACGCTGGGCCATAGCCTTGATCTCACTGATAGTACAGAGATCATCCAGCAAGCGGTAAGCGTCTTCTTCATCCTGCAACTGCAGCAAGGCCCGGACCAGCAAATCAGTATTTTTGTCTTTCCAGTTGGGCGAGTAAGTCAAACCAATCTCCTCCGGTCTTTACACTGGCACCCCGGCAGACGCCATCCGTACCGCGGGTTACAACAGCCGGTTGTTATTTATCACCAGTTCAAACTCACAGCCCAGGTACTCGGCCGCACGCCGGGCCATCAGCATCTTGGTCAGGAAAATTTCGAAAAACTCCATTACGGAGGTTACGGAAGTGTCGATCTCCAGTTGCATGGTGATGAGCCGCTGCTCATTATCCACCAGCAGTTGGGATTCAGTTACCGCATAGTTTACCCGGTCTCGAGGGGTAAAAGTAGCAAAATCCCGTTTCCTTACCCGGGAGCGATGCACATCGGACTTGTCAGCCAGTATAACCGCAGCAGCCACATTGTTGACACTATGTCCCTGGGCATGCTCCTCATGGTTGCCAATGGCTCCCATTATGACCGCAATCTCGTCATGATCCATGTCCATGGCCAGTAAGACGTTAAATGCCATGATAGCCCCCGACATACCATGGCCGTAACGGTTGACCAGATTGCCGATATCGTGAAGATAACCAGCGATGGCTGCCAGTTCCCCTTCCCTCTCGCTGTAACCCAGGCCGAGGAGAATATCCCTGCTCAGACTGGAAACCAGTTCGGCATGGTGAATGTTATGTTCAATGGCGCCGATATTACCTATGTATTCGTTGCCAATACACATAAACTGCTGTACCACCGGATTATTTTTTACCGTTTCCAGGGTTACCAAAATACCTTCCCTCCCCGTTACTATTGCCAACTCGACCGTAATTTCTCCGCCTGCCGCCCTGCCCGGGTGTTGCCGGGAATACTATCCAGAACCTTTATCGCCTCATCGCGCTCTCCTCTGCGCAGAAGATCCTGGGCCTGGTTGAGTTTTTCTGCCGCGAGCTTTTCCTGCCGGGCAGTGTTGATCCGTTCCTGCATGGCTTCCTCTTTGCCCAGTTTTTCAAGTTTGCGGTACTCGGCAATGGCCTGGTCATATTTCCCTTCTGCCACCAGAGCCCCGCCTTCGCTGATGATCCTCCGGGTCTCGATGCGATCGGGCAGCCCAGTCAAAAGATAGGCATAGGCCCCCACTACTCCCAAAAGCAGCACGCAAGAAATAATCCAAACGGGTGACCAGCGTGGCCTTTTACTCATCAAGCCCAGCAGGATTATCGCAGGAATCCCCATTATGAAAGTTACTTTAAGGAACTCCCGGGCGGGCATGCTAAAAATCATGACGATTAGGGCTACCAATATTAGAAGACGCACCACCGGGGAACGCAGGCCATTCATTACCGATTCTCCCCCTCCAAGGCCCTAAAGCCAATATCCCGGCGAAAGTGCATCTTATCAAAATGAATCTTTTCCACCTCGCGGTAAACCCGGTCCAGGGCCTGGCCAATGGTATTCCCCCGGCCGACTACGGTGAGAACCCTTCCCCCATTGGTTAGCAGCGAGCCATTTTCCTCACGGGTTCCGGCGTGAAAAACCAGGGTGTCCTCATCCAATCGGTCCAAACCACTGATAACCTTGCCTTTTTCAAAACCTCCCGGGTATCCTCCCGAAGCCAGCACCACGCCTACACAGGTTCCTGGTTCCATTTCCACCGCCAATTGGTCCAGACTGCCCCGCGCCGCTCCTTCCAGCAAGGGAACCAGGTCTCCTTTTATCATGGGCAGGACCACCTGCGCTTCCGGATCACCAAAGCGAGCATTAAATTCCAGAACCATGGGCCCCCGGGTGGTTATCATCAGCCCGGCATAGAGAACCCCCTGGTAAGGATATCCCTCTGCTTCCATGGCTCTAAGTACCGGTTTAATTATGGTATCTTCTACCTGCCGGTGCAGTTCGGGCGTGTAGACGGTCGGGTAGGTATAAGCTCCCATGCCCCCGGTATTGGGGCCCTCATCATTATCAAAAATCCGCTTGTGGTCCTGGGCGGAGCACAGCGAAAGGTGATGTCTTCCATCGGCTAAAACAAAGAGGCTAACCTCCTCGCCCTGCAAACATTCCTCTACCACCACTTTGCGACCGGCCTCGCCAAAGGTTCCCGCCTCCAGCATGTCATGCACCGCCTGCAGGGCTTCCTCCTGGTTTCTGGCCACCACCACGCCCTTGCCGGCGGCCAGTCCATCGGCCTTGACCACCACCGACAGCCCTTTGTCCGCACAAGCCCGAATGTATGCGCGGGCCTGGTCCATATTCTCGCATACCCGGAAGGAGGCAGTGGGAATGTGGTACTTTTGCAGCAGTTCTTTAGTAAATATTTTACTGCCTTCTATACGGGCAGCTGCGGCGGTTGGCCCAAAAATAAGGAGTCCCTCCCGGTTAAAGCGATCCACGATCCCTTCCATCAAGGGGGCTTCCGGCCCCACTACCGTAAGGTCGATTTCCCGATCACGGGCCAACTGCAGGAGCTGGTCAATATCATTTACGGAAATATCCACACACTCGGCCAGCCGGGCTATCCCCGGGTTGCCGGGCGCAGCGTAGATCTTTGCTACGGAAGGGCTCTGGGCCAATTTCCATACCAGGGCATGTTCCCGCCCCCCCTGGCCGATTACCAGCACTCTCTTCCCCATGACATCCTCCTTCAAAATTCCTACCAAAAGCCATGCGATAATCCACGAAGGGTTTGGATGCATAAATATTCCGTCTGAAAGGCTCCTGCATAATTATGCACCCCAACAGGATTTCGCAGTAGAATCACGTTTACTTACGCGCCTACCCGTGTTTGAAGTGGCGCACCCCGGTGAAGACCATGGCAATTCCCAGACGGTTGCAGGCGGCAATGCTTTCGTCGTCGCGAATGGAGCCTCCCGGCTGAACAATAGCCTTGATGCCGTAGCGAGCTGCCTCCTCCACGGTATCGCCAAAGGGGAAGAAGGCGTCAGAAGCCAGCACCGCTCCCCGGCACTTTTCTCCCGCCTGCTCCAGAGCAATTCGCGCTGCTCCTACCCGGTTCATCTGTCCGGCGCCTACTCCCAGGGTCATTCCCTGGTTGGCTACCACGATAGCATTGGATTTGACATGCTTGACTACCTTCCAGGCAAACTCCAGCTCTTTAAGCTGTTCGGGAGTCGGAGCCAGTTCGGTAGCCACTGGCAGGCTGCTAAAATCCAGCTGGTAATGGTCGGTTTCCTGGACTACAAAACCTCCGGCAACGGTTCTAACCTGTAAAGAGTCTCCTTGGGCCAGAGCCAGCTGCAGTACCCGCAGGTTCTTCTTCCCCTGGAGAATTTGCAGAGCCTCGGCTTCGTAATCGGGAGCAATCACCACTTCCATAAAGGGTTCGGCTACCCGGCGGGCGGTGGCGGCGTCCACCTTGCGATTAAAGGCAATAATCCCGCCAAAAGCGGAGACTGGATCGCCGGCAAAAGCCCGCTGCCAGGCTTCTTCCAAATTATCAGCCACAGCTGTACCACAGGGGTTGGTATGTTTAATAATGGTGCAGGCGGGCGGTGCGAATTCCTGAATTAGAGCCCAGGCCGCCTCGGTGTCCACGATATTGTTATAGGATAGTTCCTTGCCATTCAGCTGCCGGGCGTCGGGCAAGCCCAGACCCGGGGTCATGGTGCGATAGAAGCTGGCCGACTGGTGAGGATTCTCCCCGTAGCGCAGGTCATAGACCTTCTCCCCGGCCAGCACATATAGTCCGGGAAATGTTTGCTCACGAACTCCGGCCAGATAGGCACTGATCATGGAGTCATAAGCAGCCGTATGGCTGAAGGCCTCCAGGGCCAGGTCCATACGCATGTCCTGATCTATATCACCCTGTTCTTCCAGGGCCGCCAGAATGTGTGCATATCTGCCCGGATTGACCACCACGATCACATCCCGGTGATTCTTGGCCGCCGAACGCACCATGGAAGGACCGCCAATATCGATGTTTTCAATGGCCTCTTCCAGGCTGACCCCGGGTTTGCTGACGGTTTCCCGGAAGGGATACAGATTAACCGCTACCAGGTCTATGGTATCTATGTTATGCTCGGCCAGCTGCTGCAGATGTTGCGGGGTTCTCATTGCCAGAATCCCCCCATGAATGCGGGGGTGCAGGGTTTTAACCCGGCCATCAAGTATTTCCGGGAAGCCGGTCACATCCGCGACCCGGGTTACCTTGATACCGGCTTCCTGCAGGGCCTTGAAGGTGCCCCCGGTGGAAATAATCTCATAGCCCAGTTTTTCCAGGCCGCGGGCAAAGTCGATAATGCCTTCCTTATTGGATACGCTAATTAGTGCTCGTTTCATCCTTATGGCCTCCTTGAGTAGGTAATAACGGTCGTATGTAAACCTTGCGACCTTGCAGCCAAAGCCGACCTTCCGCCAGAAGCTGCAAGGAGCGCCAGTAGATTTCATGTTCCTGGGCCAGGATCCGCAAGGCCAGGGTATCCTCGTCATCCTCCTGTTCCACAGGAACAACGGCCTGCATGATAATGGGACCGGTGTCCATGCCATGATCCACTATATGGACGGTACATCCGCTGAAGCGCACCCCATACTCCACCGCCTGCCGCTGCGCGTTTAGCCCCGTAAAAGCCGGCAAGAGGGCCGGGTGAATGTTTACTACCCGGTTGGGGAAGGACTCCAGGATGGTTGACCCCACCAGGCGCATATACCCAGCCAGGACCACCAGGTTCACATCATATTCCTGCAGCACTTCTACCAGACGTCTTTCATATTCCTCCCTATGGGAAAAGCGGCCCGGATCCAAGTGAATCGCGGGAATGCCTCTCTCATCTGCCTTGGTTAGTACAGCCGCATCGCGGCGGTCACTCACCAGCACCCTGACCTCAGCATCCAGGTCACCTCGGCGGGTGGCAGCGTAGATAGCGTCGAAATTGCTCCCTCGCCCGGAGGCCAGCACGCCCAGACGCAGCCGCCCCGGTGGTATGAACTGTTTCATCGCATCACGACCTTTTTCAGGCCCGCACGCACCCTACCTATCACTATAGGCTTTTCTCCTTTAGCGTGCAAGCACTTTAAAGTGTTATCACTTTGCTGTGGTGAAGTAACCAGGGCAAATCCTACCCCCATATTAAAGGTGCGCAGCATTTCTTCCCGGCTCACCCGGCCCTCCGCCTGGATAAGCTGGAAAATCGGCAAAACCGGAAGCAAACCAAAATCTATTTCTGCCCCCAGATCTCCGGGCAGGATGCGCTGTAGATTTTCCACTATGCCCCCACCGGTGATATGTGCCATCCCGCGAATATCCACCTGCGGCAATATT
>Ga0116193_1001841_pt1 | contig 16863 bp, 14 predicted proteins | sample AD_UKC115_MetaG_FD_89892 | JGI IMG/M metagenome (GOLD analysis project Ga0116193, IMG submission 89892) | Active sludge microbial communities of municipal wastewater-treating anaerobic digesters from Hong Kong - AD_UKC115_MetaG | ecosystem: Engineered > Bioreactor > Anaerobic > Digestate... | reverse complement strand
GTTCAAACCGCCCGGATGCGCGTAGCGCAGCTTCGGTGCGTGGCCGCGCACGAGCGGTGGCTGGTAACCTTCGTAGGCCGCTTCCAGGGCCCGGGTCAGTTCGGACGAACCGAACGTACGCGTCGCCGAGGCATGCGCGCGGTTGACCGCGCGCATCAGCTCGCGTAAGCCCGAGCCGTGCAGGGCCGAGATGAACACGCGCTCGGCGAAGCCGATGAAATCAAGTTTCCGGTCCAGCGCGGCCATGCATTGCTCGCGCTGGTACTTCGAGAGGTTGTCCCACTTGTTGATCGCGATCACGAGGGCCCTCCCCGCGTCGAGCACGTGGCCGATCAGCGTCGCGTCCTGCTCGGATACGCCCTCCTGCGCATCGAGCACAAGAACCACGATCTCGGCCGCGGCGATCGTCTGCAGCGTCTTGATCACGCTGAACTTCTCGACCGCCTCCTCGACGCGTGCGCGGCGCCGCACGCCGGCCGTGTCGATCAGCGTGTAGCGCCGGCCGTCGCGTTCGAGCGCCACGCGGATCGGATCGCGTGTGGTGCCGGCAATATCGGAGACCAGCACACGTTCCTCGCCGAGTAGGCGGTTGACGAGCGTGGACTTGCCGACGTTCGGGCGACCGACGATTGCGACACGGACGCCGTCTTCGGCCTGCGGCTCGTCGTCATCCGCGACCTCCGGCAGGGCGGGCAGGACGCTCGCGACGAGGTTGTCGAGCCCGCGCGAGTGCGCGGCCGAGAGCGGCAGCACATGCGCGACGCCGAGCGCGGCGAAATCGGCGAGTGCCGTGTTCTCGTCGAGTCCGTCGGTCTTGTTGACGGCCACGATGATCGTCCGGCCACGCCGACGCAGATCCTGGACGATGTCGCGATCTAGGCCAGTGAGGCCGGCGCGTGCGTCGGTGACGAACACAACGACGTTCGCCTCGTCGATGGCGAGCTGCACCTGACGCGCGGCGAGCGCGGACAGGCCTTTCTCATCACCCGAGAGGCCGCCGGTGTCGACCACGACGAACGGTCGTGCGCCGAGCCGACAGATGCCGTAGTGGCGATCGCGCGTGACGCCCGGCATATCCGCCACGAGTGCGTCGCGCGTGCGGGTCAACGCGTTGAACAGCGTGGATTTGCCGACGTTCGGCCGGCCGACCAGCGCGACGACAGGGAGCATGGGCGGGAACCGGTCGGGAGAGTCGCGCTCAGGGCGCGATGCGGTAGGCGGCGATGCGGCCGGTGTCGTCTTCCACGAACACCGTATCGCCGGCCACGACGGGTTGAGCGCGGATCGGATCCTTGGCGAGCCGCTCGCGCGCGACTGCATGGCCATCCGACTGCGCGAGCCAGTGCACGTAGCCTTCCACGTCGCCGACGACGACATAGTCGCCCTGCACGGCCGGCGCGGTCAGCCAGCGATGCAGCAAGGCATCCTGCTTCCACGACGAGCCGCCGGTGCTGCGGTCCAGGGCCCAGACGTTCGAATCGGCATCGACGCTGAACACCTGCGTGCCGGAAACGGCAGTGCCGGTATAGCTTGAGAATTCGCGTGTCCACAACGGGCGGCCGTTGTTAGCCGCCAGGGCGGCGACGCTGCCGTGATGGCTCGCCGCAAACAGCGTGCCACCGTCGAAGACCAGGGCGCCGTCGGCATCGTTGAGCCGTTCGACTTCGGTGCGCCCCTCGTTGAGTGCGAGGGTCTGCTCCCACAGCGTACCGCCGTTGTCGCCGCGCAACGCGATGACTTTGCCGTTGTCACCGCCCAGATAGACCGCGCTGCCGTCGAGCAACGGCGCGGCGTTGCCGCGCAGCGAGAGCAGCGGCACGGCGGTGCGGTCGTAAGTCCACCTACGCGTGCCATTGGCCGCGTCGAGTCCGAACACGTGGCCGTCGTTGCTGCGCACGACGACCGTGCCAAGCGCGACCGCCGGCATGCTGATGACCTCGGAGGACACCTCGTCCGTCCAGCGTTCCGCACCGCTCTTCGCATCGAGTGCGACGACCTCGCCGTTCAGCGTGCCGACCACGAGCAGATCGCCATCGACCGCCGGCGCGCTGGCGAATTCGTACTTGGTACCCTTGTTCCAGAGCGCCTTGCCGGTAGTAGCGTCGAGCGCGGCGATCCGGCCGTTCACGCTGGCGGCATAGACACGCCCGTCGATCACGTTCGGACCGAGGCGTACGCCGGAACGACCGGCGCCCTTGCCGACCGATGTCTGCCAGAGCGTCTGCACCTTCAGCGTGGGCACAAGCTCGGCGAGGGGCCTGGGCGGCGCGACGTTCTCGCGCTTGGTGCTGCGCTCCTTCCACCAGCCGCAGCCGCCGAGCAGGCCGAGCAGAGTGGCGCCGACGAGGATCAGGGCACGTTTCATGAGCTCTTCTTCTCCGTCGAACCGCCGAGATCGGCCAGTTTCATTTCGAGGTTCTGGCGAGCGGGCGAGGCGGCATCCAGGGCATCGAACGCCTGCTGGTAAGCGGCACGCGCCTCGTCGGTCTTGCCGGCGGCGAGCAGCGCGTCGCCGCGCAACTCCGCGATCATCGCCTCGTAACCTGCTGAGGGCAGCTGCTGGAGCAGCGCGAGTGCCTGGTCGCCCTGCCCTTCGCCGAGCCGCAACCGGGCCAGGCGTAGGCCGGCGAGCGCCTTGAGTTCGGGACTGGCGGCATGCTCGTAGGCCCATTCGGCGGCCGTGACGGCGGCCGGCTTGTCGGCCCGCGCGAGCGCATCACGCGCGGTGCGCATGGCCGCGAACACCGCATACGCGGAATCGGCGTAATCCTTCTTCAGCCCCTCGAGCGTCGCGGTGGCCGCGTCGGTGTTCTTCGCCTCGAACGCGGTGGCCAGACTCTGGTAATGCAGCGCCGCTTCCGCGCCATGACGCGCGCGGTGGGTGCGCCATTGCTGCCAGCCAAAGATGATCAGCAGGCCGAGCACCACGCCGATCAGGATCGACATCGCGTTCTCGCGCAGCCATTTGCGTACGAGTTCACCTTGTTCATGTTCGTCGAGGGCGTCGAAAGCCATGGATTCAACTCATTCCGGGAAGACGCCGCTACGTGGCGGCGAAGGATGGAGGCGCCGCCGATCGGCGACGACGAGCGGGCGCTAGGGTAGCAGGATCACCCGCGGTTTGGGCCGCATTTCCGCGCGCGGACCCGCGATGGTTCAGGCGGGATCAAGACGCGCGAACGAAGTCGCGGCAAGCGGCCGGCGCCTGCACGCTAGCCGCGATCCGTGCTCAGGAGTCGGCCGGCGCGACGAGCCCGTTCTGGCCGAACGCCTTGAAATGGGCCACGTTGGTATGCCGGTAGGGGCCGAGATCCACGCTCTGGCCATCGGCCGTCACCTGGGCGCCGTTGCAGTTGCCCAAGCGTACCGACACCGGCTGCGCGCTGCGGTACTCGCGCTCGGCTCCAGCTGCCAGCAGGCCATATTCGAGCCGGGTGCCATCCTGCGCTATCACCTCGACCCAGCTCGGTTCGCTGAGGCGGAGGGTCAATGCATGCGTTCCGGGCGCGGCAGCGGGCTTGTCGTCGGGGATGGCGGGTGTCGGCTCACGGCCGATGGGAAACGGCGCGACCGAGGCCATCAGGGGAGCTTCATGATGCTCACCGGCCGGTGCCGGCATCGTTCCGGCCGCTGCTGCCGGATCTGCCGCATCGTCCGTACCGCGCGTCTCGGCCCTGGTGATCGCCGGATTCATGGAGGAGGCCGCCGGCGGTGCCAGCACGGTCTCGCCGGCCGGCGGATCGAGCGGCGCGAGGCGCGCCAGGTTCTGCTCGAGCCCGCCATGCGTGGCGAGCCAGACCGAGGGTCCGACGATCAGGCCGGTCAGCAGCAGATAGACCGCCGGCACCGAGTAGCGCTCGAACAGCCAGCGCGAGTGCGAGATCTGGCCGGTGGCGATCAGCGGCGGCGCGACGCATTCGCCGAGCGCCTGGCTGACCGCATCGCCCGGCACGCCTACGAGTCGGGCATAGCTCGTCAGATAGCCGCGCAGGTAGATCGCATCGATGCCGGCCAGATCGTTCGCCTCGATGCGCTGCAGGACGCGCAGCGGCAGGTGCAGGCGGACGGCGACATCCTCGACCGACCACTTGCGTGCCTCGCGTGCGGCGCGCAGCCGTGCGCCGATCGTCAGGGTCGGATCGCACGTGCCGCGGATATCGCGGCAGGGCAACGCCCCGTCGTCGCATGTCGCTGCCGGCGTCCCGGAATCCGCCCCGCTGGCATCAGATGCGGCTGCCGTGGGCGTCATGCCCGCATCGGTGGAGTGTCCCGGCATCGGCGCACCGGTAGTCTCGTGTATGACCATCGCGTCTACGCTGTCCAACGCGGGCATGCCATCCGTCGCAGGCGGTGCCGTGTCGAAAAGGAAATCCGACTGCTCGCGGTCGGCGCTTCCGACGACGACATCGGCCCGGGCGGTTTCCCTGGCGAGTGGCTGGCTCGCACTGCTCTTGTGTGGATTGCGTCGGCGTTTCATGGCGGGTTGCTCGAATCCAGCGTCCGGACCTGCTCGGAGTCCGGGAACTGCTGGCGGAGGCGGCGCGCATAATCCTCTGCGGCCGAAGTGTTGCCCAGGGCGAGCTCGATCTGGCGACCGAGCAGCAAGGCATCCGCTGTGACCTGCCCGAGCCCCTCGAAGCGCTGGATGAAGGCACGGGCGTGGAAATCGTCCTGTTTGCGGTGCAGGATTGCGGCGAGCTGGAACAAGGCATCGCCGTTGTTCGAATTGATCTCGAGCGCGCGTCTCAGGGCGGCTTCGGCAGCGTCCGGATGGCCGGCCTGGATCTGGCAGGTACCGGCGTTGGCGAGTGCGACGTCGGGCGTCTTGTAGAACGGATCGGCGATCGCGCGCTGGAAATGCTTCTCGGCCTGCTCGTAGCGGCCGTGCCGGCAGAGGAAGCCACCGTAGTTGTTGTTCACGGCACCGGCCTTGGGCGTCAGTTCGGTTGCGCGGCGGTAGTGCTTCTCGGCCTTCTCGGTATCGCCGATGCGATCGTAGAGCACGGCGATCACAGTATGTGCATCGACATAGCCGGGATCGTACTGGATGGCCTTCTGCAGCTTTTCGAGGGCGACGTCGAGCTTGCCCTGCTCCAGGTAGCGCTGGCCGAGCTGGACGTGGATGCGCGCCGCATCGGCGGCCTTGCTGGCCGGGGTACCTTGCGGGCCGGAAGGCAGCGTGCCGCAGCCCGCGAGCAGCGCGCCGGTCAGCAGGATGGTGGCGATCCGCTCAGGCCGCATTTGCCTTGCCGTCCTCGAGCTTGCGCCGGAATTCGGCCTGCCGCCGGGTGCGGTCGAGCACTTGGCCCTTGAGCTGGCCACAGGCCGCATCGATGTCGTCGCCGCGCGTGCGGCGCACCATGGTCAGCACGCCGGCGTCCAGCAGGGTCTTCTGGAATTGACGGATCACGCTTTCCTCGGAACGCTCATAGCGCGTGCCGGGGAACGGATTGAACGGGATCAGGTTGACCTTGCTCGGCAGGCGGCGCATCAGCTTGATCAGCTGGCGGGCATGTTCGGGCTGGTCGTTGATGCCCTTCATCATCGTGTATTCGAAGGTGATCAACTCGCGTTTCTTGCGTTCCGCATAGCGCGCGCAGGCCGCCATCAGCTCGGCGATCGGGTACTTCCGGTTCAGCGGTACCAGCTCGGTACGCAGTTCGTCGTTCGGCGCGTGCAGCGATACGGCGAGCGAGACGTCACTCTCCTCAGCGAGCCGGTCGATCATCGGCACTAGGCCCGCGGTCGACAGCGTGACGCGCTTGTTGGCGAGGCCGAGGCCGAGATCGTCGCGCATGACGCTCATCGCGCGCACGACGTTGTCGAAATTCAGCAGCGGCTCGCCCATGCCCATCATCACGACGTTGGTGAGCTTGCGCTGGTGATGGGGCACGTTGCCGAGGTGGCGTGCCGCGATCCATGCCTGGCCGATGATCTCAGCCGTGGACAGATTACGGTTGAAACCCTGGGTGGCCGTCGAACAAAACTGGCAGTTGAGGCCGCAGCCGACCTGACTCGACACGCATAACGTGCCACGTCCCTTGTCGGGGATGAACACGGTCTCGATCGCGTTGCTGCCATCCATGCCGAGCAGCCACTTGTGCGTGCCATCGGCGGACGGCTTCTCGAACAGGATGCGTGGCGGCACGATTTCGATTGCTGCGGCGAGTTTCTCGCGCAGGGCCTTGCCGACGTCGGTCATGTCGGCGAAGTCGGTGACGTGGCGGTGGTAGACCCACTTCATCACCTGTTCGGCACGATACGGCTTCTCGCCGAGCTGCGCGAACAGCTCGCGCAGCCCCTGGCGGTCATGGTCGAACAGGTTGACTTTCGCCGTCGTCACGTTCGCGACCTTAGCGCGGGCAAAGTTCCGTTTCGGCGAAGAAGTAGGCGATCTCGACCTTCGCGGTCTCCGCTGCATCGGAACCGTGCACGGCATTCGCATCGATCGAGTCGGCGAAATCGGCGCGGATCGTGCCGGGCGCGGCCTTCTTCGGATCGGTGGCACCCATCAGTTCACGGTTCTTCATGATCGCGTCGTCGCCCTCGATCACCTGGATCATCACCGGGCCGGAGATCATGAATTCGACCAGCGCCTTGAAAAACGGGCGCTCGCGATGCACCGCGTAGAAGCCCTCGGCCTCCTTGCGCGAGAGATGCTTCATCTTCGCCGCCACGATCTTCAGGCCGGCCTTCTCGAAGCGTAAATAGATCTCGCCGATCACGTTCTTGGCGACGGCATCGGGCTTGATGATCGACAGGGTGCGCTCCAGCGCCATTTCGTTACTCCGGGTCGAAGTGGACACGCCGCCGGTCCGGGCAGATGTGCCGGATCGGCAAATCTACGCAGGAATGCGGAGTTAGGGGGAAAAACTCCTGTGATTCTAGCTGATTGCCGGCACGCGTTGCATAGTCCGCCGCGAAAAATTTGCGGCGCCTGCGGCAGCGTCCGGCCGTTTGACCGGCCCGGTTCGCTTGCGTAGGATTCAAACGTCTGTTTGAGGCCGGCCCTGGCATCCCGTGCCGGCACGGAACCGGCCATCCAGCCCGAGGACCCACCGTTGGCCCTGCCGCATTTCTCGACCAAGGAACGCATCCTCGGCGCCGCCGAGCAGCTGTTCGCCCAGCACGGTTTCGCCGGCGCCTCGCTGCGCCAGGTCACGGCCGCCGCAAACGTCAACCTCGCCGCCGTCAATTATCACTTCGGCTCGAAGGAAAACCTCGTCAACGAAGTGTTCCGGCGGCGTCTGGACGACCTCAACGCGCGCCGGCTGGCGGCGCTCGACGCACTTTCTGCCCCGACCGGCGTTTCGCTTGAGGACGTGCTCGGTGCCTTCATCCGCCCCGCCCTCGAACTTTCGCTCGACCGTTCCGGCGGGGGCGCCTTCGTGCGCGTACTGGCGCGCGCCTATGCCGAGCACAACGAGGCGCTGCGCAAGTTCCTGTCCGACAACTACGGCCACGTGCTCAAGCGCTTCCATGCCGCGATCGGCCAGATCCTGCCGAGCCTCGACAAGGAAGAGCTGTACTGGCGTCTTGACATCGTGGCCGGCGCGTTGACTTACGCGATGGCCGACTTCGGCGTCATCAAGCGCAAGACCGGCGTCAGCGAGCAGGCCCATCGCGAACGCGCCGCCAAGCACCTCGTCCGTTTCGCCGCTGCCGGCCTGCGTGCTCCCTGAGCCCGCACCGGCGGCATTCCCTCCACCCGCTCACGAGACCCGCATGAGCCAGCAACCGCTACGCATCCGCAAAGCCGCGGTGCTCGGCGCCGGCGTGATGGGCGCGCAGATCGCCGCGCACCTGACCAACGCCGACGTCGAGACCGTCTTGTTCGACCTGCCCGCGAAGGACGGCGATCCGAACGGCATCGTCACGAAGGCCATCCAGAACCTCGCCAAACTGTCGCCGAGCCCGCTCGCGGACAAGTCGCGCGCGGCGGCGATCGTGCCGGCGAACTACGCCGAGCATCTCGAACTGCTCCGCGAGTGCGACCTGGTGGTCGAAGCGATCGCCGAGCGCATGGACTGGAAGCTCGACCTCTATCACAAGATCGCGCCCTACCTTTCCAAACGCGCGGTGATCGCGAGCAACACCTCAGGCCTGTCGATCAATACGCTCGCCGACGCGTTGCCGGAAGCACTGCGCCCGCGCTTCTGCGGCGTGCATTTCTTCAACCCGCCGCGCTACATGCATCTCGTCGAGCTGGTGCCGAACGCGCATACCGACCGTGCCATCCTCGGCGGCCTCGAAGCCTTCCTGACCACCACCGTCGGCAAGGGCGTGGTCTACGCCAAGGACACGCCGAACTTCATCGGCAACCGCATCGGCGTGTTCTCGATGCTCGCCACGATGCATCACACGGCACAGTCCGGCCTCGGTTTCGACGTGGTCGACGCGCTCACGGGCCCGGCGATCGGCCGGCCGAAATCGGCGACCTACCGCACGGCGGACGTCGTCGGCCTAGACACCATGGCACACGTCATCAAGACGATGGCCGACACGCTGCCGGACGACCCGTGGCACCGCTACTTCAAATCGCCGGCCTGGCTCGAAGCGCTGATCGCCAAGGGCGCGCTCGGCCAGAAGACCGGTGCCGGCGTGTTCATGAAGCGCGGCAAGGACATCGTCGTCGTCGATCTCGCCAGGCAGGACTACCGCGCGGCCGATCAGAAGCCCTCGGACGAGGTCGCCGCCATCCTCGCGATCAAGAACCCGGCCGAGAAGTTCGCCAGGCTGCGCGCCTCGGCCGATCCGCAGGCGCAATTCCTCTGGGCCTGCTTCCGCGACCTGTTCCACTACACCGCCTATCACCTCGCCGACATCGCCGAGACCGCGCGCGACGTGGATTTCGCGATCCGCTGGGGCTACGGCTGGAAGCTGGGTCCATTCGAGACCTGGCAGGCCGCCGGCTGGAAGCAGGTCGCCGGCTGGATCGCCGAGGACATCGCGGCCGGCAAGGCGATGAGCGATGCACCGCTGCCGGCCTGGGTCAGCGACGGCCGCGAAGGCGTGCACGGTCAGGATGGCTCGTTCGCGCCGAGGGCCGGCAGGCCGCTGCCGCGTTCCGCGCATCCGGTCTACCGTCGCCAGCGTTTCCCCGATCCGCTCCTCGGCGAGCGCTTCGACACCGGCACGACCGTGTTCGAGAACGATGGCCTGCGCCTCTGGCATCTCGGTGACGACATCGCCGTGGCCTCGTTCAGGACCAAGATGAACACGGTCAGCGATGCTGTGCTCGACGGGCTGCAACGTGCCGTCGAGGAAGCCGAGAAGGGCTTCAAGGGCCTGGTGATCTGGCAGAACGGCGAGCTGTTCTCGGCCGGCGCCGATCTGAAGGGGGCGATGGGTCTCCTGCAGGCCGGCAAGATCGACGCGTTCGAGGCGATGATCGCGAACTTCCAGGCCACCAGCATGAGGCTCAAGTATTCGCTGGTGCCGGTGGTAGCCGCGGTGCGTGGCATGGCGCTCGGTGGCGGCTGCGAGTTCCAGATGCACTGCGCGAAGACCGTGGCCGCGCTCGAGAGCTATGTCGGCCTAGTCGAGGCCGGTGTGGGTCTCCTGCCGGCCGGCGGCGGTCTCAAAGAGATTGCGCTGCGCGCCGCGCAGGGTGGCGATCCGTTCACCGCGCTCAAGACCTGGTTCGAGACCGTGGCGATGGCCAAGGTTTCGGCCAGTGCACTGGATGCCAAGGCGCTCGGCCTGCTGCGCCCGAACGATACCGTGGTGTTCAACGCGCATGAGCTTCTCTGGGGCGCGCAGCGCGAGGCGGCCGCCCTCGCCGATGTCGGCTATCGGCCGCCGCTGCCGGCACGGCAGGTCACCGTGGCCGGCGACGTCGGCACGGCGAGCCTCAAGATGATGCTGGTCAACATGCTCGAAGGCCGGTTCATCTCCGCACACGACTACGAGATTGCCTCGCGCATTGCCGATACGCTGTGCGGCGGGGCGATCGAGCGCGGTGCGCAGGTCGATGAGCAGTGGTTCCTCGACCTCGAGCGCAAGCACTTCGTGGCGCTCGCGCAGATGCCGAAGACCCAGGAGCGCATCCAGCACACCCTGACGACCGGCAAGCCGCTCCGCAACTGAGATTCGGCCCGGGGCTGGCGGCGCGAGAGCGCCCGCCATCCCGGGCTGGCCACTTTCCCAGCACGATGCGGGGCACGAGCCGGATCCCGTCGATGGCCGAGCCATCGCGAGCCCTGCCCCACCCGCGTCCGAGGAACCCGAGATGACCCAGCAAATCCAGGATGCCTACATCGTCGCCGCCGTGCGCACGCCGGTCGGCAAGGCCCCGCGTGGCGTGTTCCGCAATACCCGCCCCGACGACCTGCTTGCCCACGTCCTGCGCGCCGCCATCACGCGCGCGCCAGGCATCGACCCGGCCCGCATCGGCGACGTGATCGTCGGCTGTGCGATGCCGGAGGCCGAGCAAGGCATGAACGTCGCGCGCATCGGCGCGCTGCTCGCCGGCCTGCCGGACAGCGTGCCGGCGGTCACGATCAACCGCTTCTGCTCGTCCGGCCTGCAGGCCGTGGCGATGGCTGCCGACCGCATTCGCCTCGGCGAGGCCGACCTGATGCTCGCCGCGGGCACCGAAACCATGTCGATGGTGCCGATGATGGGTCACCGTATCGCGATGAACCCGGCCGTGTTCAAGGACGAGAACGTCGCCATCGCCTACGGCATGGGCATCACCGCGGAGAAGGTCGCCGAGCAGTGGAAGGTCAGCCGTGATGAGCAGGATGCGTTCGCGGTCGCCTCGCACCAGAAGGCCCTTGCGGCGATCGCGTCGGGCGAATTCAGGGACGAGATCGAGCCGTTCATGCTCGACGATCGCTATCCGGATCTCGCCACGCGCGGCATCGTCGAGGACCGCCGCGCGGTCGTCCAGGACGAGGGTCCCCGCAAGGACACGAGCTTCGATGGCCTCGCCAAGCTAAAGCCGGTGTTCCGCATGGGCGGCAGCGTGACGGCGGGCAATGCCTCGCAGATGTCCGATGGTGCGGGCGCCGTGCTGCTCGCGAGCGAGCAGGCGATCAAGGAGTACGGCCTAACTCCGCTGGCGCGCTTCGTGTCGTTCGCGGTGGCCGGCGTGAAGGCGGAAATCATGGGCATCGGCCCGATTGCCGCCATCCCGAAGGCCCTCGAGTTCGCCGGCATCGGCAAGGACCGGCTCGACTGGATCGAGCTCAACGAAGCATTCGCCGCGCAGGCACTCGCGGTGATCCGCGACCTCGGTCTCGATCCGGCCAAGGTGAATCCGCTCGGCGGCGCGATCGCGCTCGGCCATCCGCTCGGCGCGACCGGCGCGATCCGTACCGCGACCCTGGTTCACGGCCTGCGCCGACGTCAGCAGAAATACGGCATGGTGACGATGTGCATCGGCACCGGCATGGGTGCGGCCGGCGTATTCGAAGCGCTCTGAGCGGTCCTGGCCGCAGGAAGGCGCGAAGGCCGGGCACATGCCCGGCCTTTGTCGTTCGAGCCCGGCGCCGCGTCGCGCCGGCGCGGGGGTCTCAGGCAAGCCCTTCGTCTGCAGCCACACCCTTGTGATAGGTGGTGTAGACGATGATGGCCGCTCCGAGATCGCCCAGATGCTCCTCAACGAGCGGCCTGACCTCGGCCCAGTCCAGTCCACCGACGCCGGTGGCCAGCCGCGGCAATGCGACGCTGCTGAAGCCTTCCTTCTCGATCAGCCTGCGCAGAGCGCGCAGCGCATGGCCGACGTGCTTCGTCGAGGCCTTGCCCGGATGCGCGCCGTGTTCGTAGGCGGCCTCCTGGGTGAACAGGTTGACGATGTGTTTGCCATCGGCGCCCATCCAGACCCAGAGCTCGCCGGCGGCCGGATGCGTGGATTGGCAGTAATGGCGGAAGTCCTTATACAGCGCCGGCCATTCCTCGCGCAGCGCGAGCGCGAGACCGCTGTGGAAGTTGTCGTTCGGCGCGACGCCATGGGCGATCACCTGCGCCTTGCTGAGCAGCAAATCGCCGGAAATTTCGCGGATCATCGTTGCCTGCCTTCGAATCGACCCATCGGGCCCTCGCGGCCAGTATGCGCACGGGTGACCGGATGGCCTTGATATCGGTCAAGCCGCATGCGACGGCTCGCGCCAGGCCCGCCATGCATCGAGGAACTGCAGCCACCAGTAACTCGCCTGGGCGGCCGCGAAGCCGAAGGGCCGGTGCGCCGATTCGAAGCCGAACGAAGCAAAGTGGCGCCAGGCCTCGTCATCACGCGCGATCGCAGCGGCGATCAGCTCGCCGGCCACCGTGGTTGGCGCGATGCCGTGTCCTCCGAAGGCCTGCGCGCACCACAGGCCGGGCTCGATCCGTCCGATCTGCGGCATCTGATGCCGCGCATAGCTCATCAGTCCGGACCATGAGTGTTCGATGTGCACGCCCTCGAGCTGCGGATAGACACGCAGCAGATCGCGGCAGAGCAGCTCGCGCACGGCGGCCGGCGCGCGGTCGCGCACAGAGATGCGTCCGCCCCACAGCAGGCGCGAGTCGGGTAACGGCCGGTAGTAGTCGAAGGCGAAGCGCGTGTCGTAGACCGCCGCACGCGTGTTCACACACTCGCGCAGGCGCGAGACGAGCGGCTCGGTGACCATCACGTAGGTCGCGATCGGCAGCACGGCACGGTCGACGCGCCGGTTCAGGCCGGCGAGGTAACCGCCGCAGGCGAGAACGACGTGCTCGGCCTCGATCTCGGCATCGCGCGTGCTGATTCGCCAGCCGGCGCCCGCACGTTCGATGCGCGTGACCGCCGCGTGCTCGTGGATCGCCACGCCCTTCGCGGCCGCGGCCTGGGCAATGCCGATCGCGTAATTCAGTGGATGCAGGTGCAGCGCATTGCGCTCCCAGAGTCCATCCGCATAACGCTCGCTGCGCAGGATGCCACGCAGTGTCTCGGTGGGAATCCATTCCCATGTCACGCCGAACTGTTCGGCGAGCAATTTCTGACGATGGCGCAGGATGCGCGCATCACGGAACCAGTTCGCCCAGATCACGCCTTCGTCGACCAGCGCGCAGGGAATGCGCAGATGCGCGACGCGCTTGCGGATCAGCTCGACCGCGCCGACCGTGCAGAGGAACAGCGCCTTCGCGCGCTCGTTGCCGAGACGCCGGCGCAATGCGTCCTCGCCGAGTGAATAGCCGGCGAACACGAAGCCGCCGTTGCGTCCGGAAGCACCGAAGCCGATCCGCTCGCGTTCGAGCAGGACGACGTCGCCCACGCCACGCTCGGCCAGGCCGAGTGCCGTGTTGAGCCCGGCGAACCCGCCGCCGACGATCGCGACGCGCGCGCTGCGCTTGCCGGTCGGGGCCGGGAAGCCGCCATAGGCAGTCGCGGTGGCGCGGTAGTAATTCTCGGCCGTCATCGTCGTGCGCTATCGCCCGTGCCTTCCTGTTCGAGGCCGACCTGCAGCCAGCCGAGGTTGATGCCGATGCGCGTGGCCCCGGGGTCGGCCCAGGCATAACTCAGCACGCGGTTACCTGTGGTCTCGATCACCGCGAGGCGCAGTACCTCGGTGCCGCTCTCGCGATAGGTGAGCCGGGCGAGTTCCAGCACATAACCCGAGGGCGCTCCATCGCGCCAGCGCAGCTCGACGCGACCGCCCTCGCTGTGCAAGCGCAGATCGCGCCGCACGTGCCAGTCTTCGTTGCTGGCCTGTGCCTGTGCCTGTGCACCGCCGCCGGCGAGCGCGTCCCAGCCGCTGAACCAGCGGACCCGGCGCGAGACGGTCGTCGCCCCTGCACCGCGTGCCGCATCGGCGACCGTGGCAACGACGATCGTCTCACCATCCACCTGAACCCGGAGCGGCAGCAAGGCCGCCGCTTCGCCGAGACCGCTCCAGAGCGCGCTGCAGGCTGCGGCATCGGCGCGATGGGCGCTCCCGCCGTCCGCGTGCTGCAGCGCACAAGCGGTGAGCGGCGCCCAGGCCGCCGGTTCGAAACGGAAACGCACCGGATCGGACTCGCCTGCGAAGTAGCTCAGCGCCGCGGCATCCAGCGGCCGGTACGGAACCCAGGCATCGCCCTCCTCGCGCAACAGCCAGCGCCCTTCCTGGGCCGCCTTCGGCGAGGCGAGACGCCAGAGCAGCGCGCCATCCGGCGTCGGTCGCAGCCACTGGTGGATGGCCGGAATCTCCGGTGCGGCACCCATGGCAGCGGTCTGTGCATCCCAGATCTGGGCGCGGTTGTCGTATTCGCCGGCCAGCGCGGCGAGACCGCCTGGCGTCGATGCCGTGAGACGCGGGCCGGGTAGCTGACAACCGCCCAGAATCAGTCCCAGAATCGGCCAGGCAAGCAAGCGTTTTGTCATGGGTGCTCCGTGCCACGCATCGGCTAAACCTTGGCGAGCGCCTGGTCGATGTCGGCGATCAATGCGTCGGCCTCCTCGAGGCCGATCGACAGCCGCACGAGATTACGCGGCACCTGTCCCGGCGGCGTCTCGCCGATTGGCGTATCCGGCGGAAACACCGCGGCGGCCGGGAAGCACAGCGATTCGTAGCCACCCCAGGACACGCTCATCAGGAAACGTTCGAGCGCATCGCAGAAGCGTTCGACGGCACGCGTCGAGCTGCAGCGCAGCGTGAACGACAAGAGTCCGCTGGCGCCGCGCAACTGGCGCTCGCTCAGGGCGAGCTGTGGATTCGAAGCGGCCTGGGGATACCAGATATGTTCGACCTTCGGGTGTGCTTCCAGCCAGGCCAGCACGCGCTGCGTGGTCGCAGCGATCCGCTCCATGCGCACCGGCAGGGTGCGCAGGCCGCGGATCACGAGCCAGGCATCATGCGGCGAGAGGATCGCGCCGAGCGTCATGTACGGGCCGCGGAACACCTCGCGGATCAGCGCCTTCGCCCCGCACAGCGCGCCGGCGACCACGTCGCTGTGGCCGTTGAGGTATTTGGTCGCCGAGTGCGCGACGAGATCGATGCCGAGCGCGATCGGCGACTGGTTCAGTGGGCTCGCGTAGCTGTTGTCGACCAGGGTGCGGATGCCGCGTGATCGGGCCAATGCAGCAACCGCCGCGAGGTCCTGTTGCTCGTAGGTCAGCGAGTTCGGACTTTCGAGCACGATCAGGCGCGTCTCGGCACGCAGGGCGGCTTTGACCGAGGCGACGTCCCGCGCATCGACGAAGTCATGGGCGACGCCGAAACGGGCGAGCAGGTCGCGTAGCAGCGTGCGTGTCCAGGCATACGGTTTCTGCACGCAGATCACGTGATCGCCTGCCGCGAGTCCGCTGATCACGCCCGCGGCCATCGCGGCCGCACCGGAGCCGAACAGCAACGCATCCTCGGCGCCCTCGAGCGCCGCGATCTTCCGGCGCAGGATCTCGACCGTCGGATTGTTGCCGCGCGTGTAGACGGTGCGGTCGAGCTCGTCGCCGAAGCCTTCGCGCAAGGCGGCGACGGTCGGGAAGGCGAAGATCGAGGTCTGGTAGATCGGCGGCGCGACGGCACCGCGATGGTGCTCGCGATCCTCGCCGAGATGGTTGAGGATGTGGCTCAGATCCATGCGCTGTGCGTGCGACACGCCGCCGACGGAGCGGCGCGCTGCACCTGACTCAGGCCGACACGCCTTCGCGCGAGGCGACGAACTCGCGCGTTGCCTCGGCGAGTGCCGGGTCTTCGAGCGCGAAATGCAGTGTCGCCTTGACCAGGCCGAGCTTGTTGCCGCAATCGAAACGCTGACCTTCGAAGCGGTAGGCGAGCACGCGTTCCTGCCGCAGCAGCGCGTCGATCGCGTCGGTGAGCTGGATTTCGCCGCCGGCACCCGGCGTGGTGTTCTCCAGCAGCTCAAAGAGGCGGCTGGGCAACACATAGCGGCCGACCACGGCGAGGTTCGAGGGTGCTTCCTCGGGCCTGGGTTTCTCGACCATGTGATGGATCAGCGCCGCGCGCTCGCCGACCGGCACCGCATCCACGATGCCGTACTTGTTGGTCTGTTCGCGCGGCACCTCCTCGACGGCGATCACACCAGAGTTCTCGAACGCGGCCAGATCGGCCATCTGACGCAGGCAGCTCGCACCGCGGTTCCAGATCAGATCGTCCGGCAGGATCACGCCGAACGGCTCGTCTCCGACGACCGGCTTCGCGCATAGCACGGCATGACCGAGGCCGAGCGCCTCCGGCTGGGTCACGAACACGCAGCGTACGTGCCGCGGCAGCACACCCTGCACGAGCGAGAGCAGCTCCTTCTTGCCGGACTGGTCAAGCTTGGTCTCGAGCTCGTAGGCCTTGTCGAAGTAATCGGCGATGGCGTGCTTGTAGCGGTTGGTGACGAAGATCAGCGTGTCGGCGCCCGCATCGACCGCCTCGTCCACGGCGTACTGGATCAGCGGGCGGTCGAGTACCGGCAGCATCTCCTTGGCGACGACCTTGGTCGCCGGCAGGAAGCGCGTGCCGAGACCGGCGACGGGAAACACGACCTTGCGCAGACGCTGCGTCATGGACACTCCTTCAGGGATTGTGCGGGCGCGACGCGAAGGCCACGACCTCGGCCTCGTGCTCACGCCAGCTGAATTCGGGCAGCAGCGAGCAAACGCAGCGTCGCAGCGCCTCCTCGTCGTAATCCAGCACGGCCTGTGCGGCGCGAGCGAGCTGGGCGGCGAGCAGTTCCGCGGCGATCGCGCGTGGCTGGGCGAGGAAGATCTTCGCATGCGTCGTGCTGCGGTAGTTCTCCTGGGGATGGAACAGCTCCTCGAACAGCTTCTCGCCAGGCCTGAGCCCGGTGTAGACGATCTGGATGTCGCGGCCCGGCTGCTTGCCGGCGAGGCGGATCATCTGCTCGGCAAGGTCGCGGATCTGCACCGGCTCGCCCATGTCGAGCGCGAAGATCTCGCCGCCCTGCCCCAGC
>Ga0116193_1001840_pt1 | contig 16864 bp, 13 predicted proteins | sample AD_UKC115_MetaG_FD_89892 | JGI IMG/M metagenome (GOLD analysis project Ga0116193, IMG submission 89892) | Active sludge microbial communities of municipal wastewater-treating anaerobic digesters from Hong Kong - AD_UKC115_MetaG | ecosystem: Engineered > Bioreactor > Anaerobic > Digestate... | reverse complement strand
TCCTTGGCCAGCAAAAACCGGCGAAGTTTTTGTAGCCGTGTGGCATTCCCCATATGAATCAGTATACCTGAGAACACCTTAGGTCGTAGAGTTGACTCTTTGCTGTTAGTGTCAGGGGGAGTAGGGTACTCAGCTCAGCGGAAGCTCGCCACACAGACACCGTCCTCGGGGAAAACATCGCTGCTCGCCACACATCGGTATGCAGGCGCAAAAATGGTATACTGAGCATACGATATAAGCGAGGGAGGAAAGATGGCGCAGATAACTATCACGCAATTTGACTATGACCGACTAACAAAACTACTCGCAAAAAAATCACCCCTTGACGATAGTGATCGAATGCTCCTAGCCGAGCTCGACAAAAGTCAGGTAGTTGCGCCTGCCGATATACCAAACGATGTGATCACCATGAATTCTGAGGTACGCTTTAGCGACAGTTCCGGCAAGCCCCTCACATACTGGGTGGTTTTCCCTGAGGATGCAGATGTGGCAGCGGGCAAACTTTCTGTGCTGTCACCCATAGGCTGTGCATTGTTGGGATATACAGTAGGTGACACCGTAGAGCTAACCGCACCAAGTGGGGTACGCAAACTGACCGTAGAGGAAATTTTGCACCAACCAGAACGCGAAGGTAATTTCGACCTGTAGCCATATTGCAATTTGCCGCGCAGCCCTTACGGCGCGCACCTGTTCGACTTTGCATCGCCAACCGCATGCAGATGCTCATAGACCCATGTCGTAGGCCCTGAACACTGACAGCCACTGCTTAATCCCCATCATTTCAGAGAGCAAGTACCGGGTAGGCGCCTCAGAGCAATACAAGCTAATACCACCAAGAGAGGAGCCAGTCCGAGCATGCATTCAGCGAATACGGTTAGCTAGGAATCCTTATCATCGACCCTAAGCCATGCCTACTGTATTTCAAGTATCGTCGGTCGAGCGCTAACAGATATATTGTAGGCGGTTTTGCCGCTCCCAAGGGCAGTTTTCTTATCATCTCCGTTGTTGTACGCACTGACACTTCTATTTTTGGCAAATGTTAGCTTCAGTGTCATCGGTCTGTTGGGCGCTGAATATTTCCCGAGCCCGGGGCCATTACCTGGTTCCCAGACTTTCTCACCTTTCCAAATGACTAGGTAGAATTTTCCGCTTTTCTTTTGCAGCAACAATGTTTTGACATTTTCTGGTTTGTCTTTTATGCTATATTTTAATTTTTCCGTAGTGAAGGTGTCAGCACCCCTGGCGTCATCGCTCAAGACACTATTTAGTGCATGCATTGCCTGAGCAGATGCTTTAGGGGCAGAGGCTCCGGCTGGACCGAAAAGACCGAAGTGTTTTTCGTATTCTTTGGAGTTTTTCTTTTCATCGAGCAGCTCATATACATACGTCCTGAGCACACCAATACGGAAATTCTCTAGGTAAAGTCTCGGCATATACACCGCTACTGCCCTTGGATCTGTATAACGATGGAGGTTTTTAGGTTGCTGAGCGTAATCATGGTAGCCAGTCTCTGTCACAATGACTCGCTTTTTGCCCGATATCCCAGAACTGTATAATTGCAGCCTTTCTGTAATACCATCGGCATTTTTGGGGAGGTCTGTAACCACGAATCCATCTAACCCATCACCGGGTACGAGTGTGGTTTCTGGCGGTTCTCCTCCCGAATACGAGTGTACGTTGCCATAGTCCATGTATTTATCGAGCCCCTTGGCTTTTAGCTTTTGTGCGGATTCTACAGCACGGAACCCTGTGACCGAAGGGCCCAAAATCTTTACATCGGGATTGACTGCTGCAAGGCGCGGCTTAGCAGCCCATAGTTTTTTTTGCGCATAGGCAATCGTGTCATCCCAGTGAGGGTCTTTGTCTGGCTTATTATCGTACTCGTTAAACGGCTCTACTGAAGCTGTTGTCTTGGCATATTTTGCCCCCGAACTCGGCTGGGTGAGCAAGTTGACAACCCGCTTATCAATAGCGTTGTCGACATCGCCTAGGTGTTGTGACAATGGTTGATTTTTTGGTGTCGTAGTCGAGTAGTTAAATGAGATACCATTTTTCGCAAGCCATTCTCTCACTGGCCCAGATCCTGAGCTGTTGCTTCTGACATTATGGATTCCCACATATTGCAGAGAACGGAGGACGCTATTTTTATCATTGTACGTTTCGTCATCGAGATGCGCAACGACACCTTGGGAATCGATAAAATCTGCCGCTCGAAGGGCTTTCCGCCCTGATGCGTCTCCTGTCGCAGCGCTACCTATACTCAGCATGTAGAACCCGACACCAGCCACTCCCAAAATCGCGAGCAGTGGCAACAGAAAATGATGACTGAACCCCTTATTTCTTAGTGTATTCGTCGACATAGTAGAGTCTTCCTTGGATTACATTTTATAACGATAAGCGTCATTATACAGCAAATCATACCCAGAAAAACACTACCGTAAAATCTCACCCCAAATGCAGCCTACCATGCACCCGCGCCTTGTGCAGTCTCAGCTATTCCGCAGCTCCTCACCGTGTACCCTCGAAGCGACATTTCTTTACATCTGCCCACAAGAGATCGTCCTCTATTTGTTCATGGACTATACTGTTTGCTAATAGCGGAAATAGATGTAGGTAAAGTTACGGCCATCAACCCACATTTCGCTGTAGTGGCCGCGCAGATCGTAGTTGTACTGGCTGATATAGATCATGTCTCCGTTCACTTTTTCTACCCACATTGCATGGCCGTAATACCCTGCCATAGAGATTGCGACGGAATGAACCTGTGGTATTTTGCCTGTTGGGATTCCGAAATTCTGAGCGTTTCGGACCCATTGGTTTGCATTACCTATGCCGCCCCAGTATGGCATGGTGCCGTAGGTCTGGTGCACCTTCCACGCCGCATAACTCACGCACTCACGGCTATACATGCCCCAACTATCGACGAGGCTATCCTGCGGTGCGGCGTCCCACTGTCTTGGGTAGCCACCGTGTTCGGGGTCTCCAGCGACGACTGAGCCGTCGAGTCGCTCGTTGGCTTTTGCTTGGTCGGCGAGCAGTTTTTCTATCTGCTCACGCTGCACGGTACTGAGACGTTCAAATTCCGCAGCCGCTGTTTTGGAATCTATTTGAGGGAGCGATGCAGTATCATTGACTGCAGGGGCGATGAAGGCACTGGCCGTTGCTTTGTGTGTGATAGCACCTGCGATGTTACCGGGTGTACGCACCGCAGCCTTACCGACACGTACCGTGCCACCAGCTACCGCTTTCGCTCCACTGCCTATGCCACGTAGCGTTGCAAGACTGAGGTGAGCTGCCTCACTACCGGTGTTCTGAACTGTCTGAGCGACCGCTCTGTTAAAACCATAGACGGCCGTACCGGTGAAAATCGTTGCCTTTTTTGCTCGGTCTATCAGATCTGGTAGGTCGATTGGGATTACGCTTTCATCGTCAGAATATTTTGGCTCAGTTGTTTGTAGCGCATTTGTATGCACAAGTGATGTCGAGTCGAGTACGCCGTGCGCGCCAAGAGCGGTTACTAGGAAAGTTATGCCTATGAACAGACCGCAGCCGACCGCAAAAGTTGGCCCTAGCCGCCGTACTCCTTGGATTATCATGTGCATTTTTGACTGCATCGCTCTCCCGTCATTGACTCGAAATACAAACCTTATTATATCGTAGATTTGCACATAGTAGTACGATGTCGTGTAGGATATTATTCTTATGGTTGACTTTTTAGTGAAAATATCGATAATGTAAGGAGTTAATTTCCCCACCTCCACCATCGGCGCTGGAAAGGAAAACAGCAGGTCAGCTTGCTTTTTGCCCCGCAAAAAGGCGGTATTGCCGACTGACCGATGAGAAAAACCGTAGGTTTATCTCATTAGGGGCCCATAGCTCAGTCGGTAGAGCAGAGGCCTTTTAAGCCTCGTGTCGTGAGTTCGAGTCTCACTGGGCCCTCCATATAAAAAGCTCCTGTTTAAGGAGCTTTTTATATGGTTATTTGGTGAGCTTGGATTCACAGGCGCAGATTTTTCAAAGAAAAATATACCGTGGCGTGAGTTCGACGCCAGCGGAACTGCGCACAGACACTTGTTTCGCGCCCAGTGAAGTACGCGAGCAAAACTAAGCCTCACTGGACCCTTACCGAGCTCTTGCGCTCTAGGCTCAAGGGGATCCGTCCACTACTTATGCTTTTTCTCTTTTGGTTCAGGTTTGTAACGGGTCATAAAAAGATTTCCGAGCACCAAAACCGCCCCGCCTATAACAACCGCTGTTTGCAAGTTTTCTATCTGATGCCATAACTCGTTATCGGTGAGTGCCGAGCGCATGTCTTCGGTCATGTAGGGTGCTGCGAGAAGTGCTAGGAGGACTCCCGCCGCTAGGGCCGCTACGATACCGAGCACAAACTTGCTGCCTTTGGCCTTTTTGCGAGTAAGCACCACTGTTGCAATCACAGGGATAACGAGTAGGCCGAGTTGAGCCCATTGCATAGCTGTGACACCGCTGTCCGGCGTCGCACTCGAAAGGATGCTGCTCGCATCGCCCGCCACATATGTCGCAAGGACACTACCGAGACAAACGCTCAAAAATACCATCGCTCCACTGCTCCGCAGTACCGCCACAGCCAAGGCCGGCACTAGTACAACTATCGCAGGCAAGATCATGCCGTTCATAATCCCACTATAACATAATGCTCACCTATATCAGGGGCGCGCATGGTGGTTACCCGCGGCGCTACTGACCTCGACGGGCGTGATACTATCCACTAGAGTCGAATCAAACCACCGTACTCCTGCCCATTACCCAGATGAAAGACCGATGTCTTTTTACCATGTGGTTGGCAGCAAACAACTACGAGGTTGTCCGCAATTGTTTATACAGTTTGTACAAACTGCGAGCAAGCACAGCTACTAGCACTAGCCTACGTAATTTTGGAAATAGGAGTAATAAACGAATCATACTGCCAAAGATTATAGATAGGCTACCATGGTATGTCTGCGAGGTAGCTCACACGCGCACTTTAGCACGGCTTACAGCCGACGCGGTCAAAGAGGTGTTTACTGGTAGGTACTATCAATCGCGCTTTACGAAGATTGGTAGCATAACCAACTAACCAAGGGGCACAGTATGAGTGACATGAGTGATAAAGTCAGCGGACGCACCAAAGAACAAATGGGCAAAATGACCGGCAATAAGACACAGGAGATGCACGGCAAGGCGATCAAAGCACGCGGTGAGGCAAAAGACAAGGCTGAAGATCTCAGCAACCGATTACGTCTAGATCGGGACAGTCAATCTTCCTAACCTAGCGAGCTAGTTCATGCTAGTCTCGCGCTCAGTGAGCCGTTTGATGCTCAGGAGTGATTGGATGGCTACCATCTCGAAGACAATGTCGAGTTAGGAACCCCACTTGGCAGAAGCTACAGGGAGGTGCACGTTCCATACGCACTGTGCACCTTTTCTGCTATACACCTTAGTCGAGTGGAGCTTGGGGTGTCGGTGAGGGCAAGTTTTCTATTTTCACCGTAGCTCCAAGCGAAAGCCCATTCCTACTTGCCGTTCCTGAGTTCAGTTCTACCACATATTGAGCAGGAGTATCCGGACAAAAAAGAGCGGGGTACGTGCGGGGTGACACGCCCTGTTCTAGATGCACAATCTTTTTCTGAACATCAAGCCATAGTATATCTAGATCAAATTTCATGCCTTTCATCCAAAAGCACTCTTTGCCTGCGTGCTTATAGATGAACAGCATGCCTTCATTTTGCGCAAGAGAGTTCCGACCACCCAAACCTTTTGCGCGCTCCTTGGGTGTCCTCGCAACAAGTAGCTTGAATGAGGCGCGACTCGTGACCAGCCTAGGCATGTCAATCCGCAGAATCAAGACAAGTGTAGCAAAGCAGACACAGCACCCAACCAGAACTCCCAGAAGTCGTCGGTGTGTTCTCGGAACTCTAGCCATTTCTACGCACCTATTTTGTCTTTACGCCGGCCACCTTTGGCATGATGCTCAACGTACTCAATGATTTTTTCCGCCACATTGTGACCGGTAATTTTTTCTATCCCAAACCCAGGGCTTGAATTCACTTCCAGCACTAACGGACCGCGTTCGCTTCGCATCATATCGACACCGCAGATTGCGAGGCCCATGGCCTTGGCTGCTTTGAGAGCTGTTTTACGCTCGACATCAGATAATTTCACCGCGGAACCTTCGCCTCCTTGATGCAGGTTTGAGCGAAAATCATCGTCTAGGCTCTGACGCTTCATACTTGCCACCACCCGGCCGTTAACTACAAAAGCACGTATGTCTGCTCCTGCGCTTTCGGCGATATACTCCTGGACGATAAAGCTGACGCCTTCGACATAAAATGCCTGCATAACCGCTTTCGCCGCTTTGCGCGTCTCTGCGAGCACCACTCCATTTCCGTGCGTACCCCGCGCAACCTTGATGATAACGGGCGCCCCGCCGACTTGATCCAAAATATCATCGAGATCTGCCGTCTCTCGACCAAAAACTGTTTTGGGTATACCCACACCAGCCTTGGCGAGAAGCTGTGTGCTACGCAGTTTGTCCCGCGAACGAACGATTGCTATAGACGTGGTGGTAGTAAAAACGTTTTGCATCTCAAACTGGCGAACGATCGAAGAACCGTACGCTGTCAGATTTGCGGCAATCCGGGGAACAATGACATCAATATCGCGGACTTCTTTGCCTGCATATCGTATAACCGGCTTATTGCTTTCCAGTGTCACATAGCATTTTGCGTAGTTCAGTATGCGTACGTCATGGCCCCGACGCAGGGCTTCTTGTTTGAGCCGTTTTGTAGAATAATTTGCCGGGCCCTTTGACAAAATGACGACACGCAGCCCGTCTTTGCGCAGATTTTGGGTTTGGAGTTCCTCGAGCTCACGTTCCAGATTTGCTCGCTTCTCTTGCTCGATTTCACGCAGCGGTTCACCGCTCGTAACATCGACGATAAACTTTCCGTGGAGAAGCCGCCGTCCAAGCAAAATAGGGTAGGTTTTTTCCGAGCGGTCAGACAGGGTGAAGGTAGCCCGGATCACCCGGCCCTTTATTCCAAGCCGGAGTTTTACTTTGTACCGGAGCTCCTTGTGACCAAAAGAGTTGGCAACACGGGTCATACTATAGTCAGGCTTTGTAAACCGCTGGACCTTGCCCGTGTACGCCAAATGTCCGGGCCCAAACAATACAAAGTACAGACCGTCTACTTTTTCTTCGATGCTGCTTGCCCATATCGAGCTTGAATCAGCCCCTGTATCCACTTTTGCCGGGATGTCGCTCATGTGGAAGTCAAGTAGATCCACCTTTTCCGCACGTCCGATTGTGGTTTTTTGCCGTGATTCTGTCATACAAATTCCGCCTCAAAGCTACGTTTGATAAATTGAATCGACTGGCGTATATCGTCATTGACAATCACTACTACCACGTCTTCCGGCCGCGCAATACTTGCGGCATACTCAAGCGCTTCATCTTCTCTGAGTATACGCCGTACATTAGTGTTTGTTTCACTCGCGCCACCGGCAAAAATCTCCGATGTCCTCCCGACTATCTGGGGAAAACGCGAGCCTTCGGGCATCCGCTTCGGTTTGCGCAAATGTCCATCGATTTTTTCATACACGACGACAGAGTCATATGATGCGCCGACGACACGGCCAGTCTCACGCATCAGTTCATCGGTCCTATCATGAGCTAGGCGTACTACTCCAATCACTCTGCCCCCGGGCTGTACCATCGTCTTCGCTAGATCCGCCACTGTCGCGAGCGAAACCTTTTCATGAGCATAATCTGCCAGTATCCGCACCCCTGATGATGAGCGAAGAATAGTCAACCGGCCGCCATAAGGATCAAGCCGAACTGATTCAAACGCTTCGCTAACGCCACTTGGAAGATTTTTGTCATACATCGCATACACCGCTGCTACCGCGCATAGAATATTCCATACAGACGGCATAAAGGTCGCGTCGAAAGTCCATGGAATTCGCTTCAGGTCGGCAACAATAGTATCACGCTCCTGTGTCCGTATAACTACGCGCTTCTGATCATCGATTGTGACAGCTGAACCGCCGTTTTTGAGGTGATCTTCCAAGGGAAATTCACTAAACGTTATCCCGCACGGTATCAGCGCATCCGTGGGAGCAAGCTGGTGTGGTACCACCTGTAATTTGCCGGTCACATACGCATCATCCGCATTGAAAACAGCATATGAGTTCTCGATATGGAGCCGGTGAAATATAAACTGTTTTGCCGTCGCTATATCAGCTTTGCTTTGAATACGCGAGGAGGAGCCTATATGATCTTCGAAAACATTCAAAAACACGCCGACTTTATGGGAGCGGTAGCCAAGCCCTGGTGTTGCGCTCGAGCCGAGGGAGCACTCCAGCACAGCGGCAGCGTTATCTCGCAACGCAGGATGCGCATGGAACTCCCACAGGTACCGGCCGGGACAGACGCTCGGTACTAGCCGCCAAGTATTTTTGGAATCTTCGAGTGTGCTGCGGCGTTCTCCATTCACAAAATGCCCCGTGGTATCAACCTTCAGGACATTACGGTCTAGCCTGCGCAACACATCGGCAATCACCGCGACTGTTGTGGTTTTGCCTTTGGTACCAGTTACGGAAATGATAGGTATGTCCATTCGTTCTTCCACTATACACCGTGCACCGCGGCACGCATAAGTTGTTTTACCACTCGATCAACGTGTACTGCGGCTGTCGATGGGTCATCTTCCTTATACACAAGCTGCGGCTCACCTGCGTTTATCTCCATCGGGACATATAGACCGCTGTCGAGTTCTGTCCAGTCAATTGCTAGATGCGTCTCCCGTACTCCGGTTTTTTGCTGCAAAGCCATGTCTATTGCACGTGCTGAACTGCGGGTTTCTTCGGGCACCGAAGCTTGATCTATGTATACCCATTCATCATCGCCGAGTTTTTCTGTACCCGGCTTAGCCACGCGGAGGACAAAGTGATTACTCTGCTCAGCACCATCAACCCCAAAAGTATACGCCCTTAGTTCACTTGCCAACCCCACACTTCGAGCTGCCTTAATTTTTTCCTGCTCTACAGGATCACGTCCGCGAAGACCCTCGAGCGGCTTAGTCCTAAGGCGCTGCTCTATCAAAAAAGCACCAGTGAGGCCGGCCCCAGAGATGTACGCTGCAACCTCTGCCTTTGTACCAAGGACGACGCCCTGCCCCCGTTTACCACTAGTCGGCTTCAGTGCCACCTCATCGTCGGGAATGACGTCAAATGCAGCACTCAAATCTTCACCGGGGGACCAAGGAGCAAATGGCTTGGCTAACCCCAGTTCCCTGAGAAAAATATTTGTATTCAGCTTATCGCTAGCTATTTTCCTGACCTTGGGGTGATTCATTTCAGGCACGCCCCCTCCTATAACCGCCGTTATATTACGTACGACGTTCACACTACCTTTTTCCCAGCGTCCCAAGCTTAGCTCAACCCCATCTCCCACAGACTTTACTATTCCACCAAGTACATCTGTTTCTGTAAAAGCCTCATTTCCTCTCGAAACTAACACTTCTGCTCCGGCTTCCAGTAGCCCGTGTATAAGCGCTGCGCGTCCCCACTTATCGAGCCTGATGTCAACAAAAGAATCCCCCGGATATTCTGTATACGTACCGGGAAGATGTAGCCCTACCAACAACCGGGATTCAGTACTATTCACTCAAAGTAAAATAGCACATTTTTGCAATTTTAGCAACACTAGTGCTGAGCGCTTTGAACTTTTTTGTAGATAAAATAGATGATGACTGCAAAGATGATGAGGAGAAAGAGCTCCATGGTGATGAGGCCGCGCTGATCCCGCTTGAGCTTACACATAACTTCATTATGCCTACTCCACAACAAAAAAGAAACACTTTTACGGCGCTTTTGGCGTACAGACAATGCATGCATGTACAGCACTTTCGATATGTTGGTGAAAACTTTTTACCGCGTAACGTGAAGCCTAGAAAAATCCCCGTTTGGAGGGGGTAGCGCGGAACTGCTCGAGAAGGGACTGTTGCTCTTTACTTAACTTCGTTGGAGTATCTACCACTATGGTGACAATGTGTGCGCCCCGGCCATCACGCTGCAAGTGCGGCACGCCGTGGCCGCTCAGTTTAAAGTCGCTACCACTTTGCGTGCCGGCAGGTACTTTCATGCGCACCGGTCCATCGACAGTATCGACGTCGATTTCAGTGCCGAGCGCCGCATCGGCCATAGTGATATGCTCATCACTCAGGATCAATTCCCCCTCACGCGTAAATCGTTTGTGTGCACGCACCCGTATATGGACGTACAGATCTCCCCGAGGGCCGTCTGCCACCGCTTCACCCCGTTCGCGCAGGCGTATTGTCGCCCCATCATCAATCCCCGCCGGGACTTTGAGCTGCACATCCTGGGCTTTGCGCTCGGTGCCCTTACCCTGACACACTGAGCAGACTTTCTCCGGTGCTTTGCCTTTGCCGTGACATTCCGGACACACGACTGCTTGTTGAATATTGCCGAAAATAGTCCTGACAGCAGTCACAACTTGGCCACGACCGTCACATTTGGCGCATGTCTTGAGCTCGTACCCCGGTTCGGCCGTCGTACCGTGGCAATGACTACAGGTGTCGTCTAGATTGAGCCGCAGGGATACTTCGGTACCAAAGACCGCTTCATCAAAACTGATTTCGACCCGAGTCTCGACGTCATTGCCTCTTGATTGTTGCTGCCCGCGTCCTTGGGCACCCCCACCGAAAAAGCTGCCAAATATGTCACCGAGACCGAGATCACCAAAGTCAAAATTGACATTTTGGCCCGACCATTCGCCGCCAAAACCACCAAATGGGTTGCCGCCACCGCCACCATTTGCCCCACCCACTCCAGCATGGCCGAACTGGTCGTAGCGCTGACGCTTGCTTTGGTCTTTGAGCACCTCGTAGGCCTCATTTACTTCTTTGAATTTCACCTCATCGCCACCTTGTTTGTCTGGGTGCAACTCGATTGCTTTGCGCCGAAAGGCCTTTTTTATCTCATCTGCAGAGGCGTCGTGTCCGACGCCAAGCACTTCATAATAATCACGTTTGCTCATATACCCTCAAGTGTTAATTCTTTATATTTTTTCGCCATTGGTCGCGTAATGATTCTCGTTGAATCAGCATTCATAGACAGCGCGGCGATTGGCCGATATTCGTACCCAACATGCATCAGACGCGCACCCATTTTTTTTGCCATTTTAAATGCCGGCAACAGATCGGTGTCAGCGCTAATGATAACGAGCTCCGTATCAGAGTTTGCCTCAGCTATCATGCGTATAGCAAGACCAACGTCGACACCCTTTTCTATCAGGTTCCATTCTATATGCGCACATTCCTTGCAAGCTTCCATTTCCCTAGCTCGCAAATTTCCAACTTTTACAAACTGAATCTGTTGTTTCTGCAGCATATTCATAAAACCAGCCTGAAGTGCAATCGCAGCCTTTGACTTAGCGAGGATTTGTTCGTTTTGATCGTATTGGCGCAGCCGAGCCCCAAACCAAATAATCTGGATTGGTAGCTGGTCTTCTAATAATTCCTCGATCAGGGCGCGAAAAGCAAATCCATTTAGTACTGAACGAGGCGCCTTTTCATTCTCCCGACCAAATTTATCACCGATTGGCTCAGCCAAAAGAGTCCTGAGTCCATAGGTCAGGTTTTCTCCGTCTATAAGTACTAAACGTCGCTGTGCATTACTCATAAAAAGACCTCGCGAGGATGATCCAAGCGAGGTGCTGTACTTTTAGGTTAACATATGATGTTATAAAAGTCAATACCTAGTCGCTTTGCAATGGTTATTTGGGGTTTACACTACCATTATCCTCGGCCACTCAAGTATATCCTTTTGGCACTCAAATGTCTAGAGTGCTAAAAGGATTTTCATAAAATTCGCATGGTCTGCTATGCTACAGGGAACTATCGCATCAAATGAGGAATCAATGAAACACCTGCACAGAAAACTCCAAAAACACTCAGAAAATAAATGGGCCGTACTGGCACTACTCGCAATCGCACAGTTTATGGTCGTGCTCGACGTCTCGATCGTCAATGTCGCGCTGCCATCACTCTCAAAAGATCTGCACTTTTCACCAAACAATCTTCAGTGGGTCGTGACGGCCTATACGCTGACCTTTGGAGGGCTGCTCCTACTGGGTGGCCGCGCGGCAGACATATTTGGACGCAAGAAACTTTTTACGATCGCTGTCGCACTTTTTTCCATCGCATCGTTGCTCTGCGGTCTCGCGCAAACTGAGACACAGCTCATCATCGCGAGAGCCATCCAAGGCATGACCGGCGCGCTGATGTCACCTGTTGCTCTCTCGATCGTACTCTCAGAATTTCGTGAAGGCAAAGAACGCAACAAAGCCATGGGCGTCTGGGGCGGTGTCGCAGCCGGCGGCGGCGCGGTCGGCGGTTTGCTGGGCGGTATTTTGACCGAATACCTCAACTGGCGCTGGAACTTCTTTGTCAACGTACCGATAGGCCTGATCGTCGCCGGTATGTCGATGAGCCTCATCCCTGCTCACCTCGGCGAAGAAACCAAGCGCCCCAAACTCGATGTTTTCGGCGCCGTTTTTGCAACTTCCGGCTTGATGTCGCTCGTCTATGGGCTCTCCCGTGCGCCAATCGTTGGCTGGGGATCGAACGAAGTCTGGGGTTTTATCGGCGCAGGCGCTGCGCTGCTCGTCCTCTTTGTGCTCAATGAACGACGAACCAAAGAACCGCTGATGCCCCTCGACATTTTCAAAATCCGCAATGTAGCCGGCGGTAATCTGGCTTTCTTGGGGATCGCGTGTAGCCTCTTTTCGATGTTCTTTTTTATGACATTGTATCTGCAAAATGTACTCGGATACTCGCCGATCAAAGCAGGTATATCTTTCTTGCCCATTACCATCATCATTGGGGCCACCTCTGCATTTGTCTCGAGTATGGTCGGTAAAATCGGCTACAAGCCCTTCATGCTCGCCGGACCTCTCCTCCTCGCAACCGGACTATTTACCATCAGCGCAACCATGAAAGTTGGCGGTACGTACTGGGCCAATGTCTTCCCCGGCCTAGCACTGTGCGCTCTCGGTATGGGCCTAACTTTTGTCTCGGGCACGCTTGCCGCTACCTCAGGTGTCCCCAAACACTTCTCTGGCTTAGCTGCGGGCATACTCAACACATCGCAGCAGGTCGGCGGTTCGATCGGGCTCGCCATACTTTCGGCGGTTGCCTTTAGTACCGTCAAAAACCACATCGCATCTCATGTCTCACCGCTCGTTGCGCAGGTCAACGGCTACCAGGCTGGCTTACGGGTCGGCGCATGTCTAGCCTTGTTCGCGGCCGTAGTCGTACTCCTCGTCATCAAAAACCACAAAGTCGACGCCCACGACGCCAGCGCTGCGATGGTCTAGCAATAGCCGGTCTTTTATCCAGCCGCCCACAAGCTCAGCTTAGAGTTCAGCATTTGATGCTACAGGCTATATGCGTCGTCGCCAGCGGGAAACAACATCGTCGAGCTCTGGTTGTAAATCTGGCGGGTAGGTAACAAACATAACGTCATCAGCTTCGAGTACCATATCGGCCCGCAGTTGCCTTTTATGCTTACCTCGTACCACACGGGCCACTCTCGCCCACGGCGGGAGTCCGATTTCTTTGAGCATGACACCGGCAATAGAATAGCTCGGGCGAATGATCATCATAAGTTCCGCTGGTTTGCTCAGTGGGGCATGCGCAGCAGGGACATCTGGTGGCTCGATAAGCCCGAGACGGGCCGCAAACCATGTCAGTGTTGTACCTTGTAGCACTGTCGAGAGGATGACTACGAAGAACACAACATCAAATATCATACGGCCGTGAGGCACACCCGAGGCAAGTACGATGGTTGCAAATACGATGGGCACCGCCCCCTTGAGCCCCGCCCAACTGACGAGGAGTCGCTCTGGGCTAGTAAAACGAAGCGGCCACGTCGCAACCCACACGGCTAGGGGTCGAATGACAACCACAAGCCCCAGCGCTAGCGCTAAACTGGGCAATGCTACCTTCAGGAGATCGTGAGGCACCGCAAAGAGTCCAAGTATGACAAATAGCAGTACCTGCGACAGAAAGGCTATCCCCTCATGAAAAACTGTCAACTGGCCCCGGTACCGAGAAGGTGTACTACCGATCGCGAGCCCCACCAAATACACCGCCATAAACCCGCTGCCGCCCAACGCATCCGCCAGTCCATAGGTGAGCGCACACGTTGCCAGCGAAGCCACAGGAGCAAAAGAACCAACCGAGGTCGGCATCCGTGAAAATATTTTCATAGCCCCAAATCCCATACCTGCTCCCACTATCAGCCCGATACCCAGTTGCTGGGCGAGAAGCACCAAGAATGCACCCGCTCCTGTTGCCGGATGTAAAACCCACGTGATAAGACCCAGCGTCAGTGCTATCGCCATAGGATCATTCAGCCCAGATTCTGCCTCGAGCACCCGAGCGGTATATCGCCGGATCTGCGTCTGCCGAAGCGTGGCAAATATGGCAGCGGCATCCGTCGACGACACAACCGCTCCGAGAAGGAAAGACTCCAGCCAAGGCCACCCAAACAACCAGTGTGCGAGCAGGCCCGCGCCAACCGCCGTCACCACGACTCCAACTGTACTCAGCAACACCGCCGCCCGTGCGACAGTACGCAGCCGCCGAAATGAGGTCGACATGCCACCTTCAAACAATATCAGCGCGAGCGCAGCCACGCCGACAGTTCTGACTAGCTCGACATCTGGCAGATGGAACAGATGCATCCCATCTGCACCGAGTAGCATCCCTATGCCCAAAAATATCACCAGAAATGGCACGCTGAGCCGCACCGCAGCCAGCGCCGTAAGCACACTACCAGCTAGGAGAGCTCCCACCGCCAAAAAAAGTATCGCTTCGCTATGCACTCATACTAGTATACCAGTCTGCCGAATGCTTTTGATTCTCTGAGCCAATCAGACCACCAAAAAGAAAAAGCAAAAATCCTAGAGCAGAAATGAAAAAAAGAAAAAAATGCTGAAACGAAAGATGAAACCTCATACATTAAAAGCTCGCACGAAGTAGATATAAGCCCTGTTATTTCAACTCCCCCCAAACAAACTCGCATTTTCCTCCAGAGGTAAAGATCTGATCTTTATCAGATTGGTTAACGGCTATTTTTCTGAGGTTTATACGTCGAGACAGTAGCGTTCGCCGGAACTGAGTAGGGTTGAAACGCTGAAGCCTCGTGTCACTGGCCCGCCGTCGCAATCGACGCGCAACCAGGTTTTATGGTGTCTTTGGCATCGATACCCGCAGTAGCATAGGTATACGCCCAAACAGCACTCGCACCGCTCGCCCGATTATCCGAGATTTGGCCGAGAAACGTACAGCTATGTAGTTCTGATCTGCTCGCAAAATTCCTTGGTTATTCGCCTGATACTCGTTAATTGCCGCCTACATCATAGAGACCGCCACCCTTCGCTGCGTGTCTTCAGCGTTTGCCGCTGCCTTGCTTTGCAAGCCGCCAAATGAGCCAAACAGCAGCATGATAAGCATGAGTACTATATCCATGAAGTCAGCATAGCAATCTTGTGGTTGCCCCGCATGCCTCCGTGTAGCCCCGTCCGCAGAACTACTCAGGCCTACGAGTAGAGCAAAGGCATATGTGCAGTGTCTCTTCCTTGCCTCCTAGGCCTACACTGTAGACATGCTCGCTTCACCGCGCATAACGACGTTGTACCCGTCTAGGCTTGACGAGAGGCAATATACATTTGCCGGAGATCTATGATCTGCAGGCTCGCCAAAAGTTCAGGCGGCAAAGTCTGCATGTACGCGATCACCTTTTTAGCTTCCTCTGGGTAATTGCAGTGTGCGGGCACCCTCGGTGTTTTACCCTTTTTGAGGTTATCGAGGCTAGTACGCATCTGTTTCCAAAATGCATAGTAGTCGAGTTTTATTTTGACATGCCAAGCAGCCGCATCTTCGAGTACAAATCCCTCGATCGGTTTGTCGTCAAGCGTATACTCCATGCCCTGGACGCTCCTGTACCACTCATCGAAAGCGGTCCAGTCGGCGAGCATGGCCGCCTTTTTCTTCATGGGCATGCCGAGCTTTTGCGCCAAGCAAGACTGTTCGTCTTCTGAGAGCGCCTCGTAGCTGCGCTGTCGCTGTATGAGCTCGAGCAGCACGATCTTGTCCTTTTGATATGGGATGATGTGAGGGTCGAGCCGCGGCAAAATTACCTCGCACACCAGCGTCGCATTATGCTTCTCAAGGTAATCCATGAGGTAGTCGCGTTTCTCAGGTGTACGCAAAATGGTCCGCTCGAAAAGCTCACGAAACCACGTCGCAAAGTCACCCTCCGTCGTCGTTTTGGAGGCAAAGACGAGATCACCAGCGCTGCCATCGTACCCGACAAGCCCCAGATATCCGTTTTCTTTGACCCACGCTTTCACTGGGAACTTCAGATTCTGCCGCAAGCTTTCGTACTCGGTTTGGCGCGTTTCGCCCAGATTGAAAAATTTGTCATAGGCACGGATGACTATTTCACTCGTCAGCGTGTTTACAAAAAGCCCGCGTGTCGTCGTAGTTTGTTTGCTCCATTTTTTCTGAAACATGACTTCTGGCCGGTAGTGAAACGAGCTGATATTACCCGGCAGCGTCCGCTCACTGATAAGTCGGTTTGCGCGGAGCTCGCGTACAAGTTGAGCATTTTCAGAGTTTTTGGCCGAGGCGGTGCTTTGTGCCGTCGAAATTTCAAATGGGGTGAAGCCTGTATCTGTTAGCTGCACACACCGAAGTGAACCTCCAAACTCAACCTTTCCCTCCAGATTGAAGCACCGTTCGTTGTACTGCAGCGG
>Ga0116193_1001839_pt1 | contig 16868 bp, 18 predicted proteins | sample AD_UKC115_MetaG_FD_89892 | JGI IMG/M metagenome (GOLD analysis project Ga0116193, IMG submission 89892) | Active sludge microbial communities of municipal wastewater-treating anaerobic digesters from Hong Kong - AD_UKC115_MetaG | ecosystem: Engineered > Bioreactor > Anaerobic > Digestate... | reverse complement strand
CGGCATGGATTCCGGAGGGGGTAAAATCATGGCCCAGGGTGTACATTTTCAAGGCCGGTACCAGGCCTACCGAATCGCCAAAATCATAGGCAAAGACCCCCCGGGTCAATGTAGGACAGGCCGCTGGTTCCACGCCCACCAGGCGAATCTTTTTGCCCGCCAGCTTGTCAGGGATAAAAGGTAAGGCTATACCGGCGAAGTTGCTTCCCCCACCGCAACAGCCAATCACCACATCCGGAAAATCATCGACCATTTCCAGGGCTGCCTTGACTTCCTGCCCGATAATACTCTGGTGGATACAAACATGATTCAAAACGCTTCCCAGCGAGTAGTTGGTATCCTCCCGGGACAGAGCATCTTCCACTGCCTCACTGATGGCCATGGCCAGTGTACCCGGGGTTTCTGGATCTTCTTCCAGGGCTTTGCGTCCACTGGCCGTTTGGTTGCTGGGACTGGGAATGCAGTGGGCGCCGTAGAGTTCCATAATGGAACGGCGATACGGCTTTTGATAGAAGCTGACTTTGACCATGTAAACCATGGCTTCCAGACCGAATAATTTGCAAGCCAGGGACAAGGCGGTACCCCATTGACCGGCACCGGTTTCAGTAGTTATCCGCTTGATTCCCTGCTGTTTGTTAAAGAAAACCTGGGGAAGGGCACTGTTCAACTTATGGCTTCCCACCGGACTGGCTCCCTCATACTTGTAATAAATGTGAGCGGGAGTGTCCAGGGATTTTTCCAGGCTGCGCGCCCTGATCAATGGGGTGGGCCGATATTGTTTATATAGTTCCCGCACCGGCGCGGGTATTTCTATAAAACGTTCCTGTGAAACCTCCTGCAGAATAAGTTCCCTGGGGAAGATCGGCTCCAGATCGGCAGGAGCCAGGGGCTGCAGGGTTTGCGGGTGCAGGCCGGGTGCCAACGGATTAGGCATATCGGCCTGGACATTGTACCAGAATTTTGGCAGTTTCTCTTCGGGAAGAATAATCTTGGTGAGCTCGTCTCGACTCATCTCAGCTTTCTCCTCTCATGATTAATTTTATATAAGTGATATTCAGTTTATCACAGCCCGGAACTGGGAACAAGTCCAGATAAATAACCAGCCAGCTCTCGCCCTTTTTTGGTATTATAATAATGAAGTTTGGCAAATTAACAGTGGGACTTTTTGTCGATTTAATGGTTAATTTGTTTGACCCCTTTCCTTGCCAACGGTATAATCTATATAAAAGAAAAAGGGGAGCTGGTAGGAACCGGCTGAGAGTGGACAGGCAGTCCTTACCCTTGGAACCTGATCTGGGTAATGCCAGCGTAGGGACGCAACGGGGAAAAAAGCTGCTCTGCCAGGTAGAGTGGCTATTTTTTTTGAAAGGAGATGAAAAAAGATGGCCAATGCAAATCTAAGCCTGCAGATCCTGCCTATGGTTCCACAGGAGGAAATCTACTCAGTGGTGGATAAGGTGATTGCCCTTATTCAGGATTCCGGCCTGAAGTACATGGTGGGTCCACTGGGCACTGACATTGAAGGCGACCTGGACGTATTGCTGGAACTGGTAAAGAAGGCTCAGGATGTCTGTGTAGCGGCGGGAGCCAACCGGGTGGTTTCTGTCATTAAAATCGACTACGGCCCCGATGGAGTGACCATGGATGAAAAAATCGGAAAATATAGCTAACCGAATCTCCCCAGTGCTCACCTTCCTGCTCCTGCTAGTGGTGTGGGAGCTGGGGGTGCGCCTGGGGAATATCCCCCCTTACATTCTGGCCGCACCCTCCCAGGTGGTGGCCACTTTAATAGAGAAGGCAGATTTAATCTGGTTTCATACTAGCCTTACCATTTACGAGGCCATGCTGGGCTTTGCCCTTTCAGTGGCGATCGCATTTTTAATGGCATTTCTGCTGCATAGCCTGGCATGGCTTAACCGCGCGGTATACCCGCTGTTAATTGTATCCCAGACCATTCCCCTTATCGTTCTGGCGGTCCTCTTTACCATCTGGTTTGGCTTTGGCCTGCTCCCCAAAATCCTGGTAGTTATTCTGGTCTGTTTTTTCCCGATTGTAATTAGCCTGATAAAAGGCCTGGCTTCGGTGGATCCAGACCAGGTGAACCTTTTTCGCTCCATGGGTGCCAGCCGGGCCAGTACTTTTAGAATGGTCAAGCTGCCTGCGGCCATGCCGTCATTTTTCTCCGGTTTGCGCATCTCCGCCACCTACAGTATTATGGCGGCCGTAATTGCTGAGTGGCTGGGTTCAAGCCGTGGACTGGGGTATTATATGACCCTGCAGCAAAAAAGCTTCGCCATTGATCAAGTTCTGGCGGCGGTGGTAGTCATTTGCCTGCTCAGCCTGCTGCTGGTTAAGCTGGTAGACTTGGCCGAATACCTATTCGTACCTTGGAACCGGGGGCACAGTGAAGGGCTTTAGGCACATTCTCCGCCCGGGTTCCTATATTTTATTATTCATCCAGCTTTAATGGCTGATGACTAAGTATGCGTCGATTACTTTTAGCGAACCTTAAGATAAACCAACCAGATGAAAAGGAGGAAGCAAAAATGAAGAAACTGGTCGTTTTATCCCTGGCACTGCTCCTGGTGGTTGCTTCGCTGGCCGGTTGCCAGAATCAGAAGCAGGACAATCAAGTTCAGCCAGGCGATGAAAAGGAACAGGTCACCGTTTTGCTGGACTGGTTGCCCAATACCAACCACACCGGACTTTATGTGGCCCAGGATAAAGGCTACTACGCTGAGGAAGGCCTTAACGTAAAGATTATGCAGCCCAGTGAGGGTGGCACCGCCCAGCTTATTGCTGCTGGTCAGGGTGATTTTGGCGTCAGTTACCAGGAAGAAATGACCGTGGCCCGCTCCAAGGACATTCCTGTCGTTGCGCTGGCAGCAGTTGTTCAACACAACACCTCCGGCTTTGCCTCGCCCGTGGCCAAAAATATCAAAACCCCCAAAGATTTTGAGGGTAAAACCTATGGCGGATGGGGCTCCCCGGCCGAAACCGCCATGCTTAAGGCCCTGATGGAAAAGTATGATGCGGATTTTTCCAAGCTCAATATGGTTAATGTCGGTTCCGCCGACTTTTTCACCAGTATGGAAAGAGACATTGACTTTGAGTGGATTTACTGGGGTTGGACCGGCATCGAAGCTCAACTGCGGGATATGGATCTCAACTTTATTAAGCTGCGGGACGAGCACGAAGCCTTGGATTTCTATACCCCGGTGTTAATCACCAGTGAGAAAACTGTCCAGTCCAATCCGGATTTAGTCAAAAAGTTTATGCGGGCTACCAGCAAAGGCTACCAGTATGCCATCAATAATCCGGATGATGCCGCCCAGGTTCTGCTCAAGAAGGTTCCCGAACTGAATAAGGACCTGGTTATGGAAAGCCAGCGCTACCTCGCCGATGAGTATCAGTCCGATGCTCCCCGCTGGGGGGAAATGAAGACCGAAGTATGGAAGAAATATGCTGACTTCATGTTTGCCAACCAGTTGATTAATAAAAATATTGATGCCAGCAAGGCGTTTACCAACCAGTTCTTGCCTTAAAGGAGCAGTATAAATTGGCACATTTACAGGTCAAACACCTTTGCAAAACCCTGGGAAAGGTTCATACCCTGCAAGATGTATCTCTCAAACTGGATGAAAACGAGTTTGTTGTGATACTGGGGCCTAGCGGCTGTGGTAAGAGTACCCTTTTTCATATCATTGCCGGTTTAATTAAACCGGATCGAGGGCGGGTACTCATTGACGGCCAGGATTTCACCGGCCACACCGGACGGGTAAGTTACATGCAGCAAAAAGATTTGCTGCTTCCCTGGCGTACGGTTCTGGATAATGTCTCCATACCCTTGTTGCTCAAGGGTACGGGGCAGCAGGACGCGCGCAGCATCGCCCGCGGGTATTTGGAGGATTTCGGCCTGAAGGACTTTTACGGTTACTACCCCAATCAGCTTTCCGGCGGGATGCGGCAGCGGGCCGCCTTGCTGAGGACGTACCTTTTTGCCAGTGACATCCTGCTCCTGGATGAGCCCTTTGCTGCTCTTGATGCCATTACCCGCCGGAAAATGCATGTCTGGTTAAAAGATCTGCGTGAGCGCTACCAGTCGTCCATTCTTTTTGTGACTCATGATATTGAGGAGGCTTTGACACTGGCAGATCGCATTTACCTGCTCTCCTCCCGTCCGGCCACAGTGAGGCTTACGATCGATTTGAATAATACTGCCGGTAAATCACGCGAAGAGCTAAAAAATCAAATCATGGGATTATTGGAAGACGAGGATGGTGAAGCCTTTGTTTAAGGGACAGATTGCGGCCCGATATGATGCCTGGTACTCAGAAAAGCTCGGTAACTTTGTAGACCAGGTGGAAACTGATGCCGCCCTGGATTTATTTTACCCCCAACCGGGAATGACGCTGCTGGATGCTGGCTGTGGAACCGGCAACTTCAGTATAAAACTGGCCCGCCGGGGCTGCCAGGTAATGGGAATCGACATATCCCCGGATATGCTTTCCATTGCCCGGCACAAAGCTGAACAGGAACACCTTCCTATTGAGTTCCTGGAGATGGATTTGTATGACCTGCACTTTGCCGATCATAGTTTTGACGGGGTGTTCACGATGGCCGCCTGGGAGTTCATCAAGGAAGAGGAAAAAGCCTTTGCCGAACTGCACCGGGTCTTAAAACCGGGTGGGAAGCTGCTAATTGGTACTATCAACCTGGACAGCCCGTGGGGAAGCCTTTATCTGGACATAGCCCGGCAGGATGAAAGCTCGGTCTTTCGCTACGCCCATTTCAAAACCATGGAAGATCTGCGCAAACTAAATCCCGGGGAGCTTCTCGATACTCGCGAATGCCTGTTTATTCCTCCCGATGCCCCGGAAGACATGATCAGCCTGGCCAGCGAGGAACAACGTAAGGGTCGGGAAAAACCAGGCTTTATACTCGCTGTCTGGGAGAAAAAATAGCTGCTGCAGGATGACAACCTCCTGCAGCTTATATGTAAACTCTGGAAGGATATTTAAGACGCCCGATTACGCTGACTAACGCTGATAATTTTAGTAAAGAAGCGGCATCATCAGTGTTGGTCAGCGTTTATCAACGTCAAAAACATTCTTTACCGGCTCTTTAGACTACCTCCAAATTATGGGAAGCCGCTACCTGAAGTGTAGATTCCCACTTCTTGCAGCGATCGCCCCAGTAGGCCAAAGGAATCCCATCCCGCTTGATACAGACTACTTCACAGAGATTAGGACACCCTTTGCAATCCAGACTGGCCGAACTAAAATCCCCCTCCAGAAGGTATTCTTCCCCGTTAAAGCAAGTCAACGACCCTGACCCCTGCATTTGTTCCTGGGCCAATAGTGCAGCGCCAATAGCACCCATCACTTCAAAGTGTTCGGGTACCAGTATCTTCAGGCCAAGGATTTTTTCAAAGGCCCTGTGCAGCCCGGAATTGGCAGCTACCCCCCCCTGAAAGACCACCGGCTCCTGAATTCCTTTACCCCGGGCCACATTGTTCAAGTAATTGCGCACCAGGGCCTCGCACAGCCCCATTATTATATCTTCCACCGGGTAGCCCATCTGTTGCTTGTGGATCATATCAGATTCGGCAAATACCCCGCAGCGCCCGGCAATCCTTACCGCTTGTTTGGAAAGCCCCGCGTAATGGCCAAACTCTTCAATAGGAATGGAGAGACGTCCCGCCTGCTGGTCCAAAAAGGAACCGGTTCCGGCAGCGCAGACAGTATTCATGGCAAAATCGTGTACAATTCCGTTGGCGAGGAGAATAATCTTGGAGTCCTGCCCGCCAATCTCCAGGATGGTTCTCACCTCCGGGCATAAATGGGAAGCCGCTACCGCATGGGCAGTAATTTCATTTTTCACCACATCAGCTCCCAGGAGCACGCTGGCCAAATAACGGCCGCTGCCAGTGGTACCGACCCCTTTTATGGTATAGCGCTGCCCGCCCAGGCTGTCCCGAATGAGGCTATATCCCTGTTGCACCGCTCTTACAGGGTTTCCCTGCGTACGCAGATACACTTTCTTGATAAGCTTCCCCCGCTCATCCATAATCACAAAATTACTGCTGACGCTACCTATGTCTACCCCCAGATAATACTGCACACTACTTCCTCCTTCGAGCATAAAACATGGGGACAATCCGCGACTGCTGAAAAAGCAATAATGATCTGATTTGAATGTATAAATATTCCTTCGCCAAGACTTCGCAGGGTGTTCCTACCATGCTCCGTCAACAACTCCTGAATATTTATACATCCAAATAGGTTTTTTTGGTCTCGGACGGCCCCCCGGGTGTTTTTATCGCTTCTTACTGTCGGTTGCGGGTCGTTTACACTACCTTTTTCTGGCGACGCAACATATCCACAAAGGCTTCGACCCGGGTGTAGACCCCGGCGGTACCGGAATGTTCATCAAAATACAGGGTCATGCAGGGAATCCCCTCCACCTGGCTCACCCGTCCTAATACCGAGTGGGCAACGATTTCCGGCATGCAGGTGAGAGGGCCGATCTGGATAACCCCGTCATATCCCTGGCGGGCAAACTCCACTGTAGCTCCCACGCTTTCCTGGCCATGCCCTCCCACCCAGTAATTGATGTAGGGACGCGCACTGTTTATGACCTGCAGGTGATGGGATTTCTTAATGAACCCGCCCAATAGATGATCATTGATCCAGTCGGTAATATAGATGGAGCGGGTGACCTCCGCCCCCAAAAACCCCAAATGATTAATCAGATGATAATTGGCGGCCGGTTCCAATATGGTGTAGATTTCCCCCACCAGTCCCAATTTAATCACCGGTCGGGAATGCCGGGACAGGCCCTGCCAGTTTTTCTCGGCATCCCCGACTGCCTTTCTTATGGCTTCATCATCGCCAGCTGCATCAATAGCTGCCAGCGACTGGTGGTAAATCCTTTCCGCCCGAACCGGGTCGGCGGCCCGGGGCAATATGTATTCCAGGCCTTTCTCCATTTTTTCCACCGCATTGAGTTTCCCCCAGGCAAATTTGATGGCTCTTAGGGCCTGCCAGAGGCTTACGTTTTCTCCCAGGGATTTGAATTGCTTGAATAGCTCGGAAAGGCGGGAGTCCGGCGCTTCCAGGATTATCATTTGGTAGTCAAACATCAGCTCGTTTAGAATATCCCGTTCCACCTGAGCATAATAACCAAAGCGACAGGGTCCCCAGCCTCCGGCCATTACTACCGTGTCCGCTCCATTTTCCAGGGCTTCGATAAAATTACCCACGTTTATTTTTAGCGGCAAACAGGCAAATTCCGGAGAGTATTTGGATCCCAGTTCCATGGTCCGGCGGCTCACTGGGGGCGGCGGCACAACCTCCAGGTTCAATCCGGTGAACAGGGCCTTTAGCGCGATTCCGGCATTACCCATGTGCGGAAAGGTTACTTTCATGGTTGCTCCTCCTCCTTCTGCGCAGCATGTCACAAAAAGCCTCCAGTCTGGTGACCAATCCTCCTTCACCGGTATGTTCGTCCACCGTCACCAGCATGAAGGGTTTGTCTTTTACTTTGCTTTCCACTACTTCGCCGATTAAGGAATCCGGCCCACAGCCAAAGCAGGCCAGGTAAATCATACCGTCAATATCTTCCCGCTGGTCCAAGTGTAGAGCACTTCCTACCATCTTTCTGCCCAGAGTCCAGAAGACCCGCTTGGGCATTTTGGCTGCCTCCTTTTCCACCAGGTCGGGATACTGTTCCTCCACCATATGCACTCGACACCCCAGTGCTCTCAAGCGGGGTATAAGGTTCATGCTAATCCGTTCGTCGTAGAGAGAATAACCGTGCCCCAACACCGCTACCTGCAAGTCACCTGGCAGAGGTTCTGCTACCTGCCTTCCTTCCCATATGCCGATGGCTTCTTCCAAAGTGTATCCTGCAGCTGCCAGGCTCTGGCAGAAGATGTTTTCCTGACGGGCATGGGCCAGAACCTCCCGCACCCGCCTGGGATTGGCACCAAAGAGCCTTCCCAGGCCTAGAACATCCCTTTTGAGGTTGCGATCAGTACGACTCAGGTCTACGGTAATATCCAGCAAGGGCGGCAACCCTGGAACCAGTGCCCTGACCATATCGGGAATTCCCATAAACTTCGGGCAGATGTAACTGCGTGGCTCGACGCTGACCAGCCGGGGCACAAACAGGTAATCAAGCTTTTCCTGGCACAGTTCATGGATGTGCCCCAGGTAGGTTTTCACCGGCAAGCAGGTTTCGTCTACTGCCAGCCTAATTCCGTAGTCTATGGTCAAACGGCTGGTAGCAGCGGAGGTTATCACCTCTGCGCCCAGATCCGTAAAGAAAGTCTTCCACAGGGGATAGTAGTAGAAATAGAATAGTCCTCTAGGAATTCCTACTCTAGGCATTACCGCTACCTCCTTTTCTTCATGGCCGGAGTAGTTGCCTGGCGCATTGTATCAAGAGTCTTTAGAAATCGGGGCCGGGTATTCTGCACCGGTACGGGAGAACGTACCAAAATGGCTCGTAATGACTTGAAATCCAGGGGAATCAGGGGCCACAGGTAGGGAACCCCGAAAGATCGGGTAAATACAACCACCAGCAGGGAAATAATCAACGCGGTGAGAAAGCCATATAGCTGGAAAAACCCGGTGGCCAGGAGAATGAAAAAACGCACCAAACGATTGGCCATAGCCATTTCATAACTGGGCGTAGAGTAAGAACCTACCGCCACCACCGCCGTGTAAAGGATTACTTCGGGGGCGAGCAGCCCGATGGTTACCGCTACATCACCGATAAGAAGCGCGGCAATTACCCCCAGTGAAGTTGCCAGTGGAGAAGGCGTATGGATGGAAGCCATGCGCATGAGATCGAGTGCCAGCTCGGCCAGGACAAATTGCAACAAAAGTGGAACATTGCCGGTCTTTTCCGGACCAATAAATGAAAGGGAGGAGGGCAGAAGTTCTGGTGACAGGGCCAACAGCAACCATAGAGGAGTAACGATAATGGAGCCAATAATGGCAAGAAACCGCACCCAGCGAATGTAAACCCCCACCGAAGGGTTCTGCCGGTATTCCTCGGCATGTTGCACATGATGAAAATAGGTAGCTGGAGCAATAATGACGCTGGGGGAAGTATCCACTACGACCAGCACATGGCCTTCCAAAAGGTGTACCGCCGCTACATCAGGCCGTTCCGTATAACGTACCCGGGGGAAGGGATTCCACCAGGTGCCGGGAACGATTAGTTCTTCCACGCTTTTCTCTGCCATAGGAATGGCATCAATATCAATTTGCCTGGTTTTATCCCGTATCTGTTTAACCATATCCGGATTGGCAATGTCATTTATGTAGCAGAGGGCAACATCACTCTTGGAGCGCCGCCCAATCTGCAGCAGCTCAATACGCAGGTGAGGATCGCGAATACGTCTGCGCAGCAATGCCGTATTGAAAACCAGGGTTTCGGTAAAACCATCCCGTGATCCCCTTACCACCCTCTCAATATCCGGTTCCTCCGGACTCCGGGAGGGATAAGTACGGGCGTCGATGACGAAGGCTTCATCCAACCCATCCACAATCATGAGGATGGAACCGGAAAGCACATAGAATAGCAGCTGGTCAATTCTGCCTTCGGTAGCGAGTTCTATGTAGGGGATGGTCTTTTCCAACGTTAACTTCAAGCTGCTGCTGGTGGAAAACAAATCCTTTTTCATGGCGAAGAGCGACTGCATTACCTCGGTCAGAACTTCATCCTTGACGAAGCCGTCCAGACATATCAGCACGGCGTTGCGACCGGCTACCCGGATTTCCCGGAAAATAATGTCAAAGCTCTCGCCATCGCCCAATTCCTGGCGGAAATAGTCAAGGTTGTCCTGGTAGTCTCGCCCCAGATATAGAGGCTTGGGGGTCTTTTGCAAGGTTCATCCCATTCCTTTCCAAGATTGCACTCAAACATCGGCAGGTGATGGCGGCGCCTTCCCCTACCGTATCCTGTCCGTGCATTTTTCCCGGATCGCCACACCCTACCACGTAAACTTCCGGGTAGTGACGCAATATTTCTACCGTATCGCCTTCCAGGCGGCAGTGTCCCAATTGTTCCGGCCAGCCTTCCTTATCAACCGGTCCAGCTACCAGGTTCCCGTTGGCATCGATGGAACAATCTACAGTTACCCCTCTGACCCGGGTATCAGACGCCACGGCTACTATACCCAGGATCTGTACCTTTTCCCGGTTGGCCAGCAAGTATTCGATGACCTGCTCCCCCGGGCCTGCCCCCTTTTCCCCCCGGTCATCCACCATAACCACTACCGGGTCATAAGGTGCCTGCAGTATATAATCCAGCATTTCCGTTCCGGACAGGGGGGTAGGATTACCAGCGCTAACCCGCAGCGGGTACAGGTTAAGTTCACGGGCAGCTCTTTTAACCGCTTTGAAGGCGGTCTGGTCCCCATCGGTTACTATGATTACCCTGACCGGTATGTTTTGATGATTTAAAGATGTCATCCTTTCGGGTCAAAAATTACGGCCATTACATAGCCAAAGACAATGGCTGCTGCAATTCCTGCCGCTGTCGCTTCTACTCCACCACTAAAAGCCCCCAGAACGCCTTTTTGCTGGACCGCCTGCAGAACCCCCTGAGTAAGCAGGTGCCCGAATCCTGACAGGGGAATGCTGGCACCCGCCCCACCCAGATCCACCAGTGGCTGGTACAGCCCCAGCCCGCTCAACAGCGCCCCTCCGCTTATATACCCCACCAGAATGTGGCCGGGGGTAATACCGGGATTGGTTAGATCCATAAAAAGCTGGCCGATTACACAGAGTGCTCCGCCTACCAAAAAAGCCATATACAGTGGCACCATAATTATTTAGCCTCCCTGACTCTCTATTGCTACTGCGTGGGCGATAGCCGGAATGCTTTCTCCCTGATAGCTGGTCACCGGACTCATCAGCGCTCCGGTAGCTACCAGCAGTAACCGATTAATTTTACCCTGTATCACCTTTTGCAAAAGAGGCCCGCACAGCATACTGGCAGAACAGCCGCAACCACTTCCCCCGGAGTCCACTCCCTGGCTTTCATCATATAGTAGTACTCCGCAATCACTGTACGAGGGGTTAGGTACTACCCCATCCTTAATGAAGAGTTGTTCAGCAATGGCCATCCCCACCTTGCCTAAATCTCCGGTAACGATAAGGTCATAGTAATCGGAAGTGCGGTTTAGATCCTGCAGGTGCATTTTAATGGTGTCGGCTGCTGCGGGAGCCATGGCACTTCCCATATCAGAAGGATCCGTCTGGCCCAGGTCAATAACCTTGCCCACCGTCGCCGCCGTAATGCAGGGACCCGCACCGGCACTTTCCACAATCACTGCCCCGCCTGCAGTGGCTGTCCACTGGGAACTGGGTGCTTTCTGCACCCCCTGTTCAACCGGAAACCGGTATTGCCTTTCCGCGGTGTAATGATGGCTACAAGCAGCCGCGACCACCCGGGAAAAGAATTGCCCTTCCACCAGCATGGCTCCCGCTATCAAAGCCTCGGCCATGGTAGAGCAGGCACCATAAAGGCCCATGAAAGGAATGCCCAGCTCCCGGGCCGCAAAATTGGAGGAAACAATCTGGTTGAGAAGGTCTCCCGCCAGAAGCAGCTCGGCATCGGTGTTCTGATAGTCTCCTTTACGTAGTGCCAGTTCCACCACATCACGCAGCATTTTGCTCTCTGCTTTTTCCCAGGTTTGCTCCCCAAAGAGGTAATCCGGGTAAACCTGGTCGAAATCTTCCTTCCAGGGTCCCTGCCCCTCTTTAGGACCAACCACCGAGGCCCAGGCAGTCAAAATCGGCGGACTATCAAACACCACCGTTTGCTTTCCTCTTTTTTTAGTGGCTGGCAAGCCAAACCCCACCTTCCAGGTATTTAACTAGCTACTAAAAAAGATTTTAATCAGGCCAATCAGGGTGGAAACGGCAAACCCGAACAAGAGGGTGGGTCCTGCCACACTGAAAATCCGCGCCCCCACTCCGAATACATATCCCTCCCGCTTAAACTCCATAGCAGAAGCGACAATGGCATTAGAAAACCCGGTTATGGGAACGATGGACCCAGCTCCGGCCCGTTTGCCAATCTCGTCATAAATACCAATACCGGTAAGCAGCGCCCCCAGGAAAATCATAATAACAGCGGTGCCCGAACCGGCATCCAGTTCGGAAAAACCATGAGCCGTCAGGTAGTTCATTACCACCTGTCCTATGGCACAAATAATTCCCCCCACCGCGAACGCCCAGATGCAGTTTTTTAAAACTGGTGGACGGGGTTTGACCTGTTGCACCAGGGATTCATATTCCTGAACCTCAGCCTGTTTGAGCTGTTCTGCACTATTTTCTCCCATGCTTTCGCCTCCCGATACCGAGTATTATGAGCATAAAGCCGCCGTATTATGCCACCCCATAATAAGAAAAGCACCCCGTGGATGGAGTGCTAGTTGGATATAGAAGACCGATTATTCAACGTAGGCAATTTTTATATTGGCCTTGTATTCGATAATCTTGTTATCCTGGCAATCAGCGGTCCAGTTATAGACCTCTACCCCGCTTATGTTGTTAAGGGTACGGGACGCTTCAGAAACCGCATTCTCAATGGCTTCCTGCCACCCTTTGTTGGATTCGCCCACGAATTCGGCTACTTTCACCTGCACAAATTCAACCTCCTTTTGAATTTCCCGGGATTCAATTTCATAATCCCAACCCCGTTGTAAGTTAGTCTGGGTAAGGCTTAAGATAATTATTCCTATGCCTGGGCAGAATCGGAAAACTGATCCTTATCTCTAATGGCAAGGCAGCATATGTCCGCACCCTGCATTACGGGTCCGGCAAGTAACCCCGTCCTCGGGCAATTCATATAATCTTACTAAGCCGGTAATAGAGCAGAGACTTTTGATTCCAGTGTACCCAGCAGACTGGGGACCACCGGGGTTGGACGTTATACCGCCGGGAGGTTCATTATCCAAACCTTATGGAAGCTCTCAGGACAGATAACCTTCCCCTCCTGCCGGAAAGGAGTATCTATGAGTAATAACCCCCGAATAAGCATTACTCGAAGGAGGCACATTATGTCGGAGTTAGCATCCCATCAGCCTGCTAACGGGGTTACGGTCGTAACCTGTACGAACCGTCCCCACGCTTTAGAGCAAATACTGGGTAATTATTTGCGCCAGAATTTCACTGCCCGCGAACTTATTATTATCCTTAATAATAACGCCATGAACCTGCAGCAGTGGCAGGAAAGAGTGTCCGCCCATGCCAACATCCGTGTTTTCCAGTTGGATGAAAGCCGCTCTCTGGGGGAGTGCCTTAATCTGGCTGTAGATCAGGCCAGCTACGAGGTAATTGCCAAATGCGATGATGACGATTATTACGGCCCCGGCTATCTGGCTGAACAGATGGAAGCCCTGGACTATTCCCGGGCGGAAATCGTGGGCAAGGGGGCCTTTTACTTGTATTTCGAGGCAAGCCACACCCTGGCCCTGTTCCGCCCCGAACGGGAAAGTAAATTTGTCAGCTATGTGACCGGCGCTACACTGGTGGTAAGGCGCAAGGTTTTTGAGCAGGTTCGTTTTGCCAGCCGCAATGCAGGAGAAGACGTGGATTTTCTGGCAGAATGCCGCTACAAGCATTTCAAGATCTATTCCACCTCCCGGCATAATTTTGTGGGCATTCGCCGCCGGGATCTACAGACCCACACCTGGCAGGAAGATGAAGAGGTTATCCTCAACTTCTGCCAGGTCATTGGCCAGACCGACGACTATATGTCGGTAGCTAACCGGTAAGAAAATCAACCCCACCTGATACCTGGCTGAATTTGATGGATCAAAAAGGCTCCCTCGTGTGAGGGAGCCTTTCCAAAATCAACCCTTTCCATTCTTGGCGCCAGCCGGTATTGCGGGTAGGAATTGGAGGTAACTTCGGTCCAAAGATCAGTAATACCAACAGTATTACCTGTCATCTTTGGATACAGCTTTTCCTTTAGATCGCGAGCTGGTATCCGGCTGGTAGCGCAGCATAATCACGCCGGCCACGATAAAGACGGCATAGATCGCCGCCGCCGTCCAAATGTCGTGGGTTATTACCTGGTATCGACCCACCATAGGTATTTGCCCCAAATAATAACGAAGGTGTTCCTGGAAGCCGGTGAGGTGAACCAATATCAGCCATAACCCGCAGAGTTTGACTCCCATGGTGAATACCTGTTGATAGCTCCATTTTTCCAACTGATTGCGCGGATAGGCAAAATCCGCCACTGACGCCGGGCGCATTAGGAAATACAGGCCCACCAGAACATAAATAACCGGTTGCGTCAGGACTAACCAGAATAAGGTGCCGGAGTTGATGCCCAGGAAAAAGCTCAGACCTATCTGCGCCAGGATAAATATTCCGTATACCAGCAACCCCAGGCCTATCAGGCGAATAATTTCACGAAACACTTCTTTCTCCTGCAGCAATGGTGATCCCCCCTGTTTTAATAAACGCTTGGCTGTCGCAGCTTTACGTCGCGGCTCAATCAGATCTCCCCGACTGAAAGCGGATACAAATCACACCAACCGTAACCGCAGCCAATATAATCACGATCTGGATTGCCCAGTACCCGCTGCCGAGCGGGGGAGCTGCCTGAGGCGTTTCCCGAGCCATCATTAAGTAATCCCCCAGACTAAACAAAAGGTTGATTTGTTTAAATATAAGCCACAGACCGAACATTTTAACGCCAACTCGAAAGATGGATTGAAAGGATAGCAGCTCAGAATCATGCCGGTACGCAAATCGGGTAATGCTTCCCGAACCTAACAGCAGGGCTGTACCCACTATTAGAGCAGCCATCTCCGGCCCCAGCCACTTAAAAGGCTGATACCCCTGGTAAATCAAGTGATTAAAGCCCCATAAGCTGCACCGGTATAGCCCTTGGACCAGGAGAAAAAGACCACCGGCTTTCACTAATCCCCGGAAAAGTTGATGCTCTGGCATTGGCAGCTACCCCTTGAAATGTTATATAGCTCGATTTTAACAGAGATTTTAAGCAAAAGATGCTGAAGAAAGCGGAAGATTGTCAAGTTGGGGGGAGAATAGGCTTTATTGGCACCGCTAAATTACATTTAAGACAAGTCACCTAACAACGGAGTAAAATGTACCCCATAACTAACCTCGATTTTGCCCTTTAGTTCTTTATCATTTTCGGAGAAACGGGGGGCTTCCTGTATCCTAAACGGTAAAAAACTTGACCATTTGTTTCATAATCCATCCGGACTATCTATCTGGGGATGGCTAATAGTATGCTAACGATGTACCACATTATGGCCGAGAGAGTATTCCGCTTCTGTGTGTTACAGAAAGAACGTCCGAGACTACTGAAAAAGTACCCTTTGAATGTCATTTTCGTCTATAAGGAAAAAGTCTACTATCAGAGATTGCCATTAATACGACTTTCCAGAGAACGCCTTTTATTGGTGTAAAGCCCTGGATTAACAATTTCACGACTTTTTCAGTGGTCTCATAACGTCCCGGTGTAACAAAAGCCCGGCCTGATAGACAGGCCGGGCTTTTGGTTGCCAGCGGTGTCTTTAGGGGCAGAAGCAAAAAGAACGCCCCCCTGCTTCCTTAGGGGCGGATGGTTACCCGCCTTTTCTGGGCTGCGCCGGGGACCCGGTATACTACGGAGCTGACTGGCTGGCCGGCCCGGATGGTGATTTTACGGGGTCCTTTTCTTTGCACATGGTTGGCAATCATGGCAAACATGTTGTACTCATCCAGCACCCGTTGCCGGGCCTGGTTTATTTTGGGCAGCGAGGCTTCATACTGCCCGCTGTTGATGCATCTCTCAATGGTTTGGATGGCCTGCCCGGGATTATTGATGTCGATGCGGCTGAAGGACCCTGCCGGGAAGTACTGTTCCAGATTAGGGCAGCCGTAATAGATGGGGTAGGCCCCGGCCAGATAGGCATCGCCCAGTTTTTCGGTCCAGTAGTGGGACAGATAGCTGTTTTCAATGGCCACATGGTACTTAAAGTCGGCAATGGCATCCCATTTGTCAGCCACTTCGTTGATCCCTTTGCCGTAAACAGCTATCTGGTCGCCAAAATGGCTTTGCAAGGCACGGACAAAATCCAGCCGGCGGCGGTGCCCGGAAGTGAAGGTTTTATCAGAACTGATCACGGAAATCAGCCTTTTCTTGTCAAAATGCTGCTGGGCTTTGAAATCATCATAGGTGCGGGTAATAATGCTCTCCCGGTTTTCTACGCTGGTGATAATCCGGCCCACATGCCAGTTCAGAGCCGGGTGGGTATAAATGATGCGGGGATGCGGCAGATTGCGGTGAAAGGTCATCAAGGTGCCAAACTGGCGTATGAAGGCAGCATCGTAACCCCGGATGTCGGGCGGCTCAGCAGTAACCAAAATGGTGTTTTGCGGCGGGCACAAGGTACTTTCACTCTGCAAAACTCCGTTGAAAACCACCCAGTAATCACATTCATCAACCGGCTGGTTGACAAAGAAGCGGCACTGACCCCAGATACCCGAAGATCCCGGGGTCTGCCGCAATATGGGCTCATAGGGGAAATCGGTACTTATTTTCACTTTAATCATACTGGTGAACCTCCCATTGGGGGGCAAGGTCCCAAACACCCTGCCGCAGACCCTTTTTATCCTTCGGGGCGCCCGCCTTGCCCTGGCTCTTTCCGGGCCAGGTTTTGCAGGTACCAATTGTAGGTAGCAGCGATGCCCTGTTCCAGGGGGATACGGCTTTTCCAGCCCCGTAAATGCAGACGGCTGGTATCAAGAAGTTTTCGCGGTGTGCCATCAGGAAGTGTCGGGTCATAGACAATCTCCCCCTCAAAGCCCACCGTTTTG
>Ga0116193_1001838_pt1 | contig 16870 bp, 14 predicted proteins | sample AD_UKC115_MetaG_FD_89892 | JGI IMG/M metagenome (GOLD analysis project Ga0116193, IMG submission 89892) | Active sludge microbial communities of municipal wastewater-treating anaerobic digesters from Hong Kong - AD_UKC115_MetaG | ecosystem: Engineered > Bioreactor > Anaerobic > Digestate... | reverse complement strand
CTCGGGCGGCCTCGGACCAGAGACCGAGCGCGAACGGCGGATCGAGGAATACGAGGTCGAAACCCGGCGCGAGCTGCGGCAGTTCGGCGAGCGCATCGCCCACGATGACCCGGCCGCGCACCTGCCTGAGCCGCTCGAGATTGGCCTGCAAGGCGGCGGCGAGCGCCGGATCGCGCTCGATGAACACGACCTCGCCCGCACCGCGCGACAGCGCCTCGATGCCGAGCGCCCCGCTGCCGGCGAACGCGTCGAGGCAGCGCGCACCGGCGATGCAGGGCGCCAGCCAGTTGAACAGCGTCTCGCGCACGCGGTCCGGCGTCGGCCGCAGACCGGGTACATCGGGCACGGCGAGCCTCGATCCGCGCAGGCTGCCCGCGATGATGCGGACCTTGCCGGCCGCGGAATGGGCCGGGCTCGCGGGCACGGGAGAGTGACGGCGCGGTGGTAGCATGGCCGCCGCATTGTCGCCCAACCCCGTCAACGATGTTCAAATTCTGGAAGAGAACGCCGAAAGACGAAGCGCCGAAAGAGCCGGCGCCCGTCCCGGCCGAGGCCGGCGTGGAAAACGTGACCGCGGCCGAAGGGACCGCCACACCCTCGGCGCCGAACGAGGCCGCATCCCCCGCCATCGAGGCCGATCAGGCAGCAGTCGAAACCGCGCCTGACGAAACGGCCGCGCCCGCCGCGCGGCGCAGCTGGCGCGAACGACTGGCCGGCAGCACGTTTGCGCGCAACCTCGGCACCCTGTTCTCCCGCAAGCCGAAGCTCGACGACGCCCTGCTGGATGAACTGGAAACCTGCCTGCTCACCGCCGACGTCGGCGTGGCGGCCAGCACGACGCTCGTCGAAGCGCTGCGCAAGCGCATGGCGAGACGCGAGTTCGCGGATGCCGACGCACTGCTCGCCGCGCTGCGCGATGCCTTGCTGGAACTGATCGAGCCGGTCGCGAAGCCACTGCGGCTCGACGCTACGCCCCGCCCGTTCGTGCTGCTGATGGTCGGCGTCAACGGCGTCGGCAAGACCACCACGATCGGCAAGCTGGCGCGGCATTTCCAGCGCCACGGCGAAAGCGTGCTGCTGGCCGCGGGCGACACGTTCCGCGCCGCGGCCGTCGAGCAGCTCAAGGCCTGGGGCGCGCGCAACGGCGTGCCGGTCATCGCCCAGGGCTCCGGCGCCGACTCCGCGAGCGTGATCTTCGACGCACTGCAGGCCGCGCGTTCGCGGCAGGCCGACATCCTGATCGCGGACACCGCCGGCCGATTGCATACCCAGGCCGGCCTCATGGACGAGCTCGGCAAGATCCGGCGCGTACTCGGCAAGCTCGATCCCGACGCGCCGCACGAGGTACTGCTGGTGATCGACGGCACGACCGGACAGAACGCGGTGAACCAGGTGCGCCAGTTCCGCGAGGCGGTCGGCGTCACCGGGCTCGTGGTCACCAAGCTCGACGGTACGGCTAAGGGCGGCGTGATCTTTGCGCTGGCCCGCGAGTTCGGTCTGCCGATCCGCTTCGTCGGCCTGGGCGAAGGCGTCGACGATCTGCGCATTTTCGATCCGGCGGCCTTCGTCGACGGCCTGCTGCCGGCCCGTCTCTGCGGCGAATGACGCCCGCTCCCGCCGGGCATCGCGCGGCATGGCCGTGCGTGCGGACCGCGAGACCGCAGCATCGACTGGCCTGGTGCGGATGCAAGGAGAAGGTGGGTGTGGCAGGCAGGGTACCTGCCGCACCCGCTCACGCCCGGACCAGGGGGGCCAGTCAGACGCAAGCATCGCCGCTGGCAACCCATCCTAGGCGCCGGTGCGGCAGGCCGAGTATGCGCCAGCCCCGTACGTCCATCAATCCACTTTGCCTATGAAATGCGAAATGGGCATAGCCTCGACGCCGCCCCACCGACCGTACGCAGGCGGTAGGTATTGTCACGCGACTATCTCCCGTCCCTGCAGCGCGCCACACAGCGCATGAAGTCGATCGCAGCGCCCCTGCTTGCCTGGTTCGACGCGCATGGCCGCCACGACCTGCCGTGGCAGCATCCGCGTTCGCCGTACCGAGTCTGGATCTCCGAGGTCATGCTGCAGCAGACCCAGGTGACGACGGTGATTCCGTATTTCGAGCGGTTCGTCGCCACCCTGCCCGACCTGCCCACGCTCGCCTCGGCACCGTTGGATACGGTCCTGGCACTCTGGTCCGGGCTCGGCTACTACAGCCGCGCACGCAATCTGCATTGTGCCGCGCGCCTGTGTCTGGAGGAACACGCCGGCGAGTTGCCGGCCGATCTCGAATCCCTGGCTGCCCTGCCCGGCATCGGCCGCTCGACTGCGGGGGCCATCCTCGCCCTGGCCCACGGCCGGCGCGTGCCGATCCTCGACGGCAACGTCAAGCGCGTGCTCACGCGGTTGCATGCCGTGCGCGGCTGGCCGGGACAGGCCAGCATCGCCAAGACGCTCTGGGAATTCGCCGACCGGCATACGCCGGAAATCCGCGCAGCCGACTACACGCAGGCGATCATGGATCTCGGCGCGACGGTCTGCACGCGCCACAATCCGCGCTGCGAAACCTGCCCGCTGCGCATAGGCTGTGCCGCACGACGCCTCGGCCTCGTCGCGCAACTGCCCGAGCGCAAGCCCGGGCGCGTGCTACCGACGCGCGAGACCTGTCTGCTCGTGGTGCGCGATCGCGACGGGCGCATCCTGCTCGAGCGGCGCCCGCCGGCCGGCGTCTGGGCGCGGCTCTGGAGCCTGCCGGAAGTCGCGACGCCGCAGGCCGCCGCAGCCCCTCTGCGCACGCTTGGCTTAGTACACGCGCCGACGGCGCTGGCCCCAATCGCGCACGGCTTCAGCCATTATCATCTGCATATCCAGCCGCTGCTCGCGGACGTGCACGGCGCGGGCGGCATCGCGGATTCGGCGGATCGTCGCTGGTGCACGCGTGCCGACCTCGCCACACTCGGCCTGCCCGCCCCCGTGCGCAGACTGCTCGATTCGCTACCGGAGAAACCCCGATGACCCGCCTCGTGTTCTGCGCCCGCCTCAAGCAGGAAGCCGAGGGCCTCGCCTACGCACCGTGGCCCGGTGAGCTCGGCAGGCGCATCTATGCCGAAGTCTCCCGGCAGGCCTGGCAGGACTGGCTCGCGCACCAGACGATGCTGATCAACGAAAACCGGCTGAATCCACTCGATCCGAAGGCGCGTGCCTACCTCGAAGGCGAAATGCAGAAGTATCTTTTCGGCGAAGGCTCGGCCCTGCCGGAAGGCTACGTGCCGCCTGCACGCGATACCTGAGCCGGCGACCACGCGGCCATCGCGCTGCCTGCCGCGTCGGCGCCGGACATCGTCGAGCCTGCGCAACGCATGGCCTCACTGCTCCGCAGCAGGTTCCTTGCGTGGATGCGCCTCGTCGCGTTCCTGCTCCCGCGAGGCGCGATAGGCCTTGTAGTCCACGTGGCGAATCGTCTTGATCTTGCAGCGGTCCTGACGCACGAGCACGTAGTCGAACTTGGCGCTGACCTTGTTCACGCTCGAGGTCAACGCCAGCGCATTCGCCCATTCGAGATCCGGACAGACCGGATAGACCGTGACCAGCCAGGCGTCGTTGAGCGAGGTCCATACCAGCACGGTGTCGCGCCCGAGCGTCTCGAAACCCTGCATCCGCCAGAACGGCATCGAATCTACCGGATCGCCCGCGAATCGCTCGTAGCGCGCGAGCTGCGCCTCCTCGCGCGAGGTCGCGGATGTGATGCCCGGGATCAGGCCGAGCAGCGCTGCCAGAATCGTGCGCACGTGCCTCGCCATGTCCGCTCTCCTCGTCGTATATCGGAAACCTGCCTTCTCCGGCGTGCCTAACTAACCCGCGGGTCGCGAACCGGAGAAGCTCGGACACAGGTTACGACGTGGAGGCGCAACCTGTCGTCGCAGGCACGGCACGCATCCTGGCCTCGGCGTGCGGCACGTGGCTTGACACGCCCCGCCCCGCCCGCCGCGCGGCCAGTCGCGGCGCGCTTGACGGGAACCAGCCCAGCCGATTTAATACGCGCCCTTCGCCGCGCCCCTCCAACGGAGCGCGCAGGCAAGCCTCGATGGCCAGGTAGCTCAGTTGGTAGAGCAGGGGACTGAAAATCCCCGTGTCGGCGGTTCGATTCCGTCCCTGGCCACCATCCAATCAGCGATTTCCTCGTACCTGTTCGCTTGCGACACGCCTCAGGCGTCGGCATCGCCGATGGCCATGCATGTGTCATCCGGCGGCATGGCGCCATCCGGTCGATCGATGACACAGCCACCGGAGCCGCCGGCAGGCTGGAGTACAGGCAGCGCGCTGCGTGCGGGCCACGCGAGGCCGGCCAGCCTCGGCGTCCGAACCGGAAAAATCCGAGCGACGTCCCGGATAACGACGGATTTGGAAGGCGGGTGATGGGCCGATGATTCCTGACGCCCACGTCACGGAGCCCGTCATGCCGAACAACCAACAACCTTCTCAGTACCGCAATACCGGAGCCGGCAGATCGCCTGGTCGCCTGCTCGCGTGCGCCCTGCTGCTCGCCGGCACTGCGGTGCACGCCGATTCGATACGCATCGGCACGCGGCTGATCGTCGACGGCGATACCCAGCAGATGGTTCTCGCCGTTGCCGGCCGGCCGGATGCGATCGCACACGTGAAGGCGCATCGTCGTGGCGAAAGCCCGGGCGAGATCTGGACCTACCACCGCGACGGCCACCACCTGTGCATCACGCTGCGAGACGGCGTGGTGACGGCGATCGCTTCGCAACGCGATAAATGAGCCGGCCTGCTTGGGCCGGGCGACGGAAAGAACGACGTGCCGAGCGGCCGCTCAGGCCGCGCTCGCGATGACATCGAGGAACGCCTGCCCGTAGCGTGCGAGCTTGCTCGTGCCGACGCCGGCGACGCCAGCGAGTTCCTGCAGCGTACGCGGCCGCTCGCGCAGCAGGACGAGCAGGGTCGCGTCGTGGAAGATCACGTAGGCCGGCACGTTCTGTTCGCGGGCGAGACGTGCGCGGGTCGCCCGCAGCGCCTCCCACAGTGACTGTTCGTGCGGGGCGATGCCGAGACTGTCGCGTGCGGTCGCGCTGCGACCGGCCCGTTTCGCGCCGCACCGCGCGTCGCGATCCGGTGGGCGGCGCAGCGCAACCTCGCGCTCTCCGCGCAGCACGACACGACTCGCTTCGGTTAGGCGCAGGATGCCGTAGCCTTCCTCGTCGGTCGCGAGCAGTCCCGTGGCGACGAGTTGGCGGAACACACCACGCCACTGGCGCTCGTCGAACTCGCGGCCGAGGCCGAAGGTGCTGAGGCGGTCGTGTCCCAGCGCCTGCACCCGCTCGTCTTGCACACCGCGCAGGACGTTGGCGACGTGCCCGGCACCGTAACGCTGTCCGGTGCGGTAGACGCAGGACAGGGCCTTCTGCACGGTGATGGTCGCATCCCAGATCTCGGGTGGTTCGAGGCAGTTGTCGCAGTTGCCGCAATGCCCGGGGTGATCCTCGCCGAAACTGCGCAGTAGATGCTGGCGCCGGCAGCCGGTCGTTTCGGCGTAACCGAGCAGGGCATCGAGCCGCGCTCGCTCGATGCGCTTGCGTTCGTCGCCGGACTCCGACTGCGCGATCATCTGCGCAGTCGTCACCACGTCGCCGAGGCCGTAGCACATCCAGGCCTCGGCCGGCAGCCCGTCGCGGCCCGCGCGGCCTGTTTCCTGGTAATAGCCTTCGATGCTGCGCGGCAGGTCGAGATGCGCGACGAAGCGCACGTCCGGCTTGTCGATGCCCATGCCGAAGGCGACGGTGGCAACCATGACCACGCCGTCGGTACGCAGGAAGCGCTGCTGGTTCGTGCTGCGCTGCGCGGTGTCGAGCCCGGCGTGATAAGGCAGCGCGTCGATGCCGTGGGTGACGAGCCAGGCAGCGGTTTCCTCGACCTTGCGCCGCGAGAGGCAATACACGATCCCCGATTCGCCGCGGTGACCGGTCAGGAAATCGGCGAGCTGGCGGCGTGCGTTGTCCTTCTCGACGACGCGATAGCGGATGTTCGGACGGTCGAAACTCGCCACGAACTGGCGTGCCTCGGCGAGTCCGAGATGTGCGGCGATGTCGGCGCGCGTGGCCGGATCGGCGGTCGCGGTCAGCGCGATGCGCGGCACCTCCGGAAAGCGCGCATGCAACAGGTCGAGGCCGCGGTATTCGGGGCGGAAGTCATGACCCCACTGCGAGACGCAGTGCGCCTCGTCGATCGCGAACAAGGCGAGCCGCATGCGCGCGAGCAGAGCCAGCATGCGCTCGGTGAGCAGGCGTTCCGGCGCGACGTAGAGCAGCTTCAGCCCGCCGCTGAGGCAGCGCTGTTCGATCTCACGCTGGGTCGCCGCTTCCTGGCTCGAATTGAGGAACGCCGCCGCGACGCCGAGCTGGGTCAACGCATCGACCTGATCCTGCATCAGCGCAATCAGCGGCGAGACGACGATCGCCGTCCCTTCGCGCAGCAAGGCCGGAATCTGATAGCAGAGCGACTTGCCGCCGCCGGTCGGCATCAGCACGAGACAGTCGCCGCCCGCGGCGACGTGCTCGACGATAGCCTGCTGGGCGCCGCGGAAGGCGGTATAACCGAAGACGGTGCGAAGAACGGCGAGGGCATCCTGGGACATCCGGCGATGCTAACAGGCCCGTCGCGGGCGGCTCCCCGGTGAGGAACGATCCGCCGGCCGGCCCGCAGCCCGCGCACATCGGCGTTCACGGGCGAACGCTACACTCGCGCCGCGCCGCCCCCTGCCCTTCGTCCGGGCGACGCGCTACCATTCAAACAACCGTTTGAGGTGACCCATGCTGCGCTCTTCCGTCCTGCGCACCCTCGCCGTCGGCGTTTTCGCGATCCCGCTCGCCAGCTGTGGCGGCGGTCCGGTACGCCGCATCAATCCACCAGTGGTCACGATCCAGGAACTCGGCGTGCGGCCCGACGGGCAATGGAACCTCCGCCTGCGCGTGCAGAACTTCTCGACGGTGCCGATGACGATCGACACGATCGAAAGCGCCTTCGAGATCGAGGATCGCCCGGCCGGCCAGCTATACGTGCGTCCGGCGCTGGAAATCCCCGGCCAGGCCGCCGACGTCGTCGAAACCAACGTCACGCCGGGCTCGGCGGCCCAGGGCACGCTGAAGAACGCGCCGGGCAGCGGCAGCGTGGGCTACCGCCTCGTCGGCCACGTCACCACGCGCGATCCGGACAAGTCGTTCGAAATCCGTTACGAAAGCCGGCTCTCGCCCGTGCCCGGCCTGCCCGACACCTACCGCTGAACAATCCGGAGTCCGTCATGAGCCAGTACGTCGCCCCGCTCGCCGACATGCGTTTCGTGCTGTTCGACCTGCTCGACGCCGAGGCCGTCTACCGGCGCCTGCCCGGCGGCGATATGGCGACGCGCGACGTGATCGATGCGGTGCTCGAGGAAGCCGCGCGCTTCAACGAGCAGGTGCTCGCGCCGCTCAACCACAGTGCCGATGCCGAGGGCTGCCACTACGACAAGGCCAGCGCGAGCGTGCGCACGCCGCAGGGCTTCAGGGAGGCGTACACCCAGTTCGTCGAGGGCGGCTGGTCCGGATTGAGCGCACCGGAGGAGTTCGGCGGTCAGCACATGCCCGATTCGGTCGGCGCGCTGGTCAAGGAGATGATCGATTCGGCGAACCTGTCCTGGGGCAACTACCCCCTGCTCTCGCATGGCGCGACCGAGGCCCTCAAGCAGCATGGCGAGGCATGGCAGAAGGAGGTGTTCCTGAGGCCGATCGTCGCCGGCCGCTGGACCGGCACGATGTGCCTGACCGAGCCACACTGCGGATCCGACCTCGGCCTTTTGAAGACGCGCGCCGAGCCGGCTGCGGACGGGACCTACCGGATCAGCGGCACGAAGATCTTCATCACCGCCGGCGAGCACGATCTCACCGCGAACATCGTCCATCTCGTGCTCGCGCGTCTGCCGGATGCACCGCCAGGCACCAAGGGCATCTCGCTGTTCATCGTGCCGAAGTTCAAGGTGAGCCGCGACGGCGTGATGGGTGAGCGCAACGCGCTGGCCTGCGGCTCGATCGAACACAAGATGGGCATCACCGCCTCGGCGACCTGCGTGATGAACTTCGATGGTGCCGAGGGCTATCTGATCGGCCAGCCGAACAAGGGCCTGCACGCGATGTTCACGATGATGAACACCGCGCGGCTCGCGGTCGGCATCCAGGGACTCGCGGTCGCCGAGCGCGCCTACCAGAACGCGCTGTCCTACGCGCGCGAACGCCTGCAGATGCGCTCGCTGTCCGGCGCGAAGTTCCCCGAGAAGCCGGCCGATCCGCTGATCGTGCATCCGGACATCCGGCGCATGCTGCTGACCCAGAAGGCGCTCATCGAAGGCAGCCGCGCGCTCGGCGTGTATGCCCTGCTGCTGATCGACATCCACGAACGCAGCCCGGATGCGGCCGAGCGCCAGCGCGCCGACGAGCTGGTCTCGTTCCTGACGCCGATCGTCAAGGCCTGTCTGACGGAGTGGGGCATCGAATGCACCTATCACGCCCAGCAGGTGTTCGGCGGACACGGCTACATCCGCGAATGGGGCATGGAGCAGTTCGCCCGCGATGCGCGCATCACGACGATCTACGAAGGCACGACCGGCATCCAGGCGCTCGACCTCCTGGGCCGCAAGATCCTGCAGCTACAGGGGGCCGGCCTGCGCCACTTAGCGGGCGAGATCAGCGCGTTCTGCCAGGCCCAGCAGAGTAACGCCGCGCTCATCGAGTTCATCAAGCCGCTCGCCGAGCTGACCCACGAATGGATCGGCCTGACCCAGGAGATCGGCAAGCGCGCGCTCGCCGATCCTGAGGAGGTCGGTGCGGCGGCGGTCGATTACCTGTTCTACTCGGGCTACGTCACGCTCGCCTATTTCTGGGCCAGGAGCGTCGCCGCGGCCGATGCGTCGGGTCGACCGGATGAGTTCAAGCAAGCCAAGCGCCTGACCGCGCGCTTCTTCTACTCGCGACTCCTGCCGCGCACCCGCGGTCACATCGCGGCGATCCGCGCCGGGGCCGAGAGCCTGATGGCGATGCCGGACGCGCTGTTCGGCTGATCCGCCGATTCCGCCCACCGCGGCGGCACACGCCGGGGGGGCCGAGGGGACTGGCGCGAGCCGGGTCCACTTCGCTAGCTTTGTGGCTCCGATTGCCGTCAGTCAGGTGCACTCATGGAGGCCGAAGCCGGAATTCATGTGCGTCTCGCCGATGCCGGTGACGACGACTTCATCCTGGGCCTGGTCGACCGCTTCGTCGAGTTCGAGCTGCCGTCCTGGCGCCGGCGCGGCGAGACGGCCGCCGGCATCCGCCGCGACATCCAGCGCCATCTCAGCGAGCAGCCGGCCGGTTCGCATCTGTTCGTGGCCGAGGACGACGAGGGCGAGCGCGTCGGTTTCCTGCACCTGCAGATGGTCAGCGATTTCTTCACCGGCGCGCCGAACTGCCACATCTCCGACCTCGCCGTTGCCAGGGGCCACGATGGCAAGGGTGTCGGCAGCGCCTTGATCGCCTATGCCGAGCGCTGGGCCCGCGAGCATCATTGCCGCTTCCTCACGCTCGCCGCCTTCCCGGGCAATACGCGCGGCCGCGAGCTGTACACGCGCCACGGCTTCGGCGAGGAACTGATCCGTATGACCAAGCCGCTGCGCTGAAGCCCCCTCGGCGGCCGGTCCCGGCGCCGGCCGGGGAACATGCGCCACACCGCATGTCTGCCCGCACCGACGCCGGGACCGACGGGTGGGCGCGAGCGCATCGAAACCGGTTGACGCCCCGGCAGGCGGCGGATGCGCCCGCTGCCTGCCGCGCGGAGCGATGCCGGACGCCGCCCGGCACCCTCTGCCGATCGAACCGGATCGGCCTACCTGTCCATCGCCTTCAGCGCCTCGTCGGTGCTGAGCACCGCATTGGCGATCATCCCGTAGTTGACCAGCGCCGCCTTGCGCCCGGCGCGGCGACGGCATCCTTGACGACGTAGACCTTGAAGCCGTTCTCCATCAGCGTGCGCATGTGCGAATCGACGCAGAGGTTGGCCACCATGCCGCCGAGACTCACGGTGTCGATGCCACGCGCGCGCAGCTGGTAGACGAGATCGTTGCTCTCCGGCCTATACAGTTTGTGCGGCGCGACCACGATGGTCTTGCCGTCCTGGATGTAGGGCTTGTAGCGGTCGAAGAAATCCGCTCCGGAACCCTCGAAGCCCTTCGGGTCGGCGAGGCTGGTGCGGTGCAGCGCCTTCATCTCGAGCAATTGCTTCTGCAGCGCGCCCGGATGATTCCAGTCCGCGTCGCGCAGAGTGAACACCAAGGGGTCCACGGCCAGCGCAATGCCCGTTTTCTTCGCCGATTTCATCAGCTTCTCGATGTTGTCGACGGTACCCAGCTCCTTCAGGTTGTCGGCGAGGAGCTTGTACAGTGCGCCATCCTCGCGCAGGAAATCGTTCTGGGGATCGGTGATCAGCACGGCGGTATGCGCCTTGTCGAGCACGGGCGGCGCGTTTTCCGCGGCGCCTGCCGTACCGGACCCGAGCGACGCCGAGAGTGCGAAGGCGATGAGTGTCTTGTTCATGACGAACCTCCTGGGCAGGAAACATCGGAAGGAACCGTCGGCAGAACAGTGAGGACTCTTCCGACGGCGCCGCATCCTAGAAACCACTGCCCGTGCGGCATGTAGCAAAAGGCACCCACGCCGGATGCGCGACAAGCTACCGCGCCCGCCGAGCAAATTTCATGCAATTCGTCTATCCTGCCGCCCGGCCAGGGAGCTGTACGGCGGCAACGCCCGTTACGCGCAACACGTGTACGGAGGTGTGAATGCTGGCGGACATCCGAACTCGCGGCGACGTCCACTCGACGCGCGTGCTGTCGCTCGATTCGAACGGACGCATCCTCGACTGGATCAGCTGGCAGGATGCGGTATGCCTCTACGTGCGCGACGCGGTCGCCTGGACGCTCGGCGAACCGTGTCTGACGATCCACGGCGGCCTGTGCCGACGCACCGGCCGGCAGAGCCTGCTCGCGCTGCACCCGATCGTCGCCAGCCGCGGCCACGCCCGCGCGTTCGCGCTTGATCCCTCGCCGGCCCTGACCAATGCCGCCCTGTTCGCACGCGATCGCCACCTCTGCCTGTATTGCGGCCAGCACCATCATCGCGGCGCGCTGACCCGCGATCACGTCGTGCCGCTGTCGAAGGGCGGCCGCGACGAATGGGAGAACGTGGTCAGTGCCTGCCTGCACTGCAACGTGAAGAAGGGCAGCCGCACGCCACAGCAGGCCGGCATGCCGCTGCTCGCGGTGCCGTACCGGCCGAGCTGGGTCGAGCACCTGATCCTCTCGAACCGCAACATCCTCGCCGACCAGATGGAATTCCTCGTCGGTCACCTGCCGAAGCATCGTCGCCCGAGCTGAGCCCCGCGCGGGCGAAGACGCCAGCCGTCTGGAAAGGCAGCGACAGGCGCATGCCGTTTCGCACCCCTGCCGTGCCAGATGATGCCCCCGATTTTTCCTTGCCCCCCGTCGGGGCACGGCGGAAAATACGGGCTTGTCACGGGGATCCACCGTAATGATCGATCCGCAACACTGCCCGCGCCTCGCCCGCATCGACACGCCGGCCGACCTACGCCTCTTCCCGGAGGCCGAGCTCGCCGAGGTGGCACGCGAGCTACGCGAGTACCTGATCGCATCGGTGGCGACCTCCGGCGGACATTTCGGTGCCGGCCTCGGCGTGATCGAGCTCACCGTCGCCCTGCACTGGCTGTTCGACACGCCGAACGACCGTCTCGTCTGGGACGTCGGCCACCAGTGCTATCCGCACAAGATCCTCACCGGTCGGCGCGACCGCATCACCACGATCAAGAAGAAGGATGGTCTCGCGCCGTTCCCGAAGCGCGACGAGAGCGAGTACGACGCCTTCGGCGTGGGCCACTCCTCGACCTCGATCTCGGCCGCGCTCGGCATGGCCATCGCCGCGCAGCGCCGCGGCGACCGGCGCAAGATCGTCGCGGTCATCGGCGACGGCGCGGCGACCGCCGGCATGGCCTACGAAGCCTTGAATCATGGTGGCGACGTCGAGCCGGACATGCTCGTCGTGCTCAACGACAACGGCATGTCGATCAGCGAGAACGTCGGCGCGCTGACCAAGATGCTCGCTCGGCTGATGTCGAGTCGCACGCTGAACGTGCTGCGCGACAAGGCCAAGAGCGCGGTGCCGAAGGGCGGGCACGTGTGGCGCTTCCTCAAGCGCTGGGAGGAGCATGCCAAAGGCATGTTCGTGCCCTCGACGTTGTTCGAGGAACTCGGCTTCCACTACACCGGACCGATCGACGGCCACGACCTGCCGGCGCTGCTGCACGCGCTGCGCACCGTGAAGGAACTGCGCGGACCGCAAGTCCTGCACGTGATCACGACCAAGGGCAAGGGTTATCCGCCGGCCGAACGCGACCAGATCGAATACCACGCGGTCGGCCCGTTCGATCCGGTCAGGGGTGTCGTCAAGAAGACCCCGGGCCGGCCGACCTACACCGACGTGTTCGGCGACTGGCTGTGCGACATGGCCACGGCCGACGAACGCCTGCTCGCGATCACCCCGGCGATGCGCGAAGGCTCGGGCCTCGTGCGCTTCTCGCGCGAGTTCCCGCGCCGCTATTTCGACGTCGGGATCGCCGAGCAGCATGCGGTCACGCTCGCCGCGGGCATGGCCTGCGAGGGTGCCAAGCCGGTCGTGGCGATCTACTCGACCTTCCTGCAGCGCGCCTATGATCAGCTACTGCACGACGTCGCGATCCAAAACCTCGACGTGCTGTTCGCGATCGATCGCGCCGGACTGGTCGGCCCGGACGGCGCGACCCACGCCGGCTCGTTCGACCTCAGCTACCTGCGCTGCATCCCGAACATGCTGGTGATGGCGCCGGCCGACGAGAACGAATGCCGGGCGATGCTGACCACGGGTTTCCTGCATGCCGGCCCGGCCGCCGTGCGCTATCCGCGCGGCACCGGCCCGGGCGTGCCGCTCACGTCCACTCTCGAAACCCTGCCGATCGGTCGTGCCGAAGTTCGCCGCAACGGGCACGGGCTCGCCCTGCTCGCCTTCGGCAGTCAGGTCGCGCCGGCCGCCGAGGTCGCCGAGGCGCTCGACGCGACGCTCGTCAACATGCGTTTCATCAAACCGCTGGATACCGCGCTGCTCGACGAACTCGCGCAGGGCCATCAGGCCTTCGTGACCATCGAGGACAACGCGATCCAGGGCGGCGCGGGCTCGGCGGTCGCCGAATACTTCGCCTCCGCCGGCATCGTGCGTCCGGTCCTGCATCTCGGCCTGCCCGACGAGTTCCTCGAACACGGCGGCCGCGAGGAGCTACTCGCCCAGTGCAGACTCGATGCCGCCGGCATCCGCACCGCCGTGCTGGCACGTTTCCCGGAGTACGCGCCCAGGGTCACCGCGCTGCGCAGCGCGGGCTGAGCGCGGGGGCGCCGGCGCGGCGCCGTTTGATACGCCGCGGCGTCAGCCAACCGAACGAAGTGTCCGGACGAGTCCAGCCCGGATTTGGCGATCCACGCCGAGTCCAGCGCAGGTCTAGACTCGGCTATGTCGCATCGGGCACTTGCGCCCTCGATGCGCCGCGGCCCCTCCATGACCAGGGGAATCGCCGAACGAGTTCAGAGTTTCCCTGTCAGATGGACGAGCAGGGTCGCGCCGACGCACCAGATCACGCCCCATAACGCCGACAACCGGGCCCCAGCGAGCAGCGCGAAAGCCACCGCGGCGATGGCGAAGTCGGCCGGCGAGTGCACGCCTTCGAGCCAGACCGGGTCGTACAGTGCCGCGGCAAGCAGGCCGACGACGGCCGCGTCGATGCCGGCGACGAGGCGCAGGGCGCCGGACATGGCCGTCAGGCGTTGCCATGCCGGCAACACGGCGGCGAGCAGCAGAAACCCGGGCAGGAAGATCGCCAGCGTGGCCAGCGTCGCGCCGATCAGGGCCGGTGCTCCGGTCGGCACCTGTGCGCCGAGGAAGGCGGCCAGCGAGAACATCGGCCCGGGCACGGCCTGCGCGGCACCGTAGCCGCTCAGGAACACATCGGCTGGAATCCAGCCCGGCGCCACGACCGACTCCGCGAGCAGCGGCAGCACGACGTGTCCGCCGCCGAACACCAGCGCACCCGCCTGGTAGAACTTCGCCACGAGCAGGACCGTCATCGGCGCGCCGGCCGGCAAGGCCAGTGCGGCGCCGAGTCCCATCGCGAACAGCGCACCACAGACTGCGGCCGTGCGCGGGCCATGACGCGTCGGCGGCGCCACCGACAATGGACGGTCGGACGCGCAGAACAGCCGCCCGGCCAGCGCGCCAAGACCGATCGCGAACAGTTGTGCCCACGCCTTGCCGGTCAGCACGATCAGCGCGCAGGCCGCGGCCGCGATCAGTGCGCGCGGCGCATCGGCGGCGAGCCGTTGCGCCATGCCGGCCAGTCCCTGCGCGACGACCGCGACGGCAGCGAGCTTGAGGCCATGCACGAGCGTGGCATGAGCGACGGATGGCAGAACCGGTGCACCGGCCGCGAACGCGAGCAGGAGCAGCACCGAAGGCAGCGTGAACGCCACGAACGCGGCCAGCGCGCCGCCCCAGCCGGCCCGCGCCAGACCGAGCGCGAAGCCCATCTGGCTGCTCGCCGGGCCCGGCAGCACCTGGCAGATGGCCAGCAATCCGGCGAACCGGCTCTCGTCGAGCCAGCCGCGACGCTCGACGAACTCGTGGCGGAAGTAGCCGATGTGCGCGAGCGGACCGCCGAACGAGGTCAGGCCGAGCCTGAGGAACGCGCCGAACACCTCGGCCATCGTGCCTGGGGGCGGGCTGTCGCGGTGATCCGGTTCGCCCGGCGTCGTCTGCATGGCTGCGCGGCTCCGCGATTGGCCGGCGCTCGGCCAGAGCGTGGATTGTGCCGCAGTTTCGTAGGCGTCGATGTGGATGATCGGCTAACGGAGACCCATCGGCGCAATCGAAGCTGGCGGCTGGAGTCGTCCACTGCGGCATGCCGCGGGCAAAAAAAGCCCCCGCGTGAGCGGGGGCACTCGTTTCGGGAACCGGCGCAAACCTTGGGGATGCCGGTCCCAGTTTGAACCCGCCGCGCGCGCCTCCCGGCGCTCGCTTTGCGTGGGGCGTTTCCGCTCCCTGGCAGGCCGGTCGCACCAGCCATGCGACCTGGTGTGAATCATCCGGATCGGACAGGGGATCGTCCGTGAGGCGCACGCGGGTCGGCAGGCGATGTGTTCGACAGACCGACTGCCAACTGCGTCACACTTTCGCGCCGGCTCACCGATCCGCCCTGGTTCGCCGTGCGTCGGGCCCAGACGAGCGGGCGATGCGGACGCCGACGGCAATCTCTGGCCGACCCGCCCGCTGGCAACGGATCAGCCGTGCCGCCGTCCGCCGCTGATGCGCTCGCGGCCCTCGAGATCGGTCGCCGTGAACACGTCGGTGAAATCCACGGCGAGCAGACCGCGGACGGCGGAACCCTGCTCATGGCCATGTTCGAGCAGCAGCCAGCCACCGGGCACGAGATGTGCCGGCGCGTCGGTGACGATGCGGCGGATCGCGTCGAGTCCATCGCGCCCGGAAACCAGCGCCGCACGCGGCTCGTGGCGCAGATCGCCCGTCTCGAGGTGCGGATCGTCCTCGGCGATGTACGGCGGATTGCTCGCGATCAGGTCGAAGCGCTCGTCGACTTCGAACGCAGCACACCAATCGCCCTCGCGGAAGGCGACGTTGTCGCGGCCGAGGCGCCGTGCGTTCGCCTGCGCGACGGCGAGTGCCGCAGCGCTCGCATCGGTCGCGAGCACGCGCGCGCGTGGCCGCTCGTGTGCGATCGCCAGCGCGATCGCGCCGCTGCCGGTACCGAGATCGGCGACCGCCACGGCCCGCCCTGGCGGGAGTCGATCCAGGGCCAGCTCGACGAGCCGTTCCGTCTCCGGCCGCGGCACTAGCGTGCTCGCATCGACGCCGAGCGCGAACGACCAGAACCCGCGCTCGCCGGTCAGGTAGGCGACCGGCTCGCCTTCCACGCGACGCCGGACGAGCGTCTCGAAGATCTCGGCCATGGCGGGTGCGACCTCGTCGTCGCCATGTGCGTACAGCCAGGCGCGCGGGCGCCGCAGCGCATGCGCGAGCAGCATTTCGGCCTCGAGTCGCGCGGCATCGCCGGCCAGCCGGATGCTGGCGAACGCCAGCAGATCACGCACCAGCATGGACGGCCCGGCTCCACGTCGTCCGGAGCGCGATGCCGGCCCCGGTCACCCGGATGGCCGGCATCCTCTGCGTGCGCCGCGAGGCGCGTCCCGCATCCACCGGCTTACGCCTGCGGTGCGGGCGGTTCGCCGCGCGTGTCGGTCGCGGTCGGCGCACTGGCGCCGACCTCGCCCTTGCCCGCCGCAGCTTTGGCTTTTGCTCGCGGCGGGCCGCTGCGCCAGTGGCCACCGCGCGCCCAGGCCGCGAAACCCCAGCGCAGCCAGCCGACCAGCGCATTCGCCAGCCACAATGCCCAGACCAGCATGGTCAGCTTGTAGGCGAGCAACGGCAGGCCGAACGCGCCGGCGACCGGCGTGAGCGCCTCGCTGCGATCGGCGAACCAGCGCAAGGCATGCGCCTGCGAACCGTTGCCGGCGATGTGCATGTCCGGCTCGCCGAGCAGGCCGAACGGCACCGCGGCGACGAGGCAGGCGACGGCAGCGATGGTCAGCAACGCGAGCCCGATCTGGCTCAGGTTGAACACGCCATCGTTGGCCGGGCTGGCGCGGCGCTCGCGCCAGTCGAGCGCCAGCAGCCAGATCACGACGACGATCAGCGCG
>Ga0116193_1001837_pt1 | contig 16871 bp, 14 predicted proteins | sample AD_UKC115_MetaG_FD_89892 | JGI IMG/M metagenome (GOLD analysis project Ga0116193, IMG submission 89892) | Active sludge microbial communities of municipal wastewater-treating anaerobic digesters from Hong Kong - AD_UKC115_MetaG | ecosystem: Engineered > Bioreactor > Anaerobic > Digestate... | reverse complement strand
GACCCAGATCTCGCAGGACCACAGCTATGTGCAGGAACTGATCGCGCAGGGCGCGATCACCGCCGACCAGGCGCGCAGCCACCCGCATCGCAACGTGGTGACGCAGGCGCTCGGGGTGACCGATCCGCAGCAGCTCAACGTGGAAACCCTGACCGGCGAACTGCGCCCGGGCATGCAGCTGCTGCTGTGCAGCGACGGCCTGACCGAGGAAGTGGACGACCGCAGCATCGCCAAGGTGCTGGCGCATCAGGAATGCAGCGCGCAGGAATGCGTGGACGGGCTGGTCGCGGCGGCGCTGGACGGCGGCGGTTCGGACAACGTGACCGTGGTCCTGGTGCGCCGGCACTAGCGCCCTAACCGGCGGGTTCGAGCTCCAGCCACAGGCAGCGCCCGGCCTTCTTCTGCAGTCCGAGCAGGCGCGCCGCATGGGCTTCGGCCTCGCCGGACTCGACCCGCACGCGCGGCCGCAGCGAGGCATCCGCCGCCGATCCGAGCCGCGCGGCCTGCTGCTCCACCACCGAGGCGGCCGCCTCGCTGGCGAAGCCGATCTCGCCCTGCCCGGAGGTCAGCGCAAGGTAGACGTCGGTCAGGATCTGCGCATCGAGCAGCGCGCCGTGCAGCTGCCGCTGCGAATTGTCGATCCCGAGCCGCTTGCACAGCGCATCCAGCGAATTGCGCTGGCCGGGGAAGCGCTGCCGCGCCAGCAGCAGCGAATCCTCGACCGTGCAGCGCGCGGCCATGCCGGCGTAGCCGTCCAGCCGCGCCAGTTCGGCATCGAGGAAGCCGATGTCGAAGGCCGCGTTGTGGATCACCAGTTCGGCGCCTTCGACGAAGGCCAGGAATTCGTCGACCACCTCGGGGAAGCGCGGCTTGTCGGCGAGGAATTCCAGGGTCAGGCCGGTGACTTCCTGCGCGCCGGGCTCCATCTCGCGGTCGGGGTTGAGGTAGCAATGGAAGGTGCGCCCGGTCGGGCGGCGCTCGACCAGTTCCACGCAGCCGATCTCGACCACCCGGTTGCCCTTCTTCCATTCCAGGCCGGTGGTCTCGGTATCGAGCACCACTTGCCTGGTCGCATCCCGCCTTGCCGCATCCGCCTGCATCAGCCTGCCTGCTCCTTGATCTTCACTGCCGCCGCGCGCGCCAATTGATCCACGCGTTCGTTGTCCGGATCGCCGGAATGGCCCTTGACCCAGCGCCAATCCACCTTGTGCAGTATCGCCGCGGCATGCAGGCGCTCCCACAGGTCGCGGTTCTTGACCGGGTCGCCGCCCGCGGTCTTCCAGCCGCGGCGCACCCAGTTCGGCATCCATTCGGTGATGCCCTTGCGGACGTATTGCGAATCCGTGTGCAGGGTCGCGTCGCAGCCTTCCTTCAGCGCCTCCAGCGCGGAAATCGCCGCCAGCAGTTCCATCCGGTTGTTGGTGGTGTCCGCTTCGCCGCCGGACAGTTCGCGTTCGATGCCGCGCCAGCGCAGCAGCGCGCCCCAGCCCCCGGGCCCCGGGTTGCCCAGGCATGCGCCATCGGTATGGATGTCGACCTGCTTGCGCGGCTGGCTCATGCGGTGGGCATCCCCGGCTGCCAGCGCGCTTTCGCCGGCGTCCGCATCGGGGTCAGCGGCGTGCGACGCTTTTCCGCGCGCAGCAGGAAAGCCGCGCGCAAGCCCGCGCCATCCTGCACGGCGGGCTCGGCGGCCACCGACCAGGTCGGCCCCAGTCCGCGGGACACCGCATCCGGCGCCAGCCCGACCGCGCGCAGGCGGCGCCGCCAGGTCACCGGTTCGGCCACCCGCGGCCCTTGCCCGCGCCAGCGCAGGCGATACGGCGACAGCGGGTTCAGGGCCAGCAGCCACAGGCGTCCGCCCGGCACCAGCACCCGCGCGCATTCCTCGAGCAGTGCCGCCGGGTCCGCGCTGATGTCGGCCAGGTGCTGCACCACCACCACGCCGCAGCAGTCGCTGGGCAGCGGCAGCGGCAATCCGCAACGCACATCGCCCTCGAAGCCGCGCGCCGCGGCCCGCAGGCGCAGCAACGGCAGTTCGACCTCGCCCTCGCCCATCCCGCTGGGGCACAGCCACAGGCCGGCCTGCCCAGGACGATCGAGCGCGGCCTGGCGCAAGCTGTCGGCCTCGCTGGCCAGGATCGCCTGCCCGGCCACGCCGGCGAACCAGGCGGCCGCGGCGGCGGGCTCCGGCGGGCGGCGGAATGCGGACGTCGGCGGGGTCGCGGGCATACCATCGGGATTCTGCGGGAAAGGCCGCGACCCGTCACGACTGGACAACGCATGGATTTGCAGCCGCTGCCCGCGTTCGACGACAACTACATCTGGCTGCTGCGCGATGCCGATGGCCGCGCGCTGGTCGTCGATCCCGGCGAAGCCGCGCCGGTGCTGGCCGCGCTCGCCGATGCGCCGCCACCGCACGCGATCCTGCTGACCCACCACCACGGCGACCATGTCGGCGGCGTGCCGGAGCTGCTGCGACGCTGGCCGGGGCTGGCGGTGATCGGCCCGCACGACGAGCGCATCCGGTTCGCCAGCGAACGGGTGGGCGATGGCGACCGCATCGAAGCCGGGCCATGGCGCTTCGACGTGCTGGAAATCCCGGGCCATACGCTCAGCCACATCGCCTTCCACGGCGAGGGCCTGCTGTTCTGCGGCGATACCTTGTTCAGCCTCGGCTGCGGGCGGCTGTTCGAGGGCACCCCGGCGCAGATGCGCGCCTCGCTGCGCGCGCTGGCCGCGCTGCCGGGCGAGACACGGGTCTGCTGCGGGCACGAATACACCGTCGCCAATGCGGCGTTCGCGCTAGCGGTGGAACCGGGCCATCCGGCCTTGCGCGAACGCGCGGCGCAGGCGCGCGCCCTGCGCGAAGGCGGACGGCCGACGCTGCCCTCGACGCTGGCGTCGGAGCGCGCCTGCAATCCGTTCCTGCGCAGCGACGAGGCCGCCCTCCGCGCCGCCATCGAAACCCATGCCGGGCGCCGCCTGGACGAGGTCGAGGCCTTCGCCGAACTGCGTCGCTGGAAGGACGGGTTCCGCGCATGAAGACGCTGGCCGCGACTTGCCTGATCGTCCTGCTCGCGGCGATGCCGGCAGCGGCCGGATCCGCGGCCAGGCCCGAGGCATCGCTGCAGGCGATTTCCACCGGGTTCTGGGACAACCTCGCCGACCCCGAATGCGGCAAGGCGCCGCGCCGCTGGCGCGCCCATTACGGCGATGTCCCCAAACGCCTGCGCAACCCGCGCGAGAGGCAGTTGCGGGCGGAATTCGCCCGGGTCATCGCGGCCCTGCACGGCGCCGGCCTGCCCAGCGAATTCGCCCTGATCCCGTTCGTCGAAAGCCGTTACCGCAGCAACGCGCGCAGCCCCGGCGGCCAGGTCGGGCTGTGGCAGTTCACCGCCGCCACCGCCCGCCGCAACGGGCTCGCCGTGGGTTCCGGGCGCGATGAGCGGCTGGACGCCGACGCCTCCACCCGCGCCGCGGTGCGTTACCTGCAGCGCCTGCACCGGATGTTCGGCGGCGACTGGCGCTGGACCGCGATGGCCTACAACGCCGGCGAAGGCGCGGTGCGTGCGGCCAAGCGCAGGGGCGGGACGAAAGGCCTGTCCTCGATCACCCGCCATTACCCCGACAAGCTGCACGCGCTGGCCTGCCTGGTCCCGCGCCCGACTGACCCGCGCCGCCCCAACGGTTAGACTGGAGCCTTTGCTCTACCCCCACTTTTTGGCACGGAGAACACCATGGGTTTCCTGCAAGGCAAGCGCGCGCTGGTCACCGGCATCGCCAGCCAGCGTTCGATCGCCACCGGCATCGCCGATGCCATGCATCGCGAAGGCGCGGAACTGGCGCTGACCTACCAGAACGAGAAGCTGAAGTCGCGCGTCGAGGACGCCGCCGCCGGATACGGCAGCAAGATCGTGCTGCCGCTGGACGTGGCCGACGACGGCCAGATCGACGCCTGCTTCGACGAGCTGGGCAAGCACTGGAGCGACGGCTTCGACATCCTCGTGCATTGCATCGCGTTCGCCCCGCGCGAGGCGATCGAGGGCGATTTCCTCGACGGCGTGAACCGCGAGCGCTTCCACGTCGCCCACGACATCAGCGCCTACTCGCTGGCCGCGCTGGGCAAGGCCGCGCGCCCGCTGATGAAGGGCCGCAACGGCTCGATCCTGACCCTGAGCTACCTGGGCGCCGAGCGCGCGCTGGCCAACTACAACACGATGGGCGTGGCCAAGGCCTCGCTGGAGGCCACGGTGCGCTACATGGCGATGGCGCTGGGCCCGGAAGGCACCCGCGTCAACGCGATCTCGGCCGGCCCGATCCGCACCCTGGCCGCCAGCGGCGTGGCCAATTTCCGCAAGATGCTCAGTCAGTTCGAGGCGGTCGCCCCGCTGCGCCGCGTGGTGACGATCGAGGACGTCGGCAACACCGCCGCCTTCCTGTGCTCCGACCTGGCCAACGGCATCACCGGCGAGATCACCTATGTCGATGCCGGCTACAACATCATGGGGATGAGCGGGATCGAGTGAATCCCGCCGCACCGTTCCATGCGAAAACGCCCGGCAATGCCGGGCGTTTTCGCAAGTGCCGCCGGAGCCGCGATTACAGGCGGTCTTCGGCGACCTTGATCTGGTACTTGGCGCGCGCCGACTTCACGTAAGCCTGCTGCGCGTCGCCGCCCGCCACCTGCGACAACTGGTCGCGCAATTGCTTGCGCTCCTCGGCGGTGGCCTTGGTCAGGTCGCCGTCGCGCGCCGCGCGGATCGCGAACACGATGTACTGCCCGCCGAGCTCGACCTTGTCGACCGTCGCCAGGTTGTCCTGCGGGCGCGGCGCGTTGAAGAACGCCTCCACCGCCTGCGGCGACGGCGTCGGGCTGCGGCGCAGGATGCCGTTGGCCTCCGCCATCACCAGCTTGGCGTCGGCCGCGGCGGCGGCCAGGCCTTTCGCCTTCGCCGCCTTCACCAGGGCGCTGGCGGCGGCATCCGCGGCCTTGCGCTGGCGATCGGCGCGGATCGCCGCGACCACCGCATCCGACACGGTCGCCAGCGGCAACGGCGCTTCGGGTTCGTGGTCGACCACGCGGATGATCACGCTGCGGTTCGGCCCCTGTTCGATCGGGTCGCTGGCGGTCCCGTCCTGGATCAGCGAATCGGAGAACGCCGCCCGCAACACCTTCTGGTCGGAGGCGATGCCGGGTCCGCCGGCGCGGCTGAACGCCGGCGTGGTCTGCACCGTCAGGCCCAGCGCCCGCGCGGCAGGCTCGAGCGACGTCGGGTTCTTGTACACCGCATCCACCAGCTTGCCGCTGAGTTCGTTGTACGCGCGATCGCGTTCGGTCTGCTGCAGCTCGGTTTCGAGTTGCGCGCGCACCGCCTCGAACGGCTGCTGGTTGCCGGGGCGGATCTCGTTGACCTTGATGATGTGCCAACCGAAATCGCTCTTCACCGGCCCGCGCACTTCGCCGGCCTGCATCGCGAACGCGGCGTCCTCGAACGGGCCCGGCAGGCCGCCCTTGGTCATCAGGCCGAGGTCGCCGCCCTTGTCCCTGGAACCGGCATCGTCGGAATTCGCCTTCGCCAGCGCGGCGAAGTCCGCGCCCGGCGCGCGCGCCTCCGCGGCCAGCTTGTTGGCGCGCGCTTCCGCGGCCTGCTTGTCGGCGGCGCTGGCGCCGGCCGCCACCTGCACCAGGATGTGCGAGACCGAACGCTGTTCGGCGGTCGAGTACTTCGCGCTCTGCTCCTGGTAGCGCTTGCGCAGCAGCGCCTCGTCGATCACCGGAGCCGGCAGCGCGCTGCCGTCCACCTCGACATACTCCAGGCGCACCGTCTCCGGCCTGCGATAGGTCGAGGCATGCGCCTTGTACCAGCTGCCGATGTCCGCCGCGCTCACCGGCGCGCCGTCGGCCGGCACCGGCGGCATGGTCACGAAGCTGACGTCGCGCTGTTCGGACAGCAGGCGCAGGATGCGGTCGACCTCGCGGTCGGTGGCGAACGCGGATTGCGACAGGCGGCTGGGAACCAGCCCGTAATGCAGGTTGTCGCGCACCTTCTGCTCGAACTCGCGCGGCGTCTGCGGCGGGCTCTGCGAGGCCAGCAGCAGCTGGTAGCGGTCGGCGTCGAACTTGCCGTCGACCTGGAAATCCGGGATCTGCTGGATCTGGCTGCGCACTTCGCCATCGCTGATGACGATGCCGTCGCGCTCCGCGGCCATGCGCATGACCTGCTCGTCGATCATGTCGTCGAGGATCTTGCGCTTGTTCTCCACCGACTCGAAGGCCTTCGCGTCGAACTTGTCGCCCTGCTCCTCGCGGGCGCGCATGCGCGCGATCTCGAAGCGCTGGCGGAACTCGCTGCTGGCGATCTCCTTGGTGTTCCACAGGTAGGTCAACGGCCATACTTCGGGCGCCGACGCCCACCACGACGGCGGCTGCGCGATCCGCGCCGCATAGGTGTCGACCCGTTGCGACAGGTACGACTCCATGCCGAAGAAAGCGAACGGGATGATCAGCAAGCCGAGGATGGCGGTGGCGATCCAGCCGGAGGTCTTGTCGCGGAGTTTCTGCAGCATGGGCATGGGCGATATGGCGTAGCAGGCTAGTTTAGCGCGCCGCGCGGCCCATATCCGCCGCTTCGCCCACGGCGCGCTGCCGAATCCCGGAAACGCGAAAAAAAGAAGCCCCGCATCGCTGCGGGGCTCCCGAACTGCAGAATCGAATGAAAATGGCGGAGTGGACGGGACTCGAACCCGCGACCTCCGGCGTGACAGGCCAGCATTCTAACCGACTGAACTACCACTCCGCTGAGCTGACAATGATAGCGGGGCTGGAAAATTCCCGCAAGCTTTTTTCGGTTCCGCCTTCCATGGCGGTCACCCGCCATGCCATCGCCGGGGCGACGGCAGGAAGCAGGTGCGCTTTCCTGGTGGGCACTGAGGGGATCGAACCCCCGACCCGCTCCGTGTAAAGGAGCCGCTCTACCGCTGAGCTAAGTGCCCGGCGCGCGCATTATCGCAGCGGCGGCGCGCCTTCGATAGTGCGGAAACGAAAAGCCCGGCGCATGGCCGGGCTTTTCGCTGGATCCGCGATGCGATGCGGATCAGTTGACCGCATCCTTGAGCGCCTTGCCGGCCTTGAACGCCGGGTTCTTGGACGCCTTGATCTTGATCGTCTCGCCGGTGCGCGGGTTGCGGCCGGTGCGGGCGCCACGCTTGCGAACCGAGAAAGTGCCGAAGCCCACCAGGGTCACGGTATCGCCCTTCTTCAGGGCCTTGGTGATGGCGGCGACCATCGCATCGACGGCACGGCCGGCGTCGGCCTTGGAAAGTTCGGCGGCGTCGGCGATGGCATCTACGAATTCGGCTTTGTTCATTTGCTTGATGACTCCCTGTACGGAATGTGGCGCGAATATTGGGTGACCGGAATCGCGACGCTCCCCTGCCGCATTCCGGTTGGCTGCCGCAACGCACAATCGGTGCGCGCCGCGGTTGCAAACCTTATACCAGCGGTTTTTTTCGCGTGCAACACGGAAAGCTAATGCTGGCGCGGGTTTCAGCACCTCGCCGACGAAAGGCGCGCGATCCGGCGATCAATGCTTGACATCGGCTCGCGCGCCATCGCCGCTTTTCGGCAACGGCGGTTGTTCCGCTTCCGCCTTCGCCACGCGCCCGGGCAAGGGGCGCTCGAGCGCGAGGTCGAGCACCTCGTCGATCCACTTCACCGGCACGATCTTCATGTGCTTGGTCACGGCAGCCGGGATATCGGCGAGGTCCTTCTTGTTCTCGTCGGGGATGATCACGGTCTTGATCCCGCCGCGCATCGCCGCCAGCAGTTTCTCCTTCAGGCCGCCGATCGCGCTGACCCGCCCGCGCAGGGTGATCTCGCCGGTCATCGCCACGTCGTGGCGCACCGGGATCTTGGTGAGCATGGAGACCAGGGTGGTCGCCATCGCGATGCCCGCGCTCGGCCCGTCCTTCGGCGTGGCGCCATCCGGCACGTGCACGTGCACGTCGTATTTCTGCAGGAAGTCGAGGTCGATGCCGAGGCGCTCGGTGCGCGCGCGCACCACGCTCAGCGCCGCCGACGCCGATTCCTTCATCACGTCGCCCAGCTGGCCGGTGAGGATCAGCGCGCCCTTGCCCGGCACCAGCGTGGATTCGATCTGCAGCAGGTCGCCGCCGACCTCCGTCCAGGCCAGGCCGGTGACCAGGCCGATCTCGTTCTCCGCTTCGGCGCGGCCGAAATCGAAGCGCTGCACGCCCAGGTACTTGTCGAGGTTCTTGGCGGTGACGGTGACCGTCTTCTCCTTCGCGCCCTTCGGCTGCGGGCCCTTCAGCGCGATTTCCTTGACCACCTTGCGCGCGATCTTGGCGATCTCGCGCTCCAGGTTGCGCACGCCGGATTCGCGGGTGTAGTAGCGGATGATGTCGGTGATCGCGCTGTCGGCGATCTTCAGCTCGCCCTCGCGCAGGCCGTTCGCCTTGAGCTGCTTCGGCACCAGGTAGCGCATCGCGATGTTGAGCTTCTCCTCCTCGGTGTAGCCGGGGATGCGGATCACTTCCATGCGGTCCAGCAGCGGGCCGGGGATGTTCAGCGAATTCGATGTCGCCACGAACATCACTTCGCTGAGATCGAGATCGACCTCCAGGTAATGGTCGTTGAAGGTGTGGTTCTGCTCGGGATCGAGCACTTCCAGCAGCGCCGAGGACGGATCGCCGCGGAAGTCCATCGACATCTTGTCGATCTCGTCCAGCACGAACAGCGGGTTCTTGCTGCCCACCTTGTTGAGGTTCTGCACGATCCGGCCCGGCATCGAGCCGACGTAGGTGCGGCGATGCCCGCGGATCTCGGCCTCGTCGCGCACGCCGCCCAGCGCCATGCGCACGAACTTGCGGTTGGTGGCCTTGGCGATGCTCTGCCCCAGCGAGGTCTTGCCCACGCCCGGCGGGCCGACCAGGCACAGGATCGGGCCCTTCATCTTCGACACCCGCGACTGCACCGCGAGGTATTCGAGGATGCGTTCCTTCACCTTCTCCAGGCCGTAGTGGTCGGCGTCCAGCGTGTCCTGCGCGACCTTGAGGTCCTTGCGCACCTTGCTGCGCTTCTTCCACGGCACGCCGAGCAGCCAGTCCAGGTAGTTGCGCACCACGCCGGCCTCGGCCGACATCGGCGACATCTGCTTGAGCTTGTTGAACTCGTTCCTGGCCTTGGTCTCCACCACCTTCGGCATGCCGGCGGCGGCGATCCTGCGGGCGATCTCGTCGAGGTCGTTCGGCGCGTCGTCCAGCTCGCCGAGCTCCTTCTGGATCGCCTTCATCTGCTCGTTGAGGTAGTACTCGCGCTGCGACTTCTCCATCTGCGACTTGACCCGGCCGCGGATGCGCTTCTCCATCTGCTGCACGTCGATCTCGCCGTCGACCAGGCCGACCAGCAGTTCCAGCCGTTCGGCGGTGTCCAGCGTCTCCAGCAGCTTCTGCTTGTCGGACAGGCGCACGCCGATGTGCGCGGCGATGGTGTCGGCCAGGCGCGAGGGATCGTCGATGCCCGAAAGCGTCTGCAGCAGTTCCGGCGGCAGCTTGCGGTTGGTCTTGATGTACTGCTCGAACAGGCCCATCAGCGAACGCGCGATCGCGTCGAGTTCGCGCGCCTCGCGGGTGTCCGCGGATTCGACCACCACGCCGGCACCGGACAGGCTGCCATCCGCTTCGCTCACTTCATCGACGTGGGCGCGGGCCAGGCCCTCGACCAGGACCTTGATCGTGCCGTCCGGCAGCTTCAGCAGCTGCAGCACCTGCGCCAGGGTGCCGATCGGGTGCAGGTCAGCGGCGCCGGGGTCGTCGGTCTCGGCGGATTTCTGCGCGACCAGCAGGATGCGCTTGTCGCCTTCCATCGCGATATCCAGCGCGCGGATCGACTTGTCGCGGCCGACGAACAGCGGGATCACCATGTGCGGGAACACCACCACGTCGCGCAGCGGCAGGATCGGCAGGACGTGGCGCTCCTGCCCTGCGTGGGAATGTTCGGTGGTGGCGGTCATGCGGGCTCCAAATGCCTGGGCGCGCAGGATAGGCGCCCACAGCCACGGTTATGGGGTTGTCCCGCGCAGGATGCAAGCGGCGTCGCAAGCTGGCCGTGAAATACGGCATTCCTCCAACGGAAAGGCCGCCTTGCGGCGGCCTCTCGGGACGTTCGGACGAGCTCAGTCGGCCGAGGCGACCTTCGGCAGCGGCGGTTCCGCGGCATTGTCGAAACCGGCGCTCTTGTAGACCAGATAAGGCTCCGACTTGTGCTCGATCACCGATTCGTCGACCACCACCTTGCTGACGTTCTCCAGCGACGGCAGGTCGTACATGGTGTCCAGCAGCACCGATTCGACGATGGTGCGCAGGCCGCGCGCGCCGGTCTTGCGCTTGAGCGCCTTCTTGGCGATGGCGGCCAGCGCGTCCGGGCGGATTTCCAGCTCCACGCCTTCCATGTCGAACAGCTTCTTGAACTGCTTGGTGATCGCGTTCTTCGGCTCGGTCAGGATCTTGACCAGCGCGGCCTCGTCCAGCTCCTCCAGGGTCGCGACCACCGGCAGGCGGCCGACGAATTCCGGGATCAGGCCGTACTTGATCAGGTCCTCGGGCTCGACGTTGGCCAGCACCTGGCCGATGTCGGCCTTGCGCTCGGCGCTCTTCACCTTGGCGCCGAAGCCGATCCCGCCGGATTCCGTGCTGCGCTGCTGGATCACCTTGTCCAGCCCGGCGAACGCGCCGCCGACGATGAACAGGATGTTGCGGGTGTCGACCTGCAGGAATTCCTGCTGCGGATGCTTGCGCCCGCCCTGCGGCGGCACGCTGGCGACGGTGCCCTCGATCAGCTTCAGCAGCGCCTGCTGCACGCCTTCGCCGGAGACGTCGCGGGTGATCGACGGGTTCTCGCTCTTGCGCGAGATCTTGTCGATCTCGTCGATGTAGACGATGCCCTGCTGCGCCTTGTCGACGTCGTAGTCGCACTTCTGCAGCAGCTTCTGGATGATGTTCTCCACGTCCTCGCCGACGTAGCCGGCTTCGGTCAGCGTGGTCGCATCGGCCATGGTGAACGGCACGTTGAGCATGCGCGCCAGCGTTTCCGCCAGCAGGGTCTTGCCCGAGCCGGTCGGGCCGACCAGCAGGATATTGGACTTGGCGAGCTCGACGTCGTCCGACTTCTGCCGGCTCTCGATCCGCTTGTAGTGGTTGTACACGGCGACCGCGAGGGTCTTCTTCGCGCGCTGCTGGCCGATCACGTACTGGTCGAGCACGTCGAGGATCTCGCGCGGCTTCGGCAGCGAGCTGCGCGTGGACTGCGCCTTTTCCTCCAGCTCCTCGCGGATGATGTCGTTGCACAGCTCGACGCATTCGTCGCAGATGAACACGCTGGGACCCGCGATCAGCTTGCGTACCTCGTGCTGGCTCTTCCCGCAGAAGGAGCAGTACAGGATCTTGGTGCTGTCGCCGGTGGTACGTCCCTGACGGTCTTCGCTCATTCGTTGCTCACTCGCCGCGCTTCACGGCTTCGGCCCGAGAATACCATACGCCCCCGCCGGGCCAAGCGGGGCCGGAAATCACGTGAAACCGCTTCAGGACGCGGGCTGCGGGCCGTGGATCCGGCCCGCATGGAGCGCATTCAGCCGGCCTGGATCGACTCGTCAGGACGGCGCACCAGCACTTCGTCCACCAGCCCGTAGTCGCGGGCGGCTTCGGCGCTCTTGAAGTTGTCGCGCTCGGTATCGCGGGCGATCACGTCCAGCGACTGGCCGGTGTGGTTGGCCAGCACCTCGTTCAGGCGCTGGCGCAGGGTGAGGATCTCGCGCGCCTGGATCTCGATGTCGGTGGCCTGGCCCTGCGAGCCGCCGGACGGCTGGTGGATCATCACGCGCGCGTTCGGCAGCGCGTAACGCTTGCCCTTGGCGCCGGCGGCGAGCAACAGCGCACCCATGCTGCAGGCCTGGCCGACGCAGATCGTGCTCACGTCCGGCTTGATGTACTGCATGGTGTCGTAGATCGCCATGCCGGCGGTGACCACGCCGCCGGGCGAGTTGATGTACAGGCTGATGTCCTTCTCGGGGTTCTCGGCCTCGAGGAACAGCAGCTGCGCCACGATCACGTTGGCGACGTGGTCGTCCACGCCGCCGACCAGGAAGATCACCCGCTCCTTCAACAAGCGCGAATAGATGTCGTACGCGCGCTCGCCGCGGCTGGTCTGTTCGACCACCATCGGCACGAGGTTCAGGGCTTTGGTCAGGTGATCCATGGTTTCTCGCTGGGTTGTAGGGTACGGCTTACTGGCCGATCGCTTCCTGGAAGCCGATCGCCTGGTCCGTGTGCTGGGCGCGCTCGGCGATCCAGTCGATCACCTGCTCTTCCATCACCCGCGACTGCAGGCCCTGCATGAGTTGGGGGTCGTTGCGGTAGAGATCAATGACCTGCTGCGGCTGCTCGTAGGTGGAGGCGATCAGCTGCATGGTTTCGTTCAGTCGCGCCTGCTCCAGGCGCAGCTGGTTGCGGCGGGCGACTTCGCCCACCAGCAGGGCGACCAGCACGCGCTTGCGCGCGGCGTCCATGTAGGCCTCGGCATCGGCCTGCACCTGCTGGCCCTGGCGGCGGGCCTGCTCGGTGGCGTTGGCCAGCAACGCGCGCGCCTCGTTCTCGACCAGGCGCGGCGGCAGTTCCACGTCCTGGTAGGCGGCGACCAGCTTCTCGCCGACTTCGCGGCGCAGGCGGTTCATCAGCGCGCCCTTGAGCTCGCGCTCCAGGTTGCTGCGGATCTCGGCCTTGAACTGTTCGGCATCGCCGCTCTTCACGCCGAAGCTGCGGATGAACGCGGCATCGACTTCCGGCAGCACCTGTTCGGCCACGTCGACCAGCTTGAAGGTCGAGGTCACGGTCTTGCCGGCGAACTGCGGCATGTGCCAGTCGCCCGGCAGGGTCACGTCGATGGTCTTTTCCTCGCCCGGCTGCATGCCGGCGATGGCCTGCTCGACTTCCGGATACATCGCGCCCGAGCCGAGCACGGTGCTGGTCTTTTCCGCGCCCTCGGGCGGCATGCGCTGGCCGTCGATGACGCTGTAGGTCTCGAGGTTGGCCAGGTCGCCGGCCTTGGCGGCGCGGGTGACCTTGCTCCAGCTGGCGCGCTGCTGCTGCAGGTTGCCGAGCATGCGCTCGATGTCGGCGTCGGAGACTTCCGAGGTGTGGCGCACGACTTCCAGCTTGGTCATGTCGAGGTCGCCGAACTCCGGGATCAGCTCGACCGAGGCGACGTACTTCAGCTCGCCCTCGCCGGCCTCGTCGGCCTGGCTGATCTGCGGGGCGCCGGCCACGCGCAGCTCGTTCTCGCGCACGGCCTGGTCCATGCCCTGGCGCAGCAGGCCGTCGAGGATCTCGGCGCGCACCTGGCCGCCGAAACGCTGCTCGACCACCGAGGTCGGCACCTTGCCCGGGCGGAAGCCCTTGATGCGGACGGTGCGCGCGATTTCGCGCAGGCGGCCGCCAACCTGGCTGTCGACGTCCCCGGCCGGCAGGCTGAGGGTGACGCGGCGTTCGAGGTTACCGGTGGATTCGACCTGGACTTGCATGATGCGATGACTCCTGGGCGGGTTCGGCGCGAACCCGGTGCGCGATTGGGTTGAAGGTGCACGGGAAGCCCCGCGCGGAACGCGATAGTTTCGCCGATGCCGGGCCTGCTGTCACGACCCGTCGAACCGGGCCCGAAAAGCCGGCGCCCGGCGCGGGGCCGGGCATCCCGGAACCCGGCGGGCCGCCATGGGCGAACCGGGATCCCGGGCGGCGCGGCTGCGGGCAGGCGAACCCAGGCTCGAACCCGCGCCGAACGCCCAAAAGAAAACGCCCGGCGTAGGAGCCGGGCGTCTCGGGACTTGGTGGGCCGTCAAGGATTCGAACCTTGGACCTATTGATTAAGAGTCAACTGCTCTACCAACTGAGCTAACGGCCCGAGAAGAAACATTTTATAGCAACCGCCCGCATGCATGCAACGATGAGGCCGTCGCGCACCTGCACAAATTTGGGGTGGATGATGGGATTTGAACCCACGACCCCCGGAATCACAATCCGGTGCTCTAACCAACTGAGCTACACCCACCAAAGTTGTCTTGCCACCGCAATTGGCGCGCCCGGCAGGAATCGAACCTGCAACCGCCGGCTTAGAAGGCCGGTGCTCTATCCGGTTGAGCTACGGACGCCCGGGCCGGAATTGTCGCATCGCCGCTTCGCAACCGCATGTCCGCTTGCGCGAACCCGCATCGGAGTGGTCGGGGTAGAGGGATTCGAACCCCCGACATCCTGCTCCCAAAGCAGGCGCGCTACCAGACTGCGCTATACCCCGCCGACGGAACCGATACCGCATTCTGCGTTTGCAGGCCTCCGCGACGCGCCAGCGTCACGAAAGGCCGCGCATTGTCCGGCCGCGCGGCCCGCATGTCAACGCGAGTCCGCGCCAGCAGGCGGCTACAATGCCGGCGCGCGAAAGTGGCGGAATTGGTAGACGCCCTGGATTTAGGTTCCAGTGCCGCAAGGCGTAGGGGTTCGAGTCCCCTCTTTCGCACCAGCTTCGGAAGCGCCGGCGGCATGCCGGAGACCGGCCTTGAAGCCGGCGCGGGCGTCGCCATCTCACGGTATGCTCCCCCGCAAGCGGCAACCGCCGCATTCCACAGGACTCTCGCCATGATGCGCAGCGGCAATCCCGCACTGAAGGAAAGCACCTTCCTCGACCTCGGCTCCGGCACCCTGGTGCAGGGCGATGCCGGGGCGATGACCCTGAACGGCACCGTCAACAAGACCGCGATGCTGCTGGTGCTGACCCTGGCTGGCGCGCTGTTCACCTGGTCGCAGTTCTCCGCCGCGCTGGCCGCCGGCAACCCGGGTGCGGTGATGCCCTATGTCTGGGGCGGCGCGATCGGCGGCTTCATCGTCGCCCTGGTCACGGTGTTCAAGAAGCAGTGGTCGCCGTTCACCGCGCCGTTGTACGCGGTGCTGGAAGGCCTGTTCCTGGGCGCGGTGTCGGCGATGTTCGAACTGCGCTTCCCGGGCATCGTGATGCAGGCCGTGGGCCTGACCTTCGGTACCCTGGCGGCGTTGCTGCTGGCCTACCGCAGCGGCCTGATCAAGGCCACCGAGAACTTCAAGCTCGGCGTGGTCGCCGCCACCGGCGGCATCGCCCTGCTCTACCTGGTGCAGATCGGCCTGCAGTTCTTCGGCTTCAAGGGCATGGGCTTCATCCATGACAGCAGCCTGATCGGCATCGCGTTCTCCGGCTTCGTGGTGGTGATCGCCGCGCTGAACCTGGTGCTGGACTTCGACTTCATCGAGCACGGCGTCGAACAGGGCGCGCCGAAGTACATGGAGTGGTACGGCGCGTTCGGCCTGCTGGTCACCCTGGTGTGGCTGTACCTCGAGATCCTGCGCCTGCTGAGCAAGTTGCAGTCGCGCAACTAATAATTCCTATCCGATGCAACGAAAAAGGGCGCCGATGGCGCCCTTTTTCTTGGTGCCGCGATGCCGGCCTTACAGGCGCGAAGCGATCGCCTGCGCGAACGACATGGTGTTGCCCTCGCCGCCCAGGTCCGGGGTCAGCGAATCCTTGGCCTCGAGGGTGCCGACGATCGCCGCGCGCAGGCGCTCGGCCTGCTGCGGCTGCGCCAGATGGTCGAGCATCTGCGCCGCGCCCAGCAGCAGCGCGCACGGATTGGCGATGCCCTTGCCGGCGATGTCCGGCGCGGAGCCGTGCACCGCCTCGAAGATCGCCGCCTCGGTGCCGATGTTGGCGCCCGGGGCCAGCCCAAGGCCGCCGACCAGGCCGGCGCAGAGGTCGGAGATGATGTCGCCGAACAGGTTGGTGGTGACGATGATGTCGAACTGTTCCGGCTTCATCACCAGCTGCATGCAGGTGTTGTCGACGATCATCTCGTTGCACTGGATGTCCGGGTACTGCGCGGCCACTTCGCGCGCGGTCTTCAGGAACAGGCCCGAGGTCGACTTCAGGATGTTGGCCTTGTGCACCACGGTGACCTTCTTGCGGCCGGTCTTGCGGGCCAGGTCGAAGGCGTAGCGGACGATGCGCTCGGAGCCGCGGTGGGTGATCTTCTGCACCAGGGTCGCGGTCTCGCCGTCGGCGCTGACCTGCTGGCCTTCGCCGGAGTACGCGCCTTCGGTGTTCTCGCGCACGGTGATCAGGTCGACGCCGCTCGGGAAGCGCGACTTGGTGTTCGGGAAACTCTTCGCCGGGCGCACGTTCGCGTACAGGTCGAAGCGCTTGCGCAGCTCGACGTTGATCGAGGAGAAGCCCTCGCCGACCGGCGTGGTCAGCGGCGACTTCAGCGCGATGCGGTTCTTGCGGATCGAATCCATGGTCGCCTGCGGCAGCAGCTCGCCATGCTTTTCCAGCGCGACCATGCCGGCGTCGGCGAACTCGTAGGAAAGGCCCAGCTGCATGGCGTCGAGCACGTGCAGGGTGGCGTCCATGATTTCCGGGCCGATGCCGTCGCCGCGGATGACCGTGATTGTCGTCGTCATTCTTGTGTTTCCAGACAGGCGGAAACCGCGCAGACACGCGGTTTCAGGGTGATAGGCAGCCTGCGATTATGACAGATGCCGTGCGCCGCCGTATGCGGCAGTGCATTCAACCATGGTCGTGTACAGCGGGCGTTGCGGCTTCGCCCTGCTCCAGCTTGTCGAGGAAATCCACCGCGCGCCGCAGGTGCGGGATGACGATCGAACCACCGACGACGAGGCCGACCGAGAACGCCTCGAACATCTCCTCACGGTTGACGCCGGCCTCCTTGCACTGCGCCACGTGGTAGCTGATGCAGTCGTCGCAGCGCAGCACCATCGAGGCCGTG
>Ga0116193_1001836_pt1 | contig 16875 bp, 9 predicted proteins | sample AD_UKC115_MetaG_FD_89892 | JGI IMG/M metagenome (GOLD analysis project Ga0116193, IMG submission 89892) | Active sludge microbial communities of municipal wastewater-treating anaerobic digesters from Hong Kong - AD_UKC115_MetaG | ecosystem: Engineered > Bioreactor > Anaerobic > Digestate | place... | reverse complement strand
CACCGCTCTTCAAAGTATAGGTGCCTGTTGATGAATCATAATTAAAATCGTTCACGGTATAGTAACCAGCTGACTTGAATCCTTGAATCAGACCGACCGGCTGACCCTTACGGATGATATAGTCATAATATGGTTTACGCATACTTGAACCCCAACCGGTATGAGTATCTGCTAAGGCTGCATCGCTAATTTCATCAACATTATTCTTATTGAAGTTATACGTGGCATTGATATTCAAATTAAAATCTTTTGTACGAATGAGATCTACTCCCAAAGCCAATTCAACACCTTTATTGGATGTCTTACCTACATTCTGGAACTGGTAACTGTAACCTGCTGATGCATCTACAGGAACCTTCATCAAGTTATTTTTCGTTGAGTTCCAATAGAAATCCAAACTACCATGAATTCTGTTTTTCAAGAAACCAAAATCAATACCGGCATTACGGGATGTTGTGGTTTCCCATTTCAGATTTTCGTTTCCAAGCATTTCTCCAGGTTGGTAAACTGTAGTAACTACACCATTGACAGTAACTTGTTTCGTTACCCATGTTTCTTTCCAAAGTGAAGGATCAATATTATCAGAACCTGATGTACCATAAGAAGCACGGATCTTTAAGTTGTCCAACCATTTGCTTGCGCTCTGCATGAAGGGCTCGTCGGAAAGACGCCAAGCAGCAGCACCTGCAGGGAAATATCCCCAATGGTGATTGGGAGCAAACTTTGAAGAACCATCGGCACGGAACGTACCGGTCAGCAAATAGCGTCCTTTATAAGAATAATTCGCACGTCCGAACCAAGATTCAGTATGACTTGGAGTACCTATTGTATTACTAAACATATCTTTCCCGTAATCTTTGGAAACATTAGTCATATTTATCATACCAAACGCATCATCCATTGAAAATCCTGAAGGATAACCAGCTCCTTGAATAACTGAATTATTAGATTTAGAAGACAAAACCTCGTTTCCTAAAAGTACTGATGCTTTATGATCTTCACCTAGTCCTTGTATTTCATAATTTAAGGTAGTAGCCCAACGAACTCCATATCCGTTACTCTTAGTAAGCTTTGCGAGTTTATAACCATTTTCCAAACCAGCATCCCAATATCTTGTTTCACTCCAATTACGACTTAATGACAACTCTGATTTAGCAGTCAAACCTTTGATAATAGTCCATGTTAATCCTCCTTTGGCGCGAAGTCTCTGGCTCTGGTTAATGTTTTGATAATTGCTGATTATATTAACTGGATTCTTTGTTAAATCGACACTGGATTCTCCTTGTCCTAAACCTGTTGTAAATGTGGCATCACCCAACGGATTATCAATCGGACGGTACTGATATGCTGAAGTAGCTTCATCAAAACTTGTTCCGTTTACTTTGATTTCATTGTAACGAAGATCGGCATCAAACGTTAAATTCTTTGTAATCTTCTGCTCTATTTTGAAATCGGCATTCCAACGGGAATAATCGGACTGAATACGGATACCTTGGTCATCTGTATAGTTGATGGTTGCATAAAACTTCGTCTTGTCATTACCACCTGACAAAGAAAGATCGTGGTTCCATGTACTGGCCGTACGCATAACATCATTAACGTAGTTATGAGAAGATACATTCTTGTACTCACTGAGGTGATTACCATATTTCGAACCCAAGCCAAAATAATGTGCAACACCATCACCATATGAATCGCCATAAGCCGTTGCATATTCCCAGTTCCATAAAACATAATCATAAGCATTCATAACATCCAATGTCTTCGGATTTTCCTTAATCTGATAGTAAACATTGTAATGAATGGCAACTTTACCTTCCTTAGCGCTCTTGGTAGTTACCAAAATAACGCCATTTGCACCACGGGCTCCGTAGATTGCTGTGGAAGCTGCATCCTTCAATACATCGATACTCTCAATATTGTCGGCTGGTATATCATCGATACCGCTGACTTGAATTCCATCGACAATAAATAACGGATTGTTGGATTGTGTGATTGAACCACCGCCACGTACACGAATATTCATCGATGCCCCGGGACGACCGTCCTGAGATGTAACTGACACACCCGGCAACTGGCCTTGCAATGCCTGTGCTACATTGGCTACAGGATTGGCAGCCAACTTATCGCCCGTTACAGAAGCAACGGAACCGGTCAAATCTCTTCTTTTGACTGTACCATAACCGATGACAACAACTTCATCCAAAGTTTTGTTGTCTTCTTTCATGACAATCTTCATTTCTTTCTGTGCCCCCACTTTGACTTCCTGACTTAAATAGCCGATATAGGAAATCAGCAACGTTGCGTTGTTGGAAACACCCGTTAAGGAAAAGTTACCGTCAAAATCGGTTATTGTACCGTTGGTTGTTCCTTTCACCAGTACATTCACACCGATCATCGGTTCGCCTGCCGTATCTTTTATGGAACCTTTAATGGTTCTTTGAGCAAAAGCCGTCAGACAGAGGAGACACATTAATAATGTGACAAACGCTCTTTGATTTTGAACTTTTAAATTCATAGATGTGTTTTATTAATTATTAAACATTAAGGTCTATTCAGATACCTTATCGTTTGCAAAGATGAGGCTTCTACGACAAAGGTATGTGCAATTTTTAGTAAATATTGTGCAAATATTGTTTTTAACGTTTCCGATAACGGAAATTCATCTTTAATAGTATTATTCTAATGGAATCCATAATTTGCCTATTCCCAGAACGTTTTCCACATTAATTTGCTCGGCTTCCTTCTTTGACAGCTGATGACTCCACGATACTCTGTTCTTCACGGAGGCACCCTCTCCCGTATTCTTATATTCCAGATAACGGGCAGTTTTTTCATTCTCCGGATTATTCCAGTTGAACCAGCCTTCTGAAAGTACTTCTTTGCATAAATCACAATACATAAATAAGGTATAACCATAGGGACGCCAAGGACGACCCAAATACAACCGGGTCACACCCGGAGCAGCTGTGATGTGGCAATGATCGAATACATAACCATATTTTATATCTTTCACAGTAGATGCGGCCGTAATATATGAATCACGCTTACAATAAATATCACAATCTGAAAAATAAGCAGTAGAAGGTCCAAAGATAAAATCCGTTGTTCCTTCTATATAGCAATGACGAAACCACAAACGTGCATTCTCACTCCCTGTATAGACCGTATCCTGATGCCCCAGGAAACGACAGTTGACAAACAAAAGGCGGTCTCCCTCGGTATGAAGCGCCACAGCCTGCCCGAGCTGGGCCGAATTGTTTTCAATCGTAATATTCTTAAAGGTAATGTCGCTTCCTTCCACTTTTACGGTATAAGTCCGGAAAGTCCCCATCTTGTTGATGTTAGCATGATCATCATAGGTTATGATTGTGTTATTACGATCTTCGCCCACAATTTCCACATTCTTTACCCAAGAGGGGATAACAAGCTTTTCTTTGTAAACGCCTTTCTTTACATAGATGACCATAGTGTAATCCATAAATGCCCGAACCACTTCAACAGCATCAGCTACATTCCTATATGGAGCCGTTCCGTCACGCGCTACAAACAAAGTGTCTTTGATTTCGGCCTGCGATGCTATGGAAAAGCAAAGGGCCATAACCAATAATTCTATAATTCTTTTCATTGTAATCAATTTGTTTTATTTTACGGTATAATTTGTTTCATGCAACAATTCTCTTTCCAGACTGGCATTGATGAAAGGTCCGACGGCTTTTGCATCATTAGAACGTATTTTTTCATGAATATAATAATCATAATCTCCCGAACGGTATGGATTTCCTCCCAAACCTGCAACGGCACAGCACTGATTTATAGATACCAATCCGTTTACATCAACAGTGATGAAGGTTTTCAAGATACCTTGATATCCCTTTTCAGCCACATCTAGATAAGAGCGATTGATATATCCGAGACGAACAGCTTTGTAGAGTGTATAAACAAACATGGTAGAGACTGTTGCCTCCAAATAATTTCCTTCTTTTCCGCTTTCGTCCAAGACTTGATACCAGACTCCGGATTTTGCATCTTGTGTCCGTTTTATCTGAGCAGCTACATTTGAAAGAATATCCAAAACTTTTTCCCTTCCTGCCTCATGCTTAGGAATAAACGGCAAGGCATCGACTAATGCCATGGCATACCAGCCCATAGCCCGTCCCCAGACATGAGCTGACTGACCGGTTACAATATTGGCCCATTTCTGAGATTTACTTTCATCCCATGCATGACGATAAAGTCCGTTGGCCGGGTCATAGGTATGTCTTGCAATAACAAGAAATTGATTGAGTACATCCTGATAATCCTCAGGACGGTTATTTCGGAAAGTATATTCAGCGTAGAATGGGGATGCCATGTAGATACCGTCCAGCCACATCTGGTTGGGATAAACCAACTTATGCCAGAAACCACCTTCGGATGTGCGCGGCTGACAAGTCAATTGGGAGCGAAGCATATCCATTGCCTTCCGGTACTTTTCATCTTTTGTCCTCTCATACATCCTGAAAAAGATTTTTCCAGTGTTGATGCGGTCCAAACTCAGTTCAGAAGGTTTGTAACTGACAATATGTCCATCCGTTGTAAGCATCGTATCACAATATTCCTTTACATAATTAAAATACTTATCATGCCCATAACAGTCGTATGCATTGAGAAAGGCCTGCAGTTCCACACCATGGCAATAATCCCACTTCAATGTTGGCTGGAAATCTAGATTGCAAGCCTTCGGGGTGCGAATCATTTCTGAATCCATTATCCGAAGTGACCATGGAGCATTGTTTGGAACTGTCTGTGCAAAACCGGCAAAAGTGATGCATGGCATAGCCAGCAAAAAGAAGATATTTTTAGAAATGTTTTTCATATTGATTTAAACTGTTGATTTCTACGACTACAAAAATAAGAATAAAATCCATAACAAAGGAGTAAAAATTGTTTTTTAAGGGGTCAAAAGCTGGTTAATCGGTAAAATAACAATAAAAAAGTTCTTTTTTTCATCTAAAAAACATATCTTTGACACAATTTTTTTATAAACAATTAAATTAATATTATGGGCGCATCAAATCTGAGCGAAAAAATTACAAAGTACAGATGGACAATAGCTGCATTGCTGTTATTCTCCACGACGGTCAACTATATGGACCGTAACGTTATCGGTTATTTAAAGGATTATTTCTGTGATCCGAACGGTTTCGGCTGGTCATCGACCGATTATTCCATCCTGACATCTGTTTTCACTGCCTTCTATGCAGGATTTACATTAATAGTAGGTTTTATCATTGATAAAATAGGTACCAAGTTAGGCTTGGCTGCTTCATTAATCGTATGGTCCATTGCTGGTTTTTGCAGTGCAATAGCAGGCAAAGGACTTCCCGGTCAATTGGCTGCCAGAGGTTTATTCGGAGCCGGCGAAGCTGGTAACTTTCCTGCTTCCATCAAGACTGTTGCCGAATGGTTTCCTAAGAAGGAACGTGCGTTGGCAACCGGCATTTTTAATTCGGGTTCTAATTTGGGAGCCATGATCTGTGCATTGATTATCCCTCCTATTCTTGCCGCATGGAATCCACTGGAAGGAACACAATTGTTTCTCGGCTCAATACACGGATGGCAGATGGCATTCATCATCACCAGTTTAATAGGTTTTATCTGGCTGTTCTTCTGGCATAAGATGTATGCATCACCTACGGAAATGTTGAAAAGAGGCAAAATAAACCAAGCTGAACTGGATTATATCAACAGTGACGAACAGAAACCGATAGCTTCATCTGCTACTTCCGAAGCAAAAAAAACTGCCAAGAAAATTCCTTGGTACAAAATGCTTACTTACAGACAAACTTGGTCTTTCGTGATGGGTAAATTCATGACCGACGGAATCTGGTGGTTCCTTTTGTTCTGGTTGCCTACTTACATCAAACAGCAATTCTGCGCCGGACTGAGTGCCAGTGAAACCAATCATACGGTGATGTATTCCACATTCATCGTTTTCGGCATCGCCATTATCGGCTCCGTATATGGAGGATCCCTTCCTATGAAATTCATGAACAAAGGTTGGGAGACCTATAAAGCACGTATGACGGCTCTTATCATCATTGCATTTTTCCCGATTCTGCTGCTGAGCACACAGACCGTAGCCGGACTGAGCGGTTCGATGGGGCTTGTGGCTGCCGTTGCAGTAATCAGTATAGCAGGAGCTGCCCACCAGGCATGGTCTGCTAACTTGTTCACCACAGTATCGGATATGTTTCCTAAATCGGCCGTTGGAGCCGTAACAGGTATCGGTGCTGCAGCAGGTGGCTTGGGTGGTGTGCTGGTACAGGTAATGGCCGGCAGACTTGAAGATCATTACCGTGCTCTTAACAGTGTGCCGACAGCTTATGCCATCATGTTCGGTGTATGTGCATTCGCTTACTTGATAGCTTGGGCTATCATGAAAGTACTGGTTCCTAAATACAAACCGGTGGATTTAGAATAAGAAAATACTTACAAGACATAATAAAAAGGCATTCGAAAGGATGCCTTTTTTTATTGTTAGCATACATAATGAAGAATTTACGTTTTTAAACGATAAATACTTTCAATTTCAAATATAAATTAGTAAATTCGTCCCAATTTTGTGGAATTTTATTTGAAATAGTTTTAATCAATAAATCAACAATACTAAAAGGATATGGAAAATTTAGGTATCGGATTGGAATTAATGGTAGTGGGGATGCTTACGGTATTTGTCATTCTGCTTATCATTATCTATTTGGGAAAAGGGCTGATAGCCTTAGTGAACAAGTTCGCGCCTGAGGACGTGGAAGAAAAGAAACAGCCAGCTACGGCTACAGTGCCTGTGGATGCAAAGACTATCGCCATCATCCAGTCGGCAGTGAATGCGTTGACAGGCGGCAAGGGAAAAGTGATGAAAGTGGAAAAAATCAAGTAAAAACAAATAAGGAATACAGATATTATGAAGAAAGAAGTAAAGTTCTGTTTGGTTTTCCGTGACATGTGGCAGTCTGCCGGTAAATATGTGCCACGAGTTGACCAATTGCTTAAGGTGGCTCCGGCCATTATCGAGATGGGATGCTTTGACCGTGTTGAAACAAATGGAGGCGGTTTTGAACAAGTGAACCTACTCTTCGGAGAGAATCCTAACAAGGCCGTGCGCCAGTGGACAAAACCATTCCACGATGCAGGGATTCAGACTCAGATGCTGGACCGCGCATTGAACGGTTTGCGCATGAGTCCGGTGCCGGCAGATGTTCGACAATTGTTTTATAAGGTGAAGAAAGTGCAAGGTACGGATATCACACGTACATTCTGCGGACTGAACGATACACGCAACATCATCCCATCCATCAAGTATGCGCACGATGCAGGAATGATTTCGCAATGCTCGTTGTGTATCACACACTCTCCCGTCCACACGGTGGAGTACTACGTAAAAATTGCCAAAGAACTGATTGAAGCTGGTGCGGATGAGATATGCATCAAAGACATGGCAGGCATCGGACGGCCGGTGACTCTTGGTAAAATCGTAGCCGGCATCAAGGAAGCGCATCCGGAGATACCGGTGCAGTATCACAGCCACGCAGGACCGGGATTCAACACAACTTCCATTCTGGAGGTGTGCAAGGCCGGTTGCGACTACGTGGACGTAGGTATGGAACCGCTTTCATGGGGCACGGGACACGCTGATATCATCACCGTTCAGGAAATGCTGAAAGATGCTGGATTCCAGGTAAAGGAAATCAATATGGAGGCTTACATGAAAGTGCGCTCCATGATTCAGGAGTTTCTGGATGATTTTCTGGGATTGTATTGCAGTCCGCGCAATAGGCTGATGAATTCTCTGCTCATTGGTCCGGGACTGCCGGGCGGAATGATGGGCAGTCTCATGGCCGACCTCGAAACCAATCTGGAATCCATCAACAAATACAAAGCGAAACACAACCAGCAGTTTATGACTCAGGACGAACTGCTCATCAAGCTGTTCAAGGAAGTGGCTTATGTTTGGCAGCGGCTGGGTTATCCTTGCCTGGTGACACCATTCAGTCAGTACGTGAAGAACATCGCACTAATGAACGTGATGCAGATGGAAAAGGGCAAAGAACGCTGGGGTATGATTGCCGACGATATCTGGGACATGATTCTGGGCAAGGCTGGAAAACTGCCGGGCGAACTGGCTCCGGAAATCATAGAGAAAGCCGAGCGCGAAGGACGCAAGTTCTTCACGGGCAATCCGCAGGACAACTATCCGAATGCACTGGAGAAATACCGTGCGCTGATGAAAGAGAAAAAATGGGACACGGGACAGGACGACGAGGAACTCTTCGAATATGCGATGCATCCGGCTCAGTATGAGGCTTACAAGAGCGGAAAAGCCAAGGAAGATTTTCTGGCTGACCTTGAGAAACGCCGTACGGAAAAGGAAATAAAGCCGGCGGAAGACAAGGAGCCTAAGACACTCACCGTGAAAGTGGACGGTCAGGCATACAAGGTAACAGTGGCTTACGGCGACGTGAGCACGGCTACTCTGCCCGAAAGTGCGGGACCGGCAGTGCCCGTAGGCGAAGGTAAGGATTTACTCGCTCCGTTGGAAGGCAAGTTCTTCATGGCGAAGACCGCACAGGAAACTCCGAAGAAGGTGGGCGACCAGGTGAAGAAGGGCGATGTGGTGTGTTACATCGAGGCCATGAAGACCTACAATGCCATCCGCTCGGAATTCGACGGAACAATCATCGCCATCTACCCGACGGTGGGCGACTCAATATCGGAAGATGACATCTTAATGAAGATTGGATAATGGAAGAGATATTTAGAAATCTATACGATATGACGGCGTTCAGCAATATCATTGCCGACCCGTCGTTCCTCATCATGTATGCAATTGCCTTTCTGTTGCTTTATCTCGGGATAAAGAAGCACTACGAACCGCTTTTGCTGGTACCCATCGCCTTCGGTGTGTTGCTTGCCAACTTTCCGGGCGGAGACATGGGAGTGATTCAGGCAAGTTCGAACGGTATGGTGACGCTGGCAGACGGCACGCAGAAAGTAATCTGGGACATGCCGTTGCCACAAATTGCCCATGAGTTCGGAATCATGAATTTTCTGTACTATATGCTCATCAAGACGGGATTTCTTCCGCCTGTAATCTTCATGGGTGTAGGGGCACTGACGGACTTCGGCCCAATGCTGCGCAACCTGCGCCTATCCATCTTCGGAGCTGCGGCCCAATTAGGTATCTTCACGGTGCTACTACTTGCCATCCTGATGGGATTCACCCCGAAGGAAGCTGCTTCACTAGGTATCATCGGAGGTGCTGATGGTCCTACGGCTATCTTTACCACCATAAAACTGGCACCGCACTTGCTGGGCCCGATCGCCATTGCGGCTTATTCCTACATGGCGTTGGTTCCGGTCATCATTCCGCTGGTGGTGAATCTGCTCTGCACAAAGAAGGAACTGCGTATAAACATGAAGGAACAGGAGAAAATGTATCCTTCGAAAGAAGAAATCAAGAATCTGAGAGTGCTGAAAATCGTGTTCCCGATCGTAGTGACTACCATCGTGGCACTGTTTGTACCTACTGCTGTGCCTTTGATTGGAATGTTGATGTTCGGTAATCTAGTGAAGGAAATCGGCAGTGACACTTCCCGACTGATGGATGCAGCGGCCAACAGCATTCTGAATGCATCGACCATTTTTCTGGGACTCTGCGTGGGTGCAACAATGACTACCACGGCGTTCCTGAACTGGACCACCATAGGAATCGTGGTTGGCGGATTCTTCGCTTTCGGATTCTCCATTGCCGGCGGTATTCTGTTCGTGAAAGTGGTAAACTTGTTCTCGAAGAAGAAAATCAATCCACTCATCGGAGCAACGGGCTTGAGTGCTGTACCGATGGCCGCACGCGTAGCCAATGATATCGCCACAAAGTACGACCCCAAAAACCATGTACTGAACTACTGCATGGCGAGCAACATTTCCGGTGTCATCGGATCGGCTGTGGCAGCGGGCGTGCTTATTTCGTTCCTGCAATAGCAAAGCGGAAGTATAATAATAAGTAGGAGAAAGTTTCCAATCAAAGGGCTTTCTCCTTTTTTTTACGCTTGCAGATCAGCGCGGAAAACTTCCGGCAGGAAAAAGTAGTGCGTGTAAGTTTACATTTTGTACCTCAGGCAGGATGAAGTATGAATTGCAGATTTGCAAAAACCTCCTGCAAACTGCAGGATCAAATTGCAAACTTGCAAAAGCTCCCTGCAAGCTGGAAACTTGTTCAATGCATCCCCCTTTTGCACGAAGTACAAAAAAGAAGGACCGCCGGTTCTGTTCCGACGATCCCTCATCACATTTATTAACAACGAAAAAAAGTCAATCTTTGAAATAAACCCTCTTCACGCGGGTAGATACACTGGTAAGAATCTCATAAGGGATGGTTTCCAGAATATCCGAAAGATCGCTCACAGGCAAGTCATCACCGAATATTTCCACCCGGTCACCCTCCTTACAGTTGATATCCGTCACATCAATCATGCAAACATCCATGCAGATATTACCCACGTAAGGAGCCTTCTGCCCGTTCACCAGACAATAGCCGTGACCGTTGCCCAAGTGGCGATCCAATCCGTCGGCATAGCCGATTGGAATAGCGGCAATTCTTGAATCCCGTTCCAGACGACCTTTACGGCTATAGCCTACACTATCCTCCTTGGGAACGTCGTGAATTTGAAGAATCGTAGTTTTGAGCGTGCTCACGTTGTGCAGCACCGAATTGTCAATCGGGTTGATGCCGTACAATCCCAACCCAAGGCGGCACATGTCATACTGAGCGCCGGGGAACCTCTCAATACCTGCCGAATTACATATATGGCGTATAATCTTATGTCCGAAAGCTGCCTGCAGTTCCGATGAAGCCTTGTCGAAAATCTCTATCTGACGCCGCGTAAAGGCATCAAACTGAGGACTGTCGCTCCCCACGAAATGTGAGAACACCGAACGGATAATAACACCCGACTGCGACTTGATTCTCTGAATCAGTTTCGGCATATCCTCCGGTGCAAAGCCCAACCGATGCATACCCGTGTCGAGCTTGATATGAATAGGATAATTCGTGATGCCCTCTTTCTCTACCGCCTTAATCAGCGCATCCAGCAAATGGAAGCTGTACACTTCGGGTTCCAGTTTATAGTCGAACATGGTCTTGAAGGCCGTCATTTCAGGATTCATGATAAGGATGGAGCTAGTGATACCCGCCTTGCGTAGGTCCGAGCCTTCATCGGCCACAGCCACGGCAAGATAATCCACTCGTTGGTCCTGCAGCGTCTTGGCTACCTCATAGGAGCCGGCGCCGTAGGCCGAAGCCTTCACCATACACACGATTTTCGTCTCCGGCTTCAACTTACTCCGGTAGTAATTCAAATTATCCACCAGCGCGTTCAGATCGATTTCGAGAATCGTCTCATGAACCTTCAGTTCCAGCCTCTCCGAAACCTCATCGAAGCGGAACCGCCGCGAACCCTTTACCAAAATCACCTCATTCCGCAACGCGGCAAAAAGCGGCGACTCCAGAAGTTCGTCCGTAGTAGCGAAAAAATATTTCTCTATATTGAACACCGAAGCAGCCGAACTGATTTCCTCACCCACTCCGATGATTTTATCCACTCCGCGACTATTCACCAACTGCGATACCTTGCGGTAAAGGAACTTCGAGCTCTGTCCCGTCTCCAGAATATCCGAAAGAATCAGCGTACGCTTCCTCCCGTTGCGGTCCGGACGCCGCGCCATGAAATCCAGTGCAATATCCAGCGAAGCGATATCCGAGTTGTAACTATCATTGATAACGGTACAGCCGTTCTTTCCCTCTTTCACCTCCAGACGCATGGCCACCGGTTCCAGCCGAGCCATCCGCGCGGCAATATCCTCGGGGGCAATCATCAAATACAGGCACACTGCCAGGCAGTTCAGCGAATTCTCAATAGAAGCATCGTCAATGAAAGGTATCGTATATTCATTATCCATATCCAGATAGCGGTATTTTATGCGCGTGGAATTTTCACCCTTAGCGATGGACTTGATGAAGAGAGGCTTCTCTCCGTCGGTCTTCGACCAAGCTATTTCCCTTGCTGTGAGCATGGACTTCGAGATACAGTCGCAAATGAGATCATCATCGCCGTTGTAAATCACCACATCACAATCCTTGAAGAGCGAAACCTTCTCCATACACTTCTCCGCCAGTGAATAGAAATTCTCCTGATGTGCCCCGCCAATGTTGGTTAGCACGCCGATGGTAGGCTTGATGATGGTGCGCAGAGCATCCATCTCTCCCATTTCGGAAATACCCGCTTCGATCACCGCCAGTTGTGTTTCCTCATTCATCAGCCAGATGGAAAGCGGTACCCCAATCTGCGAATTGTAGCTCCGCGGCGAACGCGTCACTACCTTGTCCGGACTAATGAGTTGGTAAAGCCATTCCTTCACAATCGTCTTTCCGTTACTGCCGGTGATACCCACCACCGGAATCTGAAATTCCTCGCGATGTTCCTCGGCCAACTTCTGCAACGCCTTGAGCGGACTCGTCACTTGCAGGAAATTAGCGTCTACCATTTGCTGCACGTTTTGAGGTATCTCGCTGATTACAAAATTGCGCACACCTCTGCGATAAAGTTCATCAATGTATTTATGACCGTCGTTCCTTTTCATTTTCAAAGCGAAGAACAAAGTTTCTTCCGGAAAACAGAGCGAGCGGCTGTCAGTAAGAATCCAATCAATATGTGAATCCAAGGAGCCGAAACGCTTGGCTCCAATCAAATCTGCTATTGTTTCAATAGAGTACGACATAATTCCATTTCATTTTTGACTTCAAAGTACGGGTATTTTTCTTTAAGTTGGGTCATCTTTAACACTATTTGGCACAAGAACTCCCTATATTCGGGAGATTCCGGATGGAAAGGCCGGTGTGACAATCCCTTTTTAATTTCATTCCACTGTCCGATTATCCTACGACACTCATCGGAAAAGCAACACTCATCAAACCTTCGCCAGATATATGTCTGTGCCAATTGCGAAGGATGCAACATATCATCAGCATAGAAACGGTAGTCGCGCAACTCGTCCATCATGATTTCATAGGAAGGAAAGTAAGACACCGTCCCCGGAAACTTCTTTTGCAAACTCTCGATAGCCAGCAACAGAATGGACTTGCTGAGTTGGTTCTCATGAAACCCATCCTTTGCATGACGCACAGGGCTCACGGTGAAAATGATTTTCAGTTCCGGGTTCACCTCCGTCAAAAGCCGCAGCACCAGTGATTCATAAGTCTGGACAATACCATGAACATCCAGCCTCTCTCTAACAAATGACGACGCCGGAATCTTATGACAATTGGCCACTATTTCACCCGTCAATCCCCATTTGTAGATCCATGCCGTTCCCCACGTAATGAGCAGAACATCCGTCTGAAAGAAGTCCATATACGTTTGTTTCAGTTTCTCATTGATATTCTGAACACATTCCCTGCGGGTCTGTGCGGAAAACGCTCCATGATGATGCAAACTGTGCCATCCGTTGTATTCCACCAAAGCGGGATCCCTCTCGGTATAACTTTTCTTCCTGAGCAACTCATCCAAAGCGCACGCTATAGACATCGGGTTATACAAAATTCCGTAAGGATTCAACGTACACACAAATTTATTCTCAATAAACATTTTGCCTATATTTTCGGCAAAACACGAACCCATGAGCATTATTTTATCAGAATGCTGAATTATTGTCTGCTTCACAGGCAGTTCTACTGTCGTTCTAAATTCCATCTCAAGTCCTTTCATCAAATTTTTACCGCACAAAGTTAATAATAAGTCTTATTTATTGTTATTTTTGCAGCAGATTTAAGAAAAATGACTGACAACAAAACATATTACTTGCTGAATAAGATCAACTATCCCAAAGACTTAAGGCAATTATCCATAGAAGAATTGCCCGAAGTGTGCGATGAACTCCGGAAAGATATCATCAGAGAACTCTGTTGTAACCCGGGTCATTTTGCATCCAGTTTGGGAACCGTTGAGCTGACAGTAGCCCTGCATTACGTATTTAATACCCCTTACGACCGCATTGTTTGGGATGTAGGACATCAAGCCTATGGGCACAAAATACTCACAGGGCGCAGAGAAGCTTTTTTTACCAACCGTAAATTCGGTGGCATCCGCCCCTTTCCCTCACCCGAGGAAAGTGAATACGATACCTTTGCCTGCGGACACGCATCCAATTCTATTTCGGCAGCACTGGGAATGGCTGTCGCTTCTTTGAAAAAAGGAGAAACCGACCGGCATGTCGTAGCAGTTATAGGCGACGGCTCCATGAGTGGAGGACTGGCATTCGAAGGTCTCAACAATGCCTCTACTACACCCAACAACATGCTGATTATCCTCAATGACAACAACATGTCCATCGATCGCAGCGTAGGGATGAAGGACTATCTCCTGAATCTGAACACCTCCGCCAGCTACAATCAGGTACGTTATAAAGTTTCGCAGCTGTTCTACCGATGGGGATTGCTCAATGAAAAGCGCAGGAAAGGACTCATCCGTTTCAACAACAGCCTGAAGTCCATGCTCGCCCAGCAACAGAATATTTTCGAAGGATTGGACATCCGTTATTTCGGCCCGATAGACGGACACGACGTGAAAAATCTGGTCAGGGTGCTGAGCGGCATCAAGGAAATGAAGGGTCCCCGCATCCTTCACATCCATACCATCAAGGGAAAAGGTTTTGCCCCTGCCGAGAAAGAGACTTCGGAATGGCATGCACCAGGCATGTTCGACCCCTCCACAGGAGAACGTTTCATAGAGGACACAACCGGCAAACCTCCCCGCTTTCAAGACGTATTCGGAGAAACTCTGCTGGAGCTTGCCCGTCAAAATGATAAGATAGTAGGTGTTACTCCCGCCATGCCCACAGGATGTTCCATGAACATCATGATGGAAGCCATGCCCGAGCGCACCTTTGATGTCGGCATTGCCGAAGGACATGCCGTAACTTTTTCCGGCGGAATGGCCAAAGAAGGAATGTTGCCATTCTGTAACATCTATTCCGCTTTCTTCCAAAGGGCCTATGATAATTTAATTCACGATGTGGCCTTGCTGAAGTTGAATGTGGTTTTCTGTCTGGACCGTGCCGGTCTGGTTGGAGAAGACGGCCCCACTCACCACGGTGCATTTGATATGGCCTTTTTGAGACCGATCCCCAATCTCACCATTGCTTCTCCAAGAAATGAACATGAGTTACGCAGAATGATGTACACCGCACAGTTACCAGATATGGGACCGTTCGTCATCCGCTATCCCCGTGGAAGAGGATTTCTTTCCGACTGGAGATGTCCGCTCACGAAACTTGAAATAGGGAAAGGAGAAATGCTAAAAGACGGAAAGGATGTAGCGGTAATCACCATCGGTCCGATAGCAGGCATTGCAAGCAAAGCCATTGCTAAAGCAGAGAAAACAACCGAAAAGACATTTGCTCATTTCGATCTAAGGTTTCTCAAGCCCCTCGATGCAGCCATGCTCGAAAGTATCGGACAACGATTCCAGAAGATAGTCACCATAGAAGACGGTACTATCCGTGGAGGTATGGGAAGCGCCGTACTGGAATTCATGGCCGACCATCACCACTATCCCGTAATCGAGAGAGTCGGACTACCCGACACATTCGTGGAACACGGCTCCATCAAAGAGCTGTTTCATCTCTGCGGACTCGATGAAGAAGGAATTCTAAAAGTACTAACGACAATATAATATTACCGTATATGAAAATCATTATTGCTGGTGCCGGAGCTGTAGGAACCCACTTGGCCAAACTTCTTTCAGGAGAAAAGCAAGACATCATACTTCTTGATGACGATGAAGAGAAACTGAGTCGTCTCAGTTCCAATTTTGATTTGATGACAGTCAATATCTCCCCAACATCCATTGTCGGGCTGAAAGAAACTGAAATAGACAAAGCCGACTTGTTCGTTGCCGTAACACCGGACGAGAGCAGGAATATGACAGCCTGCATTCTGGCACACAGTCTGGGAGCTAAAAAGACTGTAGCCCGTATTGATAATTATGAATATTTACTTCCTAAGCATCAGGAATTTTTCCGTAAACTGGGCGTAGATTCCCTCATCTATCCAGAAATGCTGGCTGCAAAGGAAATTGTCGATGCAGTGAAGATGAGCTGGATACGCCAATGGTGGGAAGTAGATGGAGGAGCTCTGGTACTTGTCGGAGCCAAATTACGTTCATCTGCCGAAATATTGGATATACCCTTAAGTGAATTAGGAGGTCCTGAAACCCCGTATCACGTTGTAGCAATCAAAAGAGGCTCAGATACCATCATTCCTCGAGGCAGTGATGTCATCAAGGCACAAGACCTTGTGTACTTCATGACAACAAAGAAATACATTCCCTACATCCGGAAAATATCCGGAAAAGAGAATTATCAAGACGTAAGGAATGTCATGATTATGGGTGGAAGCCGTATAGCCGTAAGAACAGCCCAATATGCCCCGGACTATATGAACATCAAAGTCATTGAAAACGATCCCGCACGCTGCGAACGTCTGACTGACTTACTCAGTGAAAAAAACATGGTCATCAACGGGGACGGAAGAGATCTCAGTCTGCTCCAAGACGAAGGATTGAAAGAAACCGATGCCTTCGTTGCTCTGACAGGCAATTCCGAGAGTAACATTCTGGCCTGTCTGGCAGCCAAAAGAATGGGAGTCATAAAGACTGTAGCCGAAGTGGAAAACATCGATTACATCAGTATGGCCGAAAGTCTGGATATCGGAACTGTCATCAACAAGAAGATGATCGCCGCCAGTCACATCTATCAGATGCTTCTGGATGCAGACGT
>Ga0116193_1001834_pt1 | contig 16886 bp, 14 predicted proteins | sample AD_UKC115_MetaG_FD_89892 | JGI IMG/M metagenome (GOLD analysis project Ga0116193, IMG submission 89892) | Active sludge microbial communities of municipal wastewater-treating anaerobic digesters from Hong Kong - AD_UKC115_MetaG | ecosystem: Engineered > Bioreactor > Anaerobic > Digestate... | reverse complement strand
CCGCGTTGAAGACGCGCTGCACGCAACCCGTGCCGCCGTTGAAGAAGGCGTGGTCGCAGGTGGTGGTGTCGCGCTGCTGCGTGCCCGTCAGTCCGCTGGCGCGATCAAGGGCGACAACCACGATCAGGAAGCCGGCATCAAGCTGGTGCTGAAAGCGATCGAAGCGCCGCTGCGCGAAATCGTGGCCAACGCCGGTGGCGAGCCGAGCGTCGTGGTCAACGCGATCCTCGCAGGCAAGGGCAACTACGGCTTCAACGCCGCCAACGACACCTACGGCGACATGATCGAAATGGGCATCCTCGACCCGACCAAGGTCACCCGCACCGCGCTGCAAAACGCCGCATCGGTCGCAGGCCTGATGCTCACCACCGAAGCCATGATCGCAGAAGCGCCGAAAGACGACGCCCCGGCGATGCCTGGCGGCGGCGGCATGGGTGGTATGGGCGACATGGGCGGCATGGGCATGTAGGAACTCGAACTTAACGAGCGTCTGCTGCGTTGCTTCGCAGCTCGCGTACGTTAAGTACGCGTCGCCGCGAAGCGCCTTGCATCCATCTCGTTCTGTTCGGTTCCCGGTTTGTTCCAGCGACCTGTCACAAAACAAAAAGGCACCTTCGGGTGCCTTTTGTTTTTGTCTGTCGTCAGCGAAGCGGGGCCTTGGCGCGGCTAAACTGGTGCGGTACCCGCCCCATTCTGTCCATGCTGCCTCTTTCGTCGCTATTTCGCTCGTTATTGCTGTCGCTTGCGGTGACTTGCGGCGTGTTGTCGGCGGCGGTTGCTGGTCCGGTGCGTGATGGCATTTACTCGGGCCAATTGCAATGTAGTGCAGCGATCGCGAACCCGTCCAGCGCAGGGTGGACGTCGCCGGTGCAATTGCAGGTAACCGGTGACACGCTGCTTTGGCGGCGTGGCAATGGTCAGTTCAGCGAGTCGGCGCAAGCGCAGTGGTTGCGTAGTGGCTTCGAGATCGACGCCTCCGGCGCGTGGTCGCCCGGCTCGGGCAAGCAGGGGCGCTGGCGCACGGTGGGTTCACTGCGGCTCGATGGCAACGCGGTCACCGGAGCCATGCGGCAGATTTCGCCAGCGGGCGACCAAATGTACCGGCAGTGCAGCGCAAATATCCCGGTTGCGCTCGCTGTTGCCGCTCGCACGATGGCGCCCCCGGCGCCGTTGCCGCAACTGCCGCACGATCCGGTGCGCGCCCAGGCGACCGAGGATTGCGCATGGAAAGGTGGCGCGGCCTGCGCGCACATGCTCAATGTCGAGGCACATGCACAGGCGAACGACGCCAGCGGCAACGGCAGATCGACGCGCACCGGGGGCGATCCACGGCGCCCGCCGATCAGCAATACAGGCGCAGTTGGCGCCGCTGCGATCCCGCCGGAGGGGAGCGCGACGCCGCTGCAGACGCAGCCCACATTGGAGCCGCCGCCCGTGCCGCCCACACCGACGGCGGTCCCCGGCAATGCGTCGTTCGCTGAACCGGGAGCGACACCGATGCCGCCATTAGCGCCGGTAAACGCTCGTGATACCGCCCCTCCGCCGCTGCCGATCGCGGCAAGTGTGTCGCCTGCAGCGCTGACGCCGGCAGCCGACATCGGCAGCGCGCGGCGTTACATCTCTGCCGGTACGTTCGGCGGTTACTGGATCGCCTGGGTCATCGTCGGTGGGCTGCTGACGTTCTACCTGCCGCTTTCGTTCCTGCTGTCCAACCCGGCTGGCGCGATCAGCAAGTTGAGCTTTATGAACCTGCTCGACATCTTCAACCGTACCGGCAAAATTCGTCCCTACGCGGCGGAGGCCCAATCGTGGGCGATGATGGGCCTGTTTGGTGTCGTGATGCTGGTCACCGGCCCCCTCATTATCTGGTTCAACGCGGGCGTGCCATGGATGCACGGTCGGGACGATGCCAACACCACGGTCTGCTGCGTCGAACGCCCTGAATACACCGACGACAGACGGTTCGCCATCGACCTCTACCGCGACGACCCGTTTTTACCCTGGTACATGATCAAGAGCATCCTCACGGCCAAGGCCAATGGCCCGTGGAAGTTCAGGGTACTGGATATCGAGCGAGCCCAGTATGTAGATTTGCGCGGCTTCGGCAAGACGGAGGATCAGGGGTCGACGTTGGTGCTGGAACACAACGAGAAATATCTCAAGACACAAATCAGCGCGGACCACCTGCGCATCGTGGTCGAGCGTGAACCGATCGTAGTGCTGGACATCCCCGCCGCAGGGGTCGGCCTTCGGCGCTGGCCCACCAACGAGGGGCTACCACCGTCGCCATTCATCGACATCAAAAAAGGCGGTACGGTTTCTTTCGAGGCGCAGGAGGCCGCACGCCGCGCGGTGAACGCATTTACGGTGGGCGACGTCAGTGATGCGGGCGCCCTTACGCCGCTGTTGTTGGCCCGCCAGAAGCGCGACACCGACGGCCTGCTCGGCGCGCTGAAGGGGCTCGCAAGTCTGGTCGCCGAATGGGATCAATATGCCTGGGTCAATGCCAATACTGGTCAAGTCAAAAAGACGCTGAGCTTGTTCGGTAATGCCCGCCACGCTGGCAGTACGCCGGATGGAAGCGCGCATGTCTTCGTCGCGACCGGGGGCTATCTGAAGGTGGTCCGCACGCCAGAGTTGCGCGGCAGTAACTGACCGGCGGCCTTGCCAGCGCACCGCAGTGAGGCTCAGGCTGAAAGGCGGAACCGCACAAGCAAGCTGTTTCGTCGCGACGTACACTGAGCTATGAGCAAGCTGAAGTCACCGTCCCGTCGCCACGTCGAGACCGAGCTCACCGAGCTCAGGGCCATGCCGCAGGTCCTCAACGTTGCCGCCCTCGAGCGCGGCGAGGCCTTGCTGGCCGGCTTTCATGGCGACTTGTCGACCGATGAAACGCTCTATGTGCTGCGTCTCTGTGCCTCGGGGTGTCAAGCTGCTGGGCGCTGGCTCGAGGGCCTGCAGTTTGCCCGACGGGGACTCGATCTGGCGACGCGTGAGCACAAGGTTCGCGACAGGATTCCGCTGCTCGCGATCAGCGGCAATATTCACCTGTTCCTGCAGAATTTTCATCTCGCCATTCGCGCCATGCGCGAAGCCATCGCTATCGCCGAACAGGAGCAGCTGCCAGACGAGCAGGCCAAGCTGCTGCAAAGCCTTGGGCCGGTCTACTCTCACCTCGAGCTGCATGAAACAGCGCTGTCGGTGTTCGAGCGCGCCTTCAGCATGGCGACAAGCAAGCCGCTCGCCGCTGTACGTGCCGCGGCCCTCAACAACATGGCGCGCGAGTTTTGCGCGCTGGGCCGAACCGCAGAAGCCGGCACCAGAATCGATGAAGCCATGGCGATCGCACAAGCGCCAGCCCTGCGAGAATGGCTGCCGAATCTGCTGCATACCCGCGCCGAAGTCGCGGCCCGCCAGGGCAGGCTCGACGACGCGATTGCCGACGCTGACGCGGCTGCAGTGCAGCTGCGCAGCCGCCGAAATGTGCACACGCTGCTACGGGTTCTGATTGACTGCGCGCGCTGGCTGGCGGCGCGTGGTCGTCACGATGAAGCCCGTACACGCCTCGATGAAGCATCCCTGCTGCCCGCTGATCCTTCGTTGCACGCCATGCGGGAGGACGCCGCGCTGGCTCGTGTGCAACTCGAGCGTGGTGCAGGAGATGTTGAGCGCACCATGGATGCAGTGACCGATTTTCTTGCCGCCCGCGCAGATGCACATCGGGTGCACCTGGCCAGCCAGCGGGTTGCCGTGCAGTTTGTGGACGAGGTAGAACGTACTGAAGCGCGTGGACGCCGCGAGTCTGCTGCCGTGAACGAACTGACTTTGCGCCTGATAGAAACCCAGGCCGAGGCGCAAAAAATCGCCCGACAGGTAGCCCGCGACCCATTGACCGGCGCACTCAATCGCGTCGCCTTCGAAGCCGCAATGGGTAAGCTGGCTGGCGGTCCGCAACAGCCGGTGGCGTTGATCATGATCGACGTGGATGACTTTCGCGCTGTCAACACCGAGTGCGGCCATCTGGCCGGTGACGCCGTTCTGGAGGGCGTGGTCGAGCGTCTGCGGCAGGCGCTGCGCGTCAACGATCTCATGGGACGTGCCGGAGACGATGAGTTTCTGGTGCTTTGCCCGGGCGTAGGTCCGCGCATCGCTGCAGCAATTGCGTCGCGCGTGCTGGCCAAAGTCGCGGAAACTCCGGTGGTGCATGACGGCAAGGCGATCGCTGTGACAGTCAGTGTCGGCGTAGCTTGCGCACACAGCAAGGCGCTGGCATCGTTGCCCTATCTGTTGAAGCGCGTCGATGCCGCGCTACGACGCGCCAAGCAGGCCGGCAAGAACCGTGCGGTGACCGTGCGCGTCAACGACTAGCGTCTGGCCGGCAGCTGCCAAGGTCACTACGTGTAGCATCGTGCCGCTTGCCAGTAGCGGCTCCAGCCCTCGGAGCGTCGAGCCGGTGCCGGCCGCATCGGCGCACTCAGTGTTAACAGAGCCGGGCTACCCCGGACCGACCATGATGTCTGATCCCAAATTGCTGCGTCCTCTGGTCGTGGATCTCGACGGTACGCTTTGTCGCACGGATACCTTGTGGGAGACTTTTTTCGCGGCCTGGCGACTGCATTGGTGGTTGCCGCTGGCGGCCCCGATGTGGCTGCTGCGTGGTCGCAGTGCCCTCAAGCAGCGGCTAGCCGCATTGGCGCTGCCGGATATCGCCAGTTTGCCCTGGAACGCGGCGGTTATTGATGCCCTCCGGACCGCGCGGGCGGCCGGACGCCAGACGGTGCTGGCCACCGCTGCAGACGCGCGCGTCGCGCATGCCTGTGCCGCGCAGGTCGGCTTGTTTGATCGGATCATCGCGTCGGATGGTGTGCGCAACCTGAAGGCCGGCGCCAAAGCTGAGCAACTGCTTGCCAGCTTCGGTGAACAGGGCTTTGACTACATCGGGGATTCCCGTGCAGATTTGGCCGTCTGGCCGCACGCAGCCCAGCGCTTGACCGTGTCATCCCTACTTCCCGACGGGGGGCAGCGATTGCCGGACTCACCACCGGCGGGGGGGCTTGCTGCATGGCTGAAGCTCCTGCGGGTACGCCATTGGGTAAAGAACGTACTGGTATTTGTCGCCCCGCTCGCCGCGCACCAATGGGCTTCAAGCGCGTCGTGGTATTCCGCCTCGCTGACCTTCGCGGCGTTTTGCGCGGTCTGCTCTTCCATCTATGTGGTGAACGATTTATTCGATCTGGCCTCAGACCGCAGCCACCCAAGCAAACGGCGACGACCGCTGGCAGCTGGCGATCTGCAACTCGCGCCAGCGGCGATGGTGTCGGCATTGCTGTTGCTCGCTGGTTTTACGCTGGCAGCACTGGCGGGCTGGTCTGCGTTGGCGGCAATCGCGATGTATGTCGCGGTGAACGCGCTTTACACGAGTTGGTTGAAGCGTTTGCCGGTATACGACGTGTTCTGCCTCGCGGGGCTCTATACGCTGCGCATCGTCGCGGGCGCATTGGCGGTGGGCGTGCCCCTGTCGGCATGGCTCGCGGCGTTCTCGGTTTTTGCCTTTCTGAGTCTCGCGCTACTCAAGCGGGCGGCCGACATTGATCGTCTGGCGCCCGATCAGGTACTGCCCGGACGCGGCTACAGCGGACGCGATGCCGGATTCGTCAATGGCTTTGGCGTGGGGGCAGCGATCGCCGCTTGTCTGGTGCTGGCGCTTTATGTGGCGAGCGACCAGGTCAGTGCGTTGTACGGCGATCCTCTTTGGCTTTGGGGTTTGGTCGCCGTGGTGTTGTTGTGGCTGGCGCGCATGTGGCGCATGGCCATGGCCGGTTTGATGGACGACGATCCGGTGCTGTTCGCGACCAGCGATACGGTGTCGTGGGGTTGTGCGCTGGCCGTTGGTGTATGCATCCTGCTGGCGGTGTAGGCCCGTTTGACGTTTGCCACATTGGCCAGCGTTGTCGTTTGCACGCGATGCGGCCATAGAGATTCCGGCCAGAACGCGAGCGCCAGCCCTAGTGCACGGTGCGGGCGGTGACAAAGCTGCCGCGATCCATGCTTCGCACCCACAGGGTCAACTCCTTGTCGCCTCGCATCACCTTCAGCGGAACGCGTACCCCGGCTTCGCCGCGAGCCCAGACGGCGCGATAGAAGCCTGCGAGTGTTTTGACGGGGGTCGGTCCCACGGCGGTGATGATGTCGCCACGCTTCAGGCCGGCCTGGTCGCCCGGCCCATTCGGGGAGAGACGGCCGACGTTCACTCCGTCCTCGTCTTCAAATGTGGTGATGCCGAGCCACGGGCGCTGGGCTCCCTTGCGCTGGCCGGTCTCGATGAGCTCGTCCAGTATCGGCTTGAGAATGTCGACCGGCACAAACATATTGCCCGGCACACCTTTGCCGTTGCCATCGGCGTCACGCACGAACAGCGAGCCCACCCCGACCAGTTTGCCCGATGGATCGATCAGTGCCGCGCCGCCCCAGTCAGCAATCGGCGGGAAAGTAAAAATCGCGCTATCGAGCAGATACTCCCAGCCACCGGTGAACTCGCGACGGGACGTCACAAACGCTGGCGCAACATTGCCCGCTGCGCCAGCCGCGAGCACCGGGTCTTTTTCTTTCAGAGCGCTGGCATCGCCCAGCAACAGCGGCTGCCCCTGCGCGGGCGCCAGCAGACGCACCAATCCGAGGCCTGTTTGCTGATCGAACGCTGCAACTTTGCCAGGCAGCTTGCGGCCTTTGTGATCAGTGATCTCGACCTCGTCGGCCTCCATGATCAGATAACCGATGGTGAGCACCAGGCGCGGCGACAGCAATACCCCATTGCCTTCGCGCTCAGCACCGAGTGTGGCGTTGCTGCGGGCCGCTGGCGCCGCTACCGTTCGCAACTTGACCACACCGGAGAGTGCTTTGTCGATCACCTCCGCGTTTATCTTGTCGGAGAATCTCTCGCTGGGTGCGGCGCCTTGAGCGATTGCGTCCGGCGTTGCGGCAATGAGAGCAAATACGGCAAGGCTCGCGAGCAGGGCGGCGGGTCGGCGCATCGTGGCACTCCTGACGACGTGGATGAACGGGAGAACGGAGCCGTGGCGGCGAAAATACCGCCTGCCTAAAATAGTCGCATGAATCAGGCCAACACTGCAACCGACCATTCGCCGGCGGTTGCCAACCACCCTCATGCGGCCGCTGCGACCTCGCGGCAGCCACGCACACTGCCTTTTTCCTTGTCGCGCGAAGGCAAGCGCCTGCGCAACATCGTCGGTGCGGCGGTGACTGACTTTGGCATGATCACCGAGGGCGACCGCATTATGGTCTGCCTGTCAGGCGGCAAAGACAGTTACACCCTGCTCGACTTGCTGCTCGCGTTGCAGGTCGTAGCCCCGGTGAATTTCGAGCTGATTGCCGTCAACCTTGACCAGAAGCAGCCTGACTTTCCGGCGCATGTGCTGCCGCAGTATCTCGAGCAACTGGGCGTCAATTTCAAGATCGTCGAATCGGACACCTACAGCATTGTCAAGCGCGTGCTGGAAGAAGGCAAGACGATGTGCTCCCTTTGCTCACGGCTGCGTCGCGGCATTCTCTACCGCACGGCGAAGGAACTGGGCTGCACCAAGATCGCGCTCGGGCACCATCGCGAGGACATCCTCGAAACGTTCTTCCTGAATTTCTTCTACGGTGGCAAGCTGAAGGCGATGCCACCGAAGCTGGTCTCGGACAACGGCGAACACGTCGTCATCCGCCCGCTGGCCTACGTGCGCGAGAAAGACATCGTGAGGTACGCCAGGGAGCGCGACTTCCCGATCATCCCCTGCAATCTTTGCGGGTCGCAGCCAAACCTGCAGCGCGCCGTCGTGGGGCGCATGATCGAAGACTGGGACAAGAAGTTTCCCGGCCGGGTGGAGACCATGTTCCGCAGCTTGCAGAATGTCGTGCCTTCGCACCTGGCCGATGGCAAGCTGTTTGACTTTCAGTCAATCACCGCGTCGGGCAGCGCCCTGCCTGCCGCGTTTGCCGGTGGCGATATCGCCTTTGACGTCGACGGCGAAATTGAGAGCGCAATGCAGCGTGATGTTGCCGCTGCAACGGCGCAGCCGGTCACGCTACACGGGGTACGCGGCGCATGAGTGCCAGCGGTGCCGTCATTGATCGCGTAGTCAAAGGGGCGTGCCCACACGATTGCCCGGATACCTGCGCTCTCGAGTACCACGTTGCCGACGGCAAGCTGATCGAGGTCAAGGGTTCTTCTGCGCATAGCGTAACGGCGGGCGTGCTGTGCACCAAGGTTGCGAAATATCCGCTGCGTACCTATCACCCAACGCGCCTGAAAACGCCGCTGAAACGTGTCGGCCCGAAAGGCGGTCGGGGTGAAGATCAATTTGTACCGGTGTCCTGGGATGAGGCGCTGACGACGATTGCTTCCAGGTTAACGGCCATCATGGCTGCCAGTGGGGCGGAGGCCATCCTGCCTTACAGCTACGCCGGCAATATGGGCATGTTGCAATACGGTTCGATGGATCGGCGCTTTTTCCACGCCATCGGTGCCTCGCAACTTGATCGTACGATCTGCGCCAGCGCAGGTGCTGCGGGTCTCACCGTTACGCTAGGTTCGCGCATGGGCACCGACATCGAGGCCTTTGCGCACAGCGAGCTGATCATCATCTGGGGCAGTAATCCGATCACTTCCAACCTGCACCTGTGGAGCCGTTGCCAGGAAGCAAAGCGACGCGGTGCCAGACTGATTGCGATTGATCCATATCGGTCACTGTCTGCCGAGAAGTGCCATCAGTGGCTGGCCATCAAGCCCGGCACTGATGCCGCCCTGGCGCTGGCGATGATGCATGTTCTGATCCGCGACGATTTGCTGGACCATGAATACATCGCCCGACATACCAGTGGCTTCGTGGCGCTGAAGGAGCGCGTGGCTGACTGGACACCGGAGATGGCGGCCACGATTTGCGGCATTCCGGCGTCGGATATCGAAGCCCTCTCTGCCGCCTATGGCGCCACAAAAAAGGCAGCCATCCGGCTTAACTACGGCATGCAGCGTCACGGTGGTGGCGGTATGGCCACCCGTACCATCGCCTGCCTGCCAGCGTTGACGGGCGCCTGGCGCGAGGCCAGCGGCGGGCTGCAGCTTTCGACCTCGGGCGCGTACCCGATGAACCTGGCTTATCTCGAGCGCCCGGATTTGATGCCGAAGCGCGATGGCAAGCTGCCGCGTACGATCAACATGAACCAGCTGGGCGACGCGCTCACCGCGCCCGACGGCCCGGCGGTCAAGGCGTTGTTCGTCTACAACTCCAACCCGGCGGCGGTTGCTCCCGACGGCAACAAGGTGCTGGCAGGGCTTGCCCGCGAGGATTTGTTTACCGTAGTGCACGATGTGTTCGTCACCGACACTGCGCGCTATGCAGACATCGTACTGCCAGCGACGACTTCGCCAGAACATGACGACATCAATCGCAGCTATGGACATTACGACCTGGTGATCAACCGTCGTGCCATAGCGCCGGTCGGTGACAGCCTGCCCAATACCGAATTGTTCCGGCGGCTTGCCCGCGCGATGAGCCTCAGTGACCCCTGCGTCTCGGAGGACGACGAGTCGCTCATTCGCCACGCCTTCGACTGGACGCATCCGTCGCTCGCCGGGCAATCGTTCGACACACTCGAACGCGACGGCTTCCTGCGGCTGAACTACCCAAAGCAGAACGGCTTCATCACGCCATTTGCCAACGGCGGCTTTGGTACTGCCTCGGGCAAATGCGAGTTCTACTCGGAGGCGCTGGCCCAACGTGGCCTCGACCCGCTGCCGAACTACGTACCACCGCACGAGGGTGAGGCCAGCGAGATCGCAAAGTCGTTGCCCCTCTCGCTCAATACGCCGCCGCTGCGTAACAGCATGAACAGCACCTTCGGCAACATTGAGGCACTGATGGACGGCTATGGTCCGCCCGCACTGCAAATGCACCCGATCGATGCGGCTGACCGCACGCTGGTTGAAGGGCAGCGGGTGCGGGCGTGGAATCAGCGCGGCGGCATGGAGCTCGCCGTTCGCATTACAGAAAACACGCGGCCGGGGGTCGTTACCGTGTTGTGGGGCCATTGGCGCGACCATCCCGGTGCCAGCGGATTCGTGAATGATTTGACCAGCCAGGCGCTGGCCGACATGGGCGGCGGCGCAACTTTTTACGATTGCCGGGTCGAGGTGGCTGCGCTATAACCGGCCTGCCTCCCACACGCGACTGTTCAGTTTCCGTATGCCCTACGCTGCCGCCGGTCTTCATCTGGTCATTGCCATCTTCTTTGCCACCCATGCGCTTAGAACCGGGCGCCCCTGGTATTGGGTGATGATCCTGCTGTCCTTTCCGTTACTGGGCAGCCTGTTCTACTTCGTCACCGAATATCTGCCCGAGATGCGCTACTCACGAGGCGGACGCAAGGTGCTGCGCGCGGTAGAGGCAGCTGTTGATCCCAATCGCGCCCTGCGGGAGGCGGAGACCGACTTTGAGCGCTCGCCGACCGCAGCCAACCGGGCCGCCCTGGCGGCGGCGCTGTCGGCTGCGGGGCGGTACGACGAGGCAATCAAGCAATATGAGCAATGTGCCAGCGGCAGCTATGCCAAAGATGAGCACTTTGTGCGCAGCCTTGCCGCCACCAACCTGCTGGCCGGGCGCTGGTCGGCCTCGCGGGCTGGATATGAGCGCCTGTTTGCGCTTGGCAAGGATGCCCGGCAACCCGACGATGATCTCGGTTACGCCTTCGCGCTGGCGCGGCTTGGCGATAGCGGCGCGGACGCTGCCTTCCAGCATGCAGTTACGACCGCCAATGGACCGGTTGCCCGATGCCGTTATGCGCAGTATCTCGATGAAGCAGGCCGCCACGCCGAAGCTCGGGCCCTGTACGAGGAAGTGGCGAAAGAGGGCCGTCTCGCGCCCACTCACACCCGCGACCTGCACAAGGCCTGGTACAAGCTCGCCGCTGATGCCCTGAAGGCGTGACTGATCGTAAGGATCGGGTCCCGCGACGATACCAACACGCACAATCAGGATTCAAGCCATGGAAAAAATTGTCAAGACCGACGCTGAATGGCGTGCCCAGCTCACCCCCGAGCAGTACCGCATCACCCGCGCGCATGGCACTGAGCCTGCGTTCTGCGGTGGTTTCTGGGATCACGACAAGACCGGCGTTTACCACTGTGTCTGCTGTGACTTGCCGCTGTTTGCCAGCGACAGCAAGTTTGACTCCGGCACCGGCTGGCCCAGCTATTACCGCCCCACCGTCGCCGATCACGTCACGATGCACGAGGACAACAGCTTCGGCATGCGCCGAACCGAGGTGCTTTGCGCCCGCTGTGACGCCCATCTCGGCCACGTTTTTCCGGATGGCCCCAAGCCCACCGGACTGCGCTACTGCATCAATTCCGAGGCATTGCAGTTCGTGGAATCAACCACCGGGTAAGTGGCAGCTTCGCGACCAGCCGGCGCGAAGCCGTCAGGCTCAGGCGGCAAGACCAAAGCGAATACGGCCGTCGTCGCCTACGTCGCGCGTCAGCCGACCAATGCGCCAGCCGTGGTTCACATGTGCCACGGCCTCGGCGATGGCGAAGAAGAGCTGGTGGTTGTCGAGCTTGCGGCGGAATAGCGTCGGGATCAGTTCGGCCGCGGTTTTCGGTGCGTCGGCAACGGCGCCGTAAAGCTCGTTCATGCGGTCTTCGTGGTGCGTCTCCAGCGCTTCCACACGCGAGGCAATGCCACGGAACGGCAGGCCGTGCGAGGGCAACACCAGCGTGTCAGCCTCGCAATACTTGAAAGCCTGCAGTGAACCAACGTAGTCGGTCACCGGGTCGGCGAGCGGCGTTACCGGCCAGACGTTGATGTTGGTGGAGATTTTCGGCAGCAGCATGTCGCCACTGATCAGCACCTTCAACTCCTCGCAATAAAAACTCAGGTGCTCGGTGGTGTGGCCATAGCCACCAATGGCTGACCAGAACTTGCCGCCCATCTCCACGGTATCACCCGGCATGATGCGGTTGCAGCAGGGCGGGCGCGTCGGCACGCCAAAGCTGTAGGTATTGCCGCGATTGGCGGTCACGTCAATCTGGTCTTCAGTCAGACCGTGGGCACGGAAGAACGCCGCCAGATTGCTGCGCTGATAGGCGCCGCTGCCTTCCGCTACGCTGTGCGCAGCAAGCAATTCGGTAAGACTCATCTCCACGATCAGCGCGCCTTGTTTTGTCGCAAAGCGCTCCGCCAGCCATTGTGCATTGCCCAGATGGTCCGGGTGGTAGTGCGTCACCACGATGCGCTTGAGCGGCTTGCCGCCCATGGTCTGCGCGAAGTGCTGCTCCCAAAGCGCACGCGTCGCCTCCACGCCGAAACCGGTATCGACTACCGTCCAGCCGTCGCGCGGATCGTCCTCGCTCGCGGGCTCCTCGATCAGCCACAGATTGATGTGGTCCAGCGCGAACGGCAGCGGCATGCGAATCCACTTGATACCCGGCGCGATGTCGATAAATTGGCCCGGCGTCGGCGGCTCGGCGTGCGGAAATGAGAGTGCGGCATTCATGCTGCCGATAGTAGCTGAATCAACAGCTGCTTGACGTTAACGTCAACTTATCGCGACACTCCGCCCAGCTTGCCATAAACTCCTCGCATGCCTGAACCGATTGCCAGTACGTCCGCCACCGCAACGCCCGGCCGCCGCGAGACATTCACCATCACTGAGCTCGCCGACGAGTTCGCGCTAACCACGCGGGCGATTCGCTTCTATGAGGATCAGGGCCTGCTCTCACCCGAGCGGCGCGGCACCAGGCGCATCTACACGCCACGCGAACGGGTGCGGCTGAAGCTGATCCTGCGCGGCAAGCGGCTCGGTATGAGTCTGGCTGACATCGCCGAAATCCTTGATCTGTACGACGTCGGTGACAGTGAACGACCCCAGCTACTCAAATTCCTCGAAGTGCTGGCCGCGCGCCGTACGCTGCTCGAACAGCAGCGTGAGGATATTGACGTCGTGCTGGAAGAGATTTCCGCCATCGAGCGCGACTGCCGCAAGCGGTTGAAGAATTCCGCCCGATAGGTACGTTGTGTAACTGCCGCATCGGCTGGACCACGGGTAATTACTTACGTTGACGTAAACGTCAACTTGGGCGTTACAATCCATCGCCATGATCTCGCCGCAAAAAACCGCCGATATCCTGAACATCTTCAACGCCCAGGGCGCCATGAAGCTGATCGGTGCGCGGCTGACCGAGGTGGAGGAGGGCGTTGCCGAGTTCGAGCTCGACTTCCGGCCCGAGCTTTCGCAGCAGAATGGCTACTTCCATGCTGGCATCATCGCCACGTTGGTTGATACAGCCGGCGGCTGCGCCGGTGCGACGCTGATGTCACCGGGCAGCGGCGTGCTGACGGTGGAATACAAGCTCAACGTGATGGCGCCCGCCGACGGCGAGCAACTGCGCGCCCGCGGCGAGGTGATCAAGTCCGGCCGCACGCTGACCATCACCCAAGGCAAGGTGTGGGTTTCGAAAGCTGGCAACGAGACGCTTTGCGCCGTGATGCAACAAACTTTGATCGCATTGCCACAGAAGTAGCACCTTGCAGGAGCGGCCCTGCCGCGGCAGAGCCGCTCCTACAGGAGGCAACCATGCAAATCCCGCAACTCAAATTCAATCTTGGCGAAGACATCGACATGCTGCGCGACAGCGTGTACGCGTTTGCGCAGGACGAGATCGCGCCGCGTGCCGCAGAGATTGACCGCAGCAACCAGTTCCCGATGGACCTGTGGAAGAAGATGGGCGATCTCGGGATTCTTGGCATCACCGTGCCCGAGGCGTATGGTGGCGCCGGACTAGGTTATCTCGCGCATGTGGTGGCGATGGAAGAGATCAGCCGCGCCAGCGGCGCTGTCGGGCTCTCTTACGGCGCGCATTCGAATCTTTGCGTTAATCAGCTCAAGCTCAACGGCAGCGATGCGCAGAAAAGGAAGTACCTGCCCAAACTCGTTTCTGGCGAGCACGTCGGCGCGCTGGCGATGAGCGAGCCGGGCTCCGGCTCCGACGTGGTGAGCATGAAGCTGCGCGCCGACTTCAAGGGTGATCACTACGTGCTCAACGGCAATAAGATGTGGATCACCAACGGGCCCGACGCCGACACGCTGGTGGTTTACGCCAAAACCGATCCGGGCCTCGGGCCGCGCGGCATCACCGCATTCATCATCGAGAAGGGCTTCAAGGGCTTTTCAACGGCGCAGAAACTCGACAAGCTGGGCATGCGCGGCAGCAACACCTGCGAGCTGGTGTTTCAGGATTGCATCGTCCCCGCCGAAAACGTGCTGAAGGAAGTGGGCAAGGGCGTCAATGTGTTGATGAGCGGGCTCGATTACGAGCGCGCGGTGCTCGCTGGCGGCTCGGTGGGGCTGATGGCCGCCGCACTGGACGTGGTGATTCCGTACGTGCACGAACGCAAGCAGTTCAACCAGTCGATCGGCGAGTTCCAGCTCATGCAGGGCAAGCTGGCCGACATGTACTCGACCTACTCGATGTGCCGCGCCTACCTGTATGCCGTCGCGCAAGCCTGCGACCGACAGGAAGTCACCCGCAAGGACGCGGCTGGCGTGATCCTGCAGTGCGCCGAAAAGGCCACCTGGATGGCCGGTGAGGCGATTCAGGCTCTCGGCGGCAACGGGTACATCAATGAATACCCCACCGGCCGCATCTGGCGCGACGCCAAGCTTTACGAGATCGGCGCTGGGACCAGCGAGATTCGCCGCATGCTTATCGGGCGCGAGCTCTATAACGAGACCAAATAGCTCGCTTCGCGAGCAGAACGAAGGACGAATGACGACGCGCTTGGCGCTACGACGCAAAGGATTGCTGACAGATTCGCTCAATCAAAGACTTCCGAAACGCCCAATACCCTGATCGCACGCAATAATGTCGGAATGAACACCTCTCGTTGCACACCTTTGCGTCCTAGCCCGAGCAGCGGGCGTCGTCCTTCGTCCTTCGTCCTGCGAAGCGCTCACTGCGCACGGAGTGCGCAGTGAGCGCTTCGCTCCAGCAACTGTTCGCCAACAACCGCGCCTGGGTCGACGGTGTGTTGCGTGACGATCCGCAATTCTTCGAACGACTCAAGCACCAGCAGGCGCCGGAATATCTGTGGATCGGTTGTTCGGACTCGCGGGTGCCTGCCAACCAGATCATCGGGCTGCCGCCGGGCGACGTCTTTGTCCACCGCAATGTCGCCAATGTGGTTGCGCACAGCGACTTGAATTGCCTGTCGGTGCTGCATTTTGCGGTCGAAATCCTGAAGGTTAAGCATGTGCTATTGGTCGGCCACTATGGCTGCGGCGGCATCGCGGCCGCCTATGACAACCTGCGCCTTGGTGTGGTGGACAACTGGCTGCAACACGTCCGCGACACGGTCGAGGCGCATCGCGCAAGCCTGCATGCGATCGCGGATCGTGACGCCAAACTACGCCGCCTGTGCGAGCTGCACGTCGCTGAACAAGTCGTACATGTCGCGCGCACCACGGTCGTGCAGGACGCGTGGGCACGCGGACAGGCACTGACCATTCACGGTTGTGTTTACGGCATTGAGGATGGCCTGCTGCGCACACTGGACGTTGATTTGTCCGGTCCACACGAGGTTGATGCCGTGTCGGCCCGCGCCTTGAACGCGATCGAAACTCGGGCCGGTGAAGCCATTGCGCCTCATCCCGCTGCGGGCAAGTCATGACCCGCAACCACTGGATGCTGTTTGGCTTTTTCATTGCCATCGTCGGCATGGGGGTGTACGCCGTCGCCCCGCTGGTCGGGCGCGTTCTGGTGTGGTTGGGCGCGGTGCTCGCGTGGCTTGGCATCGCCGTCGCCATTGAGCGTAAGCCGTGGCCACCCGCAAGCCGCGCGTTGCTGCAAGCGATCGTGGGGGCTTCCGCGGTGGCGATTGCCATGAGCGCCACCCGTTTCTCGCTGGCCGGCGTGGGGCTTGCCACGCTGCTCGGCGCCGTACTCGGTGCCTTCGCATCCCGCTGGACCCGATTCTTCAACAAACCATGACCCCGCTTTTGTAGGAGCGGTTTGCCGCGACGCAGCGACTGCGCCCGTAAGGGTGATTGCGGCAACCTGCTCCAACGTTGCAATGACTTCAGGAGTAACCACCATGTCCGATCCCATCGTCATCGTCAGCGCTGTCCGTACCCCGATGGGTGGCATGCTGGGCGACTTCGCGGCGCTGTCCGCCAGTGATCTCGGCGCTGTTGCAGTCAAGGCTGCCGTAGAGCGCGCCGGGCTCAAGCCCGAACAGATCGAAGAAGTCATTCTCGGCAACTGCCTGATGGCGGGGCAGGGGCAGGCGCCTGCGCGCCAGGCGACGCTGAAGGCAGGGCTGCCGAAGGAAGTCGGTGCGCTGACTCTGACCAAAATGTGTGGCTCCGGCATGAAGGCGGTGATGCTGGCGCACGACGCCATCGTCGCCGGCTCGCGCGAAGTCGTGCTGGCGGGCGGCATGGAATCCATGACCAACGCGCCCTACCTGCTCGCCAAGGGCCGCCAGGGTTACCGCTACGGCCACGCGACCGTGTATGACCACATGGCGCAGGACGGGCTGGAAGACGCCTATGAGCGCGGCAAGGCAATGGGGGTGTTCGCCGAGAGTTGCGCCGCGAAATACGGCTTTACCCGCGAACAGCAGGACGCGTACGCGATTGAATCCCTCAAACGGGCGCAGGCCGCCATCAACGATGGCTCGTTCAAGTGGGAGGTGGCAGCGGTCACTGTCAAGGGCAAGACCGGCGACACCGAGATCGGCAACGATGAACAACCGCCAAAAGCCAAACTGGACAAGATCCCGACGCTGAAACCGGCGTTCATCAAGGACGGCACCATCACCGCCGCTAAT
>Ga0116193_1001832_pt1 | contig 16895 bp, 13 predicted proteins | sample AD_UKC115_MetaG_FD_89892 | JGI IMG/M metagenome (GOLD analysis project Ga0116193, IMG submission 89892) | Active sludge microbial communities of municipal wastewater-treating anaerobic digesters from Hong Kong - AD_UKC115_MetaG | ecosystem: Engineered > Bioreactor > Anaerobic > Digestate... | reverse complement strand
TCAGTATCGTATTCCCAAACCCTTCGATTGGTGGTATAAACGGTGCCTGTCCAATAATCTTTGCCTCGATTGCGAATGGCTGATGAAATGGCTCTAAGCATAGAGAATGCGGGTAATGACGGTACTTCCGGCGGAAGATAATTATTGGAGGTTCCTTCGCCTCGAATCGCAGCGATTGGCAAAAGGTAATCGCCGAGATTGTTAACCTTCTTCAAGCCGCCGCATTTGCCCAGGAAAAGGACAGATTTCGGCATAATCGCAGAAAGCAGATCCATAATGGTAGCAGCATTGGAACTTCCCATCCCGAAGTTGATGATTGTGATTCCATCGGCTGCTGCATTTGGCATGTGACCGTTCTCACAAAGAACAGGAACGCCATAATGGTTGGCAAATATCTGAACATAATTCGTAAAATTGGTAAGAAGAATATGCTGCGTGAAGTCTTCAAGCTTCCTTTCCGTATATCTTGGCAACCAATTCTCGACAATTTCTTGCTTGGTTTTCATAATTGACTAACTTTGATGTGTAAAAGTAGAACAATCCTTTTGCAAATATACGAAATGCAGCCATTAAATCTTCCTCCATTCGCTATAAAAGTCAAAGAGAACGACGGAGTCAAACTGATCTTTGACCCGCAGAGACAAAAATTTGTCACGCTAACTCCAGAAGAATGGGTCCGTCAGCATTTCGTCAACTATCTGATCACAGTCAAACAATATCCCAAAGATTTGATAGCAAATGAGGTTTCCATACAACTTCATAACACCGCCAAACGATGTGATACGGTCGTTTATGACCATTTTCTAAAGCCGCTGATGATTGTCGAGTACAAAGCACCCACAGTCACGATTACGGCAGAGGTATTCAAGCAGATCGCACGATACAACAGTGCATTGAGAGTACAGTTCCTTGCCATCAGCAATGGACTGGAACATTATTGTTGCAAGATGGATTATGACAAAATGAATTATTCTTTTCTGGAAGAGATTCCTGAATATGCCCTTCTTTTAGGCGATAATCAAGAGAAGAGGTAGCTTTCGATTTTACGATTTCAATGAAAATACTACAATGACTTTTTCGGAGATTTGTAGATATTGGGTGTGACATCAAATTTCTTAATTCCAAAAAATGCGGTGGAATCGAAATTAGTAACAGATTCAGGGAGGATGATGCTTGCTTCATTGTTTGCAGAAGATCTTACAACAGGAGCTTTTTCTTTTTTCTCGTTGAAGAATAAAGAATAGCATAGTATAATTGCAAAGAATGATAATATAACTGGTTTCATATCTTGACTCTTTCTGTTTAGATAGATGCTTTATAAACGCAGAACGCTGCATGATATTGTAAAAAAATCAATATTTTGTGAAAATAGATTCACTTTTCTTATCATCAGCTATTCCTAATACCCATTTCGAAAGACAGAAACTCTCGTTCATGAGCAAAGATTTCCCCATTCTGTTGCCAAAGTTCCAAACTTCGAGGGTAGATGAAAATTCCCTGGATGCAGGATAGCCAACAGAGGGCTCGGATTATAACTTTGTGGTCAAAAAGTGCCGATCCGAGGGATCGGATTGCAATCCATGGATGAAAAAGTCCAAATCTTAGGGGTCGGATTGGAATCCCTGGATGAAAAAGTTCGAATCTTAGGGCTCGGATCACTTTCGCTGGACGCAGGGATGCTTTTTAGGGGTCAAATTACATCCCTGGACGCAGGGAACATTGGATGCCCATACAAAAAGAGACGGGAAAACGTTTTCACATTTCCCCGTCCGTTATATTCAGCTTCTAATGAAGGATTCGTTTTTATCCGAAATCATCGAAGTGAAGCATCTCACGCGGTACGCCCAGATCATCCAGCATCTTTTCGACAGCCTTTGACATCGGACCAGGACCGCACATGTAGTATTCAATATCTTCAGGAGCATCATTGAACTTAAGATAGTTGTCGTAGATGACCTGATGAATGAAACCTGTGTAACCTTTCCAATTCTCTTCAGGGCGAGGATCAGACAATGCGATGTTGAACTTGAAGTTCGGGAATTCTTTTTCAATTTCACGGAAGTCCTCTTCATAGAAGATTTCGTTAGTTGAACGAGCACCGTACCAGTAAGAAACCTTACGACCTGTCTTCAAAGTCTTGAACAGATAAAGCAACTGTGCACGCAGCGGAGCCATACCAACACCACCACCGATGTAAAGCATCTCACGATCCGTATCCTGAATATGGAATTCTCCATAAGGACCCGACATGATTACTTTGTCGCCTGGTTTCAGAGAGAAGATATAAGATGAACCAATACCTGGACTTACATTCATCCAACCGCCGTGAACGCGATCAAAAGGCGGAGTGGCGATACGTACGTTCAACATGATCATATCATCACCTTCAGCAGGATAGTTGGCCATAGAATAGGCTCTAACTGTAGGTGTCGGATTCTTGCAGGTCAAAGGCCACAGTTTGAAATGATCCCAAGCTCCCTTGAAACGATCGTCAACATCCATATCGGAATATTTGATGTCGTATGCCGGAATCTTGATCTGTGCATAACTACCTGGCTGGAAATCCATGTGCTCGCCTTTAGGAAGACGAACCTTGAACTCTTTGATGAAGGATGCAAGATTATGATTCGAAACCACTTCGCATTCCCATTCCTTTACTCCAAATACAGATTCAGGAACCTGAACGGACATGTCGTTCTTGACTTTCGTCTGGCAGGCAAGTCTCCAATGATCTTTAATCTGTTTACGATTGAAGAAGCCCTTTTCAGTTGGAAGGATCTCTCCTCCTCCTTCAAGAACCTGTGTGCGGCACTGACCGCATTTACCACCGCCACCGCAAGCAGATGACAGGAAAATGCCACTGCTCTGCAATGATCCCAGTAAAGTTCCACCGATAGGAACCTGAAACTCTTCTTTACCGTTTACCTTCAGGGTAACATTTCCGGAAGGTACCAATTTTGCTTTAGCGTAGAGTAACGCAATTACCAGGATAAGCGTGATCACAAGGAAAACGACTGCTCCTGTTATAAGGGTTAATCCGCCTGACATTAATATTATCATTGTTATTTTACTATTTATGCGTTAATATTAGATCTTAAGTCCCGAGAAGCACATGAACGCCATACCCATGAGAGCGGTGATGATAAAGGAAATACCAAGGCCCTTCAAAGGTTTGGGAATGTTGGAATATGCCAGTCTTTCACGAATAGCGGCCATACCTACGATAGCAAGCATCCAGCCGAGTCCGGAACCTAATCCGTAAACGGTAGCGACACCTACATTCGCGAAATCACGCTGCTGCATGAACAGAGATCCACCGAGGATAGCGCAGTTTACAGCGATCAACGGCAAGAAGATACCTAATGATGCATACAGAGCAGGAGCATATTTCTCGACTACCATCTCAACCAACTGTGTGAACGAAGCAATCACAGCGATGAAAATGATCAGTGCGAGGAAACTTAAGTTTACATTAGCAAAATTGGGACCGAGCCAGCTCAGTGCGCCCTCTTTCAATACGTAATTTTCAAGCAGATAGTTGATAGGCAACGTGCAGACCAGAATAAAGGTGACTGCAAAACCCAAGCCCATGGCTGTCTTTACATTCTTCGAGACTGCAAGGAAAGAACACATACCCAAATAGTATGCGAAAATCATGTTGTCTACAAAGATCGATTTGACAAAAGTGCTTAATAAATCTTCCATTGTTTTCTTTCTTTAATAGTTAACATTAATTTTCCTGCAGTTCTTTGTTCTTCGAACGATGAACCCACACTATGACAGCAATGACGATCAATGCCATTGGCGGCAAAATCATCAAACCATTGTTTACATATCCGCAATCGTAGAATGCCTGAGGAATGACACTGATACCGAATAAGGTACCGGATCCAAGCAGTTCGCGGATGAAACCTACGATCACAAGGATAATGCCATAACCTAAACCATTACCGATACCATCGAGGAACGATTCCCAAGGGCCATTGCCCAAGGCAAACGCTTCCAGACGTCCCATAAGGATACAGTTGGTAATGATCAATCCCACATACACAGAGAGCTGTTTGTTGACATCATAAGCAAAAGCCTTCAAGACTTCACTGACAATCGTCACAAGAGCGGCGCATACAACCAACTGAACGATGATACGAATACGGTTCGGAATGGTTTTACGCAGCAAGGAAATGATCACATTGGCAAATGCAACAACCACCGTAACTGAAATACCCATTACCAGGGCTGATTCCAATTTGGATGTTACAGCAAGTGACGAACAGATACCGAGCATCTGCACAAGCACAGGGTTGTTGATGCTAAGCGGTCCTGTTAATACTGTTTTATTTTTTTCTGATAATAATCCCATTTTCTACTGATTTTTAGAGGTCAAAAACTTATCATAGCCTTTAAGACAGTCAAGAAGCATAGCATTGACACCCTTGCTGGTGATTGTGCCTCCGGAGATTCCGTCTACATAATCCTGACCTGCAATATCAGGTTGCTTGCCCTTCTTAACAACGGCAATGGACTTGAATGTGCCATCCTTATAGATTTGTTTGTCTTTGAAACGTTTGCTGAAATCCGGAGTAGCTATTTCTGCGCCCAGACCAGGAGTTTCTCCTGAGTGACTGAAGTCAGCACCAAAAACAGTGTTCTTATCGTCATTGACTGAGAGATAGCCCCAAATCGGTCCCCAAAGACCTTTGCCCTGAAGTGCTAAGACATATTTCTTCTGTCCATTGACAGTAGCAACAAAAACAGGATACTCGCCACTAGCCTCCACCTTTTCTGCATCGGCAGCAAAAGCATCGCCATCAATCTTCTCACCTTGAGCATTGACCATGAATGCATCTGTGATCAACTCTTTATATTTAGCTTCAGCTTCATTGGGTGAAACTGATACATTAATAGAACGCAGAATCTGTTGACGCTTATCATTGTCTTCATTCTGTTTCTGATAGACATGCAATGCCTGAGCAGTGAAGGCAAGCAGAACAGCAACAAGAATGACCATGACAGCCGAATAAATAATGGTATAAGTATTACCATCGGTATTCAAACCTTTCTTCTTGCCTGTCGATTCCGTTTCCGTATCTGTGATCTCTTCAAATTCTGAACTTGGTGCACCGCAAGCGGGGCAAGAAGCCGGTGCCATATCTCCTTCGTAGATATAGCCACATACTTTACATCTAAATTTCTTTGTAGCCATATTCTTCTTATTTATTGATTTTAGCACGACTGAGACGTTTATTGATATTGGATTCAACTACATAGTAGTCGATCAGCGGAGCAAATACGTTCATCAAGAGGATGGCGAGCATCATACCTTCCGGATAACCGGGGTTCAGGACGCGAATGATGATTGCAAAAGCACCCACAAGCAGACCATAAATGAACTTTCCTTTCTCTGTACGTGCAGATGTTACAGGATCGGTTGCCATGAATACTGCACCGAAGCAGAAACCACCGAGAAGCAGCTGATCAAGTACGCCTGTCTGCATAGAAACGGTTGTTCCGATCAGATTGAAGATACATGACATGGCAGCACCGCCAACGAAAACAGAAATCATCGTTCTCCAGCTTGCAATGCCTGTGATCAACAGAATAATGGCACCGATCAGAATGGCGATCTTAGATGTCTCGCCAATGGAACCGGGAATAAGACCAACGAAAAGATCCATGGAGCTGAGCGGATGTCCCAGAGTATCAACGATGCCCTGGAAATGATCCTTGGCTGCGACTGCGATCTGTCCCAGAGGAGTAGCTCCTGAGAAACCGTCAACAATAGAACCATTACCCATTCCGAATGTCGTACCTGTACGGACGAAAACCTTGTCGCCTGACATGGCAGCAGGGTAAGCGAAGAACAAGAAAGCACGTGTAACAAGTGCTACATTAAATATATTGTAACCTGTGCCACCGAAGACCTCCTTTGCAAAAATGACTGCAAAAGCCGTTGCAACTGCAATCATCCATAATGGAGTATCTACAGGGACAATCATTGGGATCAAAATACCGGAAACCAGGAAACCTTCCTGAATCTCTTCTTTCTTCCACTGAGCAACTGTGAATTCAATACCTAAGCCGACAACATAAGACACGATGATCTGTGGCAATACGGCAAGAAGGCCGAAGACAAAGGTCATCCAGAACCCAGGTTGTGAGCCGATGGCAAGATAATGTTGGTATCCAACATTATACATACCAAAAAGCAAAGCCGGCAACAATGCGATGATAACGACGGTCATCGTTCTCTTCGAATCGATGGAGTCATGAATATGCACGCCTGATTTAGAGGTTGCATTCGGAACATACATAAATGATTCGAATCCCTCGAAAACAGAACGGAACATCGCCAGCTTTCCGCCTTCCTCAAAGTTAGGCTTAATCTTGTTGAGATAATTCCTTAACGCTTTCAATGTATTTAAGTTTTTATTGTTATTAATCCATTTCCTTCCTGAGCTGATCCAATCCGTTGCGAACGATCTTCTGCAACTCAATCTTAGAAGTGTCCACGAACTCGCAGAGAGCGAAATCTTCAGGAGCTACTTCATAAATACCCAGATTCTCCATCTTATCGATATCGAAGGCGATGATGGCTTTCAACAAATATTCAGGAAGAATATCCATCGGGAATACCTTATCATATTCATTCGACATAATCATGGCACGTTTGCCGCCCTTGATTCTGGCATCAATATCATATTCCTTGTTTTTACCGCAAAGCCATGTCAGGTAAGAATGACTTACGCTATACTTTCCGAATCCGGGAACTGCCCATCCGAAGAATTCATTGTAGTCATCTCCTTCTGGAATCGCCGTTATCTGATTGTCATAGCCATGCATATAATCTTCTTTAGTGACTTTCGTTCCGGTAAGAACGTTACCACTGATGAGTCTGACGTGTTCTCCTCCTTCATGCAGACGACCGGCAACAAGACTGTCAATCGTACAACCATAAAGAGCTTTCACATAACCGCGCGTATTCATCTCAGATCCGGTAATGGCAACTAATCTGGTCAAATCGGTTATACCTTTATTAAATAGGCGGCCAATGATGATGACATCGTCCGGATTAATGGTCCAAACGACTTCGCCCTTGTTCACCGGCTTGATATTGTTAATCTGAACGCCTACGTTTCCTGCTGGATGCGGACCTTCAAATTCTACAATCTCTACTCCGGTTGCCTTCAGAGCTGAACCGACTTTCTTTCCAAGATAAACTTTACCGGCGGTGAGCTTTACCAAAGCATCCAGACCGGTCTGAAAATCTTGTTCCTGACCCTTAACAATGAAATCGAAATCGGGAGCAAGAGGAGCCGAATAGAATCCCGGAACAAAGATGTCCCGAGGCTGTATAGAGGGTGAAGCCACGATGTCATACGGACGTTGCTTGATAAAAGGCCAGATACCTGCTTCCAGAATGGCAGCCTTTACCTCTTCCCCATTAAGAGAAGATACACTCTTCTTTCCAAAATCTTCGTACTCGATCTGCGAATCAGGCTGCACAACGATGCTCAGCACTTTACGCTTCTCTCCACGATTCACAGCGGTTACTTCTCCGCTGACGGGTGAACCAAATTTGATTTCGGGACGGTTCTTGTCGATCATTAACGCTGTACCGGCTTTTACCTTGTCTCCGACTTTGACAACGACCTTCGGGAGAATACCGCAATAACTGTCGGGAATGATTGCATAACTTGCGCTCTTTCCACTTGTCAACGGCTCTTCCGGGGCTTTGCCTTTCAGATTGATGTCCAAACCCTTTTTAATCTTGATCACATTTGCCATGATAGAATAAAATTGTTGACTTTAATTTTGCTGCAAAAGTAAACATTTTTTTATGCTTTATGGCAGGTAAATTGAAATATTAGAGAATTATTTCCATAATTTTGCTGTGAAATATAGAAGAAACGATGAAAAAGGAATTATTCTCCTCGCTGATAGCTTTTTTGATGCTCTGCCCGAACTGTCTGCATGCAGCCGGTTATGATACTCAGGTCTTTGACAAGCTGCTAAAATCGCTTCAAGTCGAAGTGGACGGAACAGCTCAAGAAGCTCCTATCATAGAACTCAACGGGAATAAGCAGATTCTGATCGACTTCGACTATCTCTTGCCGGAAGCGGCTCGTTTCGACTATTCCATCATCCATTGCGATGCCGATTGGACGCCATCGGCCTTGGCTCCTATCGAGTACATGGATGGTTTCAACGGCCTTTCAATCAACGACTATTCCAATTCGATCAATACAACGGTACAGTATGTCAACTATCAGCTCTTGTTACCGAATGATGACGTCAAATTCAAAGTTTCGGGCAATTATGTTGTGAAGGTTTATAACGAGGATGATCCGAGCAAGGTGGTGTTTACCGCCTGTTTCTCGGTTATGGAGCCGCAAGTCACGATTGGCGCCACGGTCAGCAGCAACACGGATATCGATCAGAACAAGACACACCAGCAGGTCAGTTTCAGCATCAACCATCGTGGATATCAGATTCTCCAACCTTTGGCAGAATTGAAAATCCGCGTCTTGCAAAACCGCAGAAGAGACAATGTCGTATCCAACGTACAGCCATCGAGCATTCTTCCTGATCAGTTGGTTTATGCCAACAATCGCAGTCTCATCTTCAACGCTGGCGATGAATACCGGAGATTTGAGTTTTTGAGCCATAAATACAACGGGATGAATGTAGATCATATCTCGTTTCACAATCCTTACTATCATGTTGAACTTTATAAGGATATCAACAGAAGCAAACAGACTTATCAATACGATCAGGATCAGGACGGACGTTATTTCCCGGCGTGCAGCAGCTGCAACAATGCCGGAACAGAAGCCGATTACTATGTGGTACACTTTGCCCTCGATGCTCCCAGCAAACTGAACGGTTCTGTTTTTCTGAATGGGAATCTTGTTAACAACCAGCTTACGGAAGAAAACGAGATGGATTACAATGAAATCACCAAGCAATACGAGAAGTCTATCTTCTTGAAGCAGGGTAATTATAACTATCAATATCTTTTCGTCCCGAATGGTGGTTCAACCGGTGAAACAGCCACTTTCGAGGGTGATTTTTATCAGACGGAAAATGAATACAGCATTTATGTCTATCATCGGCCGATCGGCTCGCGTTATGACCGTCTTATTGGAACTTCTGTCGTACGTAACACGATGAAGGTCTTTTAACAACAAACAATGATGAAATCATATAAATTAGACAACTGGCTACCGACGACCAAGAAAGAAATGGAAATCCGTGGCTGGGATTGGGTCGATGTGATCCTGTTCAGCGGCGATGCGTATGTGGATCATCCGTCGTTCGGAGCAGCAGTAATCGGACGCACTTTGGAGGCCGAAGGACTGCGCGTGGCCATTGTACCACAACCTGATTGGCATGGAGATTTCCGAGACTTCACAAAGCTGGGTCGTCCCAAACTTTTCTTTGGAGTCAGTGCCGGTGCGATGGATTCGATGATCAACCGCTATACAGCCAACAAACGTCTGCGCAGTGACGACGCTTACACGCCTGATCGCCGTCCGGGAATGCGTCCAGATTATCCAAGCATCGTCTATACAAAGATTCTGAAACATCTCTTTCCCGACGTTCCGGTCGTTCTCGGTGGAATCGAGGCTTCGATGCGTCGTCTCACACACTATGATTATTGGCAGGACAAGCTGCTTCCAGGCATTCTCATCAGCAGTCCGGCGGATCTTCTGATTTATGGAATGGGAGAAAAACCCATCATCGAATTGGTCCGTAAAATGAAAGAGGGGATTCCGTTTCATGAGATTCATGATATCAAACAGACTGTTTACCTTTCAGATCATGAAACGATCAAGAATGATGACATCGAACTCTATTCTCACGAAGAATGTCTCAAAGACAAGCTTAAACAAGCCAAGAACTTCAGACATATAGAAGAGGAATCGAACAAATACGAAGCGCAACGCCTCGTCCAAAAGGCCGAAGGCAAGACCATCGTGGTCAATCCGCCCTTCCCGCCCATGACGCAGGAAGAGATCGACGCTTCGTTCGACCTGCCTTATACGCGACTTCCTCACCCGAAATACAAAGACAAGGTCATTCCTGCCTATGAGATGATCAAGTTTTCGGTGAACGTGCATCGCGGATGTTTCGGTGGATGCGCCTTTTGCACGATTTCAGCGCATCAAGGCAAGTTTATTGCTTCACGCAGTAAAGAATCAATTGTCAAAGAGGTCACGGCAATTACAGAGATGCCGGACTTCAAAGGTTATCTGAGTGATTTGGGTGGACCGTCCGCCAATATGTATCAAATGAAAGGCAAAGACGAAAGCATCTGTCATCAATGTAAGAAACCTTCCTGCATCTCTCCCGTCGTCTGCCCGAATCTGAATGCCGATCATACGCCGTTGCTGGATTTGTATAAGACGGTGGATAAAATTCCAGGAATCAAGAAATCCTTCATTGGAAGCGGCATCCGTTACGATCTGCTGCTTAATCATTACAAGGATGAAAATCTGTGCAAAGCTGCATCAGACTATGCCGAAGAACTGATTGCACATCACGTTTCAGGACGTCTGAAAGTGGCTCCCGAGCATACCGAGGATGAAGTACTCAAAATGATGCGTAAGCCTTCGTTTACACTGTTTGAAACCTTCAAAAAGCTGTTTGACCGCGTCAATGAAAAATACATGCTGAATCAGCAGCTCATTCCCTATTTCATTTCCAGCCATCCGGGCTGTACGGAAGAAGACATGGCACTCCTGGCCGTAATCACAAAGCGGCTGCATTTCCATCTCGAACAAATTCAGGACTTCACGCCAACACCCATGACGCTCGCCACGGAAATGTATTATACCGGCTATCATCCTTATACATTGGAGAAAGTTTTCACTGCACGCACACAAAGTCAGAAACTGGCACAGCGGCAATTCTTCTTCTGGTATGAACCTCAATACCGTCAACAGATAACCAGAGCCTTGCAACAGATCGGTCGAAGGGATCTGATTCCAAAAATCTTCGGTAGAGGCAAAGACTAGAGAACGAATATTGCCATTTACTCAATAAGAAATTACCTCGTGTTAACGACACACGATTTGGGTTTTACAGAAGTATTATTAGCACTCGACACAAAGTCGATCGTAAGAGAAATGGACATGAGGAGGAAGAGAATGTTCGATTTCGGCATGCAAACCAACCTGATGACACATGTGAATAAGATAACTTTCCTTCGGTCGGATGCGTGCGATCTTTTCTAGTGCTTCTCCAACGGATTCATGCGTCGGATGAACCGAATACCTGAGTGCATTGATGATGAGCAGGTCTAATCCCTGCAGTTTTTCATATTCCTCTTCGGGAATAACGGTCAAATCGGTCAGATAAGCCATGGAACCGATGCGATAACCGAGAATAGGCATTTTGCCATGAATCACGCGAACGGGAATGATATCCATTCCGGCAGCTTTGAAAGGTTTGTTTTCAATGGAATGCATGATCAGATTCGGGACTCCCGGATATTTATGTTCGCGAAAAGCATAAGGAATGCGTGTTTCTATCGCACAAATCACATTCTCCTCGCCATAAATATCGATCCCGTTCTCACGGCTAAGCGGACGTAAATCATCCAATCCACCGACATGATCATAATGCTCGTGGCTCAATAACACGGCATCCAGATGGTCTACCTTTTCACGAAGCATCTGCCAACGAAAATCTGGACCACAGTCGAGCAGGATCCTTTTACCGTTCGTCTCAACCAAAACAGAGGTACGCAAACGCCAGTCTCGAGGATTTTTGCTTTGGCAAACTTCGCACTTGCAGCCGATCACCGGATTGCCGGCCGATGTTCCCGTTCCTAAAAAAGTAATTTTCATCATCCAACGTATTTGACTTCCGGTCGCAAATCAATTCCAAACCGATCCTGAACCAGATTACGGACACTTTCTGCAAATAATGCGATTTCATCGCCCGTTGCACCTCCCAGATTCACTAGCACAAGCGCCTGCTTTTCGTAAATGCCGACGTTGCCGTAATTCTTTCCCTTCAAACCGCAATGATCGATCAGCCAACCAGCCGGGACTTTCACCTTTCCAGGTTCGGATGGATAACAGGGAATATCAGGATACTGCCTCAACAACGAGGCATAGTGATCGGCGGGAATCATCGGATTCATGAAAAAACTGCCGGCATTTCCCAAAACGTCAGGATCAGGCAACTTGGACTGACGGATGGCAATCACGGCATCACGAACGACCGACGGCGTCAATTCTTTTCCGTCTAAAGCGTCATGCAAAGCTCCATGACGAATATTGAAAACCGGATGTTTGACGAAACGGAGCGTTACGTAAGTGACAATGTAAGGCTCGCTTTGTTCATCCTTGAAATAGCTGTAACGATACGCATAATGGCAATCTTGATTGGAGAAGATTTTCTTCTGAAAAGAGAATTTGCTCCAAGCCTCCACATTCTCAACGAGGTCTTTGATCTCGGCACCATACGCTCCGATATTCTGAACGGCAGCTGCACCTACTTCACCTGGAATCAAAGAGAGACACTCTGCTCCGCTCCAACCTTTTTTCACGGTGAAATCGACCAATTCGTCCCATTTTTCTGCTGCACCAACACGTAAATAGACGTATTCATCGTCTTCCTTCACCTTTTCAATGCCTTTGATCTGCGAATGGAGGATGATGCCGTTGATGTCGTTCAGGAAAAGCAGATTACTGCCACTTCCGATATGCAGAGAAAAGCATTCCTGATAATACTCGTCATGGAGGATCTTTTCCAAGTCCGCTTCACTATCGTATTCCATAAACCAACGGGTTTTGACCTTCAGGTGAAACGTGTTGTACGCTTCCAGTGAGAAATTCTGCTCGATTCTCATGTGATTAATTATTAGATTTTGTTCCGATGATGCACATTCTGTCGCCGCTGATAAAGACTTCAACATCGATGAATCCCGTCTTTACCAACAATGCTTTCACCTCTTCTGGATAATAGGCTGTCATTCCCTGGATCTTTTTGGTCCACTGTTCCGCTTTCTTCGGATCATTTGCATCACATGATACCATGAATCTACCACCATTTTTAAGTACGCGATAGGTCTCTTGCAAACCCTTTTCAACCGGATCCCAGAAATATATCGTCTCAAATGCTGTGATAGCGTCGAACATTTCGTCGTCGAAAGGCAAAGCGCGGACGTCAGCCTCTTTGATAATGGCTCTGCCCGACTCCACTTCGTCATGATTGACTTCGAGACTTCGTTTAACGCTTGCCGAAGAATAGTCGATGCCGTAAACGGTAGCTTCAGGAAGCAATTCGAGCATCTTTTTGACGTTCATTCCGCCGCCACAGCCAATGTCCAAAAGTTCCTTTTCATCATGAAGCTTAAAACACTCGAAACTCCATTTGGACAATTCCAAATGGCTTCCACTGTTCATGCCGTCCAGCATCTTATGGCCTAAAAGATTGTCTTCAGGCTTGCACGCATTCTGTAAAAAAGCATCTACTTCCATATTATATCTTTATTAAATCAAGGTTCTACCTTTCTATTTATATCTCAACGATTTTCGCAGTCTCCACCTTCAGCAGCCGCTCCTTCAGATTTTCCATTCGAGAACGCCGGATGGAAAGCGTCATGCGGCAACTCATGTCGAACTGTCTCGAAAGCACTTCAGGTTCCTCTTCCTTGATGATTCGCATGATCCGATCGAGAAACGGATATTCGAAAGCGATCCTCACGGTTTCATCAACCGTTCGTTCCTCTATTGTAGCCGCAGCAATGGCTTCGGCAGCCGCCGTACGATAAGCCACGATCAGTCCGCTCGTGCCTAACAGGATGCCACCGAAATAACGAATCACTAGGATCAAGATATCAGTTAGCTCGTTCGAATTGATCTGCCCGAGAATCGGTTTGCCGGCTGTGCCGGAAGGTTCGCTGTCGTCGTTCTGACGATAGATCTCCCTTTCCGGTCCGAGCATGTAAGCCCAGCAGACGTGACGAGCATCATAATACTTGCGGCGATATTCCTCGAGAATACCTTTTACCTCTTCGACAGTCTTGACGGGAAAGGCAAAAGCGATGAAACGGCTACGTTTCTCTGAGTAATCACCTCTTGAAACCGCCTTGATCGTCCTGTATGTATCGTCAGTCTCTGCCATCATTTGTGCTTCATCTGAAGTTCCTGTGCAAGAAACGGTGCGGTATAACTCTTTACCTTTGAAACAGCCAATTCTTCGGGCGATCCCGTAAAAAGCACCTTTCCACCGTTACGTCCGCCTTCCGGTCCCATATCGATGATGTAATCCGCACATTTGATCACATCCATATTGTGTTCGATGACAATCACCGTATTTCCTTTATCCACCAGTTTGTTAAGGACGCCCAACAACACGCGGATATCTTCGAAATGAAGTCCTGTGGTCGGCTCATCCAATACATATAAGGTGTTACCTGTATCTTTCTTTGCCAGTTCCGTAGCCAGCTTCACGCGCTGGCTTTCTCCACCTGACAACGTCGTTGAAGGCTGTCCCAAACGGATGTATCCAAGACCAACATCCTGCAGCACTTTGACTTTCTGAAGGATCGAAGGAATGTTTTCAAAGAATTCTACCGCCATATTGATGGTCATATCCAGAATGTCAGCAATCGATTTGCCTCGAAAACGTACCTCCAACGTCTCTCTGTTATACCGTTTGCCATGACAATCTTCGCACGGCACAAGCACATCCGGAAGAAAATTCATCTCGATCGTCTTGTAGCCGTTTCCTTTGCAGGTCTCGCAACGGCCGCCTTTGACATTAAAAGAAAATCTTCCCGGTTTATATCCACGAACTTTCGATTCTGGAAGTTCTACAAAGAGATTTCGGATGTCACTGAAGACACCCGTATAAGTGGCAGGATTGCTTCTCGGAGAACGACCGATCGGCGACTGATCCACATTGACTATCTTATCGACATTATCAATGCCTTCGATAGCTCCGTATGGCAATGGATCTTCCAACGAGCGGTAGAAATGCTGACTGAGAATAGGCTGTAACGTCTTATTGACCAAGGTGGATTTTCCACTACCCGAAACACCTGTGATGCAGATAAACCTCCCCAAAGGGAACTTCACATCCACATGCTTCAGATTGTTTCCGATGGCTCCTCTCAATGTAATGTATTTACCGTTACCCTTACGCCTCTCGGCAGGAACGGTGATTTCTCTTCGCCCATTCAGGTAATCGCTGGTGAGTGTACTGGCCTTGAGCATCTCCTTGGGCGTTCCGGCAAAAACTACTTCACCGCCCAAGCGTCCGGCTCTCGGACCCAAATCGACAACATAATCTGCATTAAGCATCATGTCCTTGTCATGCTCCACGACGATAACAGAATTACCATTGTCGCGAAGCTCCTTCAAGGAATTAATCAGTCGGAGATTATCGCGCTGATGCAATCCAATACTCGGTTCATCGAGGATATACAGCACATTGACCAGCTGGCTGCCGATTTGCGTTGCCAAACGGATGCGCTGCGTTTCACCTCCCGAAAGAGAAGATGCGGCACGTCCCAAAGCCAGATATTCCAAACCGACATCGAGCATAAACTTCAATCTCGATCGGATCTCTTTCAATAATTCCGTGGAAATCTGCCGTTGTTTGTCGCTCATGCGTTCATCCAGATGCTCTGTCCATTGATAGAGATCCGAGACGTCCATGTTGGAAAGGTCGGCAATGCTCTTACCATCTATATAATAGCTCAACGCCTCTTGATTCAGCCTCTTTCCATGACATTCCGGACATTCCGCCGTGCGGATAAACTGTCCGGCCCATTTCTGAGCAGTAGCAGAAGCATCGCTGTCCTGCTGCATCATGATATATTTTGCCACGCCGTCGAAACTCAGGAAATAGTTGGACGTTCCCAAGACATCGTTCTTGATCTGCAAGCGTTCGTCTGTACCATTGATGATATCGTTGATCGCCTCCTCGGGAATATCCTTGATCGGTGTTTTGATCGTGACTCCGTACTTCTCGCAGATCGCACTGATCTGCCAAAAGAGCAACGTGTTCTTGTATTTGCCCAATGCCACGATGCCACCGTCATAAATACTCAGTGCAGGATCCGGTACAATCTTATTGATGTCCAGAAGATTTACAACACCAAGTCCTTTGCAGCGCGGACAAGCACCCAAAGGGGAATTGAAGGAAAAATTGTTCGGAGCAGGCTCGCTGTATGAAAGTCCTGTGGTCGGATCCATAAACTGACGGCTGTAATGGCGCATCTCGTTGGTGTCGGCATCGAGCAGCATAATCAATCCATTTCCTTGACGCATGGCAACTCTCAGACTCTCTTTCAGTCTGCGTTCGTCAGATTCCGATACGACCATCTTATCGATCACCACCTCTACGCTATGCATCTTATAACGGTCAAGCTTCATGCCGATGGTAATCTCCCGCATCTGTCCATCGACACGGACATTCAGATAGCCCTTCTTACGCATCTGCTCAAAGAGCTCCTTGTAATGGCCTTTACGGTTCCGAACAAGAGGAGCCAGCAGATAGGTTCTTTTTCCTTTATATTTTTCGAGAATGAGATGCAGGATCTGCTCTTCCGTATATTTCACCATCTTCTCGCCGCTGAGATACGAATAGGCTTCACCGGCACGAGCATAAAGAAGACGAAGGAAATCATACACTTCTGTAATTGTACCGACCGTAGAACGAGGATTCTTATTGGTCGTCTTCTGTTCGATGGAGATCACCGGACTCAATCCGTCGATCTTGTCGATGTCCGGACGTTCCATGTTGCCCAGGAAGTTGCGGGCATAAGCAGAAAAGGTGTCCACATAGCGTCGCTGACCTTCTGCAAAAATCGTATCAAAAGCCAAAGAGGATTTGCCGCTCCCGCTCATTCCCGTAATGACTGTCAGTTTTCC
>Ga0116193_1001824_pt1 | contig 16986 bp, 10 predicted proteins | sample AD_UKC115_MetaG_FD_89892 | JGI IMG/M metagenome (GOLD analysis project Ga0116193, IMG submission 89892) | Active sludge microbial communities of municipal wastewater-treating anaerobic digesters from Hong Kong - AD_UKC115_MetaG | ecosystem: Engineered > Bioreactor > Anaerobic > Digestate... | reverse complement strand
GCTTGACAATGTCACAGATGATATGAAGAAGATGTGCTCCAAGATCGATGAGAAGATTGAGACTGGCATCCTTCCGAAAGTGAAATACGACTACATCATGCGTGAAGGACTTCCCGAAGAGGAGATCTTGAACTATGCGAAGATTTATAAACCAACGCTCATCATTATGGGAACGCGTGGCAAGAATCAGAAGGATATGGATCTGATCGGTAGTGTCACAGGCGAAGTGATTGAAGCCAATCGAGCTCCTGTGCTTGCCATTCCGGAACAATATCCCTATGCGAATCTCAACGAAATGCATGATGTGGCATTCGCCACGTCATTCAATCAGCGTGATTTGCTGGCTTTCGATGAGTTTATGAGTATCGTGAAAGATTACGATTTCAATATTCATCTGTTTAATATTTCGACAAGTCATGATGAATGGAACGAAATCCGGCTTGCAGGAGTTAATGATTATCTTCACAAACAATATCCGGAAGCCAAGATTACGCATACGGTTTTAGCGGATGGAGATCTGCTTCTTGCCGTTGAAAAATTCGTATTGGAAAATAAAATTGATATGATTGCATTAAGCACTTATCGCAGAAGAATCCTTGCTCGAATGTTTAATCCGAGCATTGCAAGACGTATGTTGTTTCATACTGATACTGCGCTGCTTGTGATGCATTCATGAAGATTTTGAAAATATTATTGGCTTTAGTAAACAATTATATTGAATAATTGTTATACCTTTGAATATAAATTCTAGTCAATTCAAATTATTAGTAGTATTTGTTTTTTCATATAAGTAGAGTTTGTTATTTGTTTGGTCCGCGTTAAGCTGTGAAGTTTGGCGCGGACATTTTTAATCATTCATTCATAGAATTTTAGAGATTTCTTTTGCTCCTTTGAATGAGTCTCAAAAATTCACGATTGAAATTCCTATCGAATCGGAAAGGAAAAAGTTTTAACCATGGTTGAATATTTTTTTCACAATAGTCCTAGAAAGTTTTAACCACGGTTGAAAATTATTTTAACCATGGTTGAAAATTATTTTCATCGTAAGGATTGAAAAATTGAAAGTATGAAATGAAAAGTTCAACCGATGAATGCGGAAAAGTATGAGAAGAACTCCTGTGTCAATTCTTGCGTTGCTAAAGATTTCATGGCTTCTTCTTATCATTTAGGATTATAAGTATTATCTTTGCTGTTAAATATAGTGAAGCGAGATGAAGCGTTCAAGGTGATGCACAAAGTACGTTGCATCAAGCTCATCGATACTTCACGGGAACAGAAGTTATAATTTATTCTATGTATAGAACAAAAACATGCGGCGAATTACGCCGTTCAGACGTTGGTCAGACAGTTGTACTCGCAGGTTGGGTACAGAGAATTCGTAAGATGGGAGGAATGACGTTTGTAGATCTTCGCGATCGTTACGGCATTACACAGTTGGTCTTTAATCAGGATGCCAATCCCGAGTTGTGCGAACAGGCAAATAAACTGGGTCGTGAGTTTGTCATTCAAGTGGAAGGTTCGGTAAACGAGCGCTCCAACAAGAACATAAACATCCCAACCGGTGAGATAGAGTTGATCGTATCCAAGCTCAATCTTCTCAATGCTTCTCTGACTCCTCCTTTTACCATTGAGGAGAATACGGATGGAGGCGATGACCTGCGTATGAAATACAGATATCTGGACCTTCGTCGTCCAAATGTACGTTCCAACATTGAACTGCGTCATCGCATGACGATGGAGGTACGCCGTTATCTTGACAGCCTTGGATTCCTTGAAATAGAAACTCCGATGCTGATCGGATCCACACCGGAAGGCGCGCGCGACTTTGTCGTTCCGTCACGTATGAACCCTGGTCAGTTTTATGCTTTGCCTCAATCACCTCAGACCTTGAAGGAGTTGCTGATGGTTGCAGGAATGGATCGTTACTTCCAGATTGTAAAATGTTTCCGTGACGAGGATCTGCGCGCTGATCGTCAGCCTGAGTTTACGCAGATTGACTGTGAAATGAGTTTCGTGGAGCAGGAGGACATTCTTGAAATCTTCGAAGGCATGGCGAAACATCTTTTCAAGACGATTCGCGGGATCGATATCAAAGAGCCATTTTTACGTCTGACGTGGGCGGATGCTATGAAACGTTTTGGTAGTGATAAACCTGATATGCGTTTCGGAATGGAATTCGTTGAGATCAAAGATATCATGCAAGGACACGGTTTCTCTGTCTTTGATGAGGCCAAATATATTGGAGGCATCTGTGCCGAAGGTGCAGCAACCTATACGCGTAAGCAGCTGGATGCTTTGACGGAGTACATCAAGAAACCGCAGATCGGTGCCAAGGGCATGGTTTATGCTCGTGTGGAAGCCGATGGTTCCGTGAAGTCGAGCGTGGATAAATTTTATTCACAGGATGTACTTCAGCAGATGAAAGCTGCGTTCGGTGCCAAACCGGGCGATTTGATCCTGATCCTGAGTGGCGATAACGTCATGAAGACACGCAAACAGTTGAACGAACTGCGTTTGAAGGTTGCTGATGAATTGGGATTGAGAGATAAGAACAAGTTTGCACTTCTTTGGGTGACTGATTTCCCATTGTTCGAATGGAGCGATGAAGAACAGCGCTTGATGGCAACACATCATCCTTTCACAAGTCCGAACCTCGACGATGTGCCTTTGCTGGAAACAGAGCCGGAGAAGGTTCGTGCCATCGCTTATGATATGGTTTGCAACGGCATTGAAGTGGGCGGAGGAAGTGTCCGTATCAACAATCCGCAGCTTCAGGATAAGATGTTCAAGATACTCGGCTTTACAGAAGAACGCGCTCAAGAGCAGTTCGGCTTCCTGATGAATGCCTTCAAGTATGGAGCACCGCCTCACGCAGGTTTGGCTTATGGCTTGGACCGTTGGGTCAGCATATTTGCCGGTCTTGACAGTATCCGCGACTGCATCGCATTCCCGAAGAACAATTCGGGTCGTGATGTGATGCTGGATGCTCCGGCACCTATCGAACAGAAGCAGTTGGATGAACTGCATCTGATTGTCGATGTAAAGAAACAATAGATCATCAATGTTGAAAGTAAGAGATATAATCAGGGAAATAGAGCAGGTTGCGCCACTCTCGCTGCAGGAGTCTTATGACAATGCAGGCGTTCAGATCGGCAATGTCAATCAGAACGCAACGGGTGCGCTTCTCTGTCTCGACGTCACGGAAGAGGTGGTTGATGAAGCGATCGATTGCGATTGCAACCTCATCATCTCGCATCATCCGCTGGCTTTTCATCCTTTTAAGTCTCTTACCGGAAAGACCTATATCGAACGTTGCATGATCAAAGCCTGCAAGCACGATATCGTGCTCTATGCAGCACATACGAATCTCGATAATGCAGAAGGCGGCGTCAATTATAAACTCGCTGAGATCATCGGCTTGCAGAATGTCCGAATCCTCAGTCCCAAGACCGATGGATTGTTGAAGCTTGTCGCCTTTGTCCCCGAATCGTATGCGGAGATCGTACGTACAACGTTATTCAATGCAGGAGCAGGATGCGTAGGCAACTATGATTCGTGCAGCTACAATGTGAAGGGTGAAGGAACATTCAAAGCAAATGAAGGTTGCCATCCTTTCTGTGGAGAAATCGGAACGCTCCATAAAGAACCGGAGGTGCGTATTGAAACCATCCTTCCCGCTTATCGCCGAGCTACTGTGACACGCGCTTTGCTTTCGGTTCATCCTTATGAAGAGCCGGCCTACGACTTTTATCCTGTTGCCAATTATTGGTTTCAGGCAGGAAGTGGTATCGTGGGAGAACTTCCGGACAGTGAAGACGAAATGAGTTTCCTGCAGCGGGTGAAAGATCAACTGCACGCTGATAGCATCAAATATTCCAAGACTTCGGGACGTTCGATCCGAGAAGTGGCGATTTGCAGTGGTGCAGGCGCTTTCCTTATCAAGGATGCCATCAATTATGGAGCGGATGTCTTTATCACGGGCGAGGCTCACTACAATGACTTTTATGATGTGGAAGATGAGATCCTGCTGGTCGTTGCCGGACATTATGAGACAGAGGTTTGCACGAAAGATATCTTTTATGACATCATATCGAAAAAATTCCCTACCTTTGCGGTGCATTTTTCAAATGTAAATTCAAACCCAGTTAAATATTTATAGAATATGGCTACAGAGAAAGATTCAGATAAGTTGTCGTCAGCTGAAAAAGAGATTACAATGGAGGAGAAGCTCTCCACATTGTATAAGCTGCAAACGACAATGAGTGACATCGACAAGATCAAAACACTTAGAGGTGAACTTCCTCTGGAAGTACGCGATCTGGAAGATGAGATCGGAGGTCTTCAAACTCGTTATCAGAACTTCCAGAATGACATCAAGGATATGGAAGCTGCCATTGCCGAGCAGAAAAATAAGATCACGCAGTCGAATGCATTGACTGAAAAATATAAGGCTCAACTTGACGAGGTACGTAACAACCGTGAATTTGATAACCTTTCCAAGGAAATTGAATATCAGGGATTGGAAGTTGAGTTCTCAGAAAAGGAGATCAAGAAGTTTACGGAGGCAATCGAACAGAAGAAGAAAGATATTGAAGATCTGGTTCAGCTGCTCAATACTCGCAAGGAAGACTTGGTGCAGAAACAGAAGGAACTGGAGCAGATCATCTCTGAAACCAAACAGGATGAGGAGAAGCTTCGTGACAAGGCAAAGAAATTGGAGACTACAATCGAGCCGCGTCTGTTGGCAGCATTTAAGCGTATCCGTAAAGGTGCACACAATGGTTTGGCTGTCGTCTATGTACAAAGAGGTGCTTGCGGTGGTTGCTTTAATAAGATTCCGCCTCAGAGACAGCTTGATGTCAAGATGCGTAAAAAGATCATCGTTTGCGAATATTGCGGACGAATCCTGATTGATCCCGAATTGGCGGGTGTACAAGAGTCGTGATATAAATGCGCGACAAGGTCCTCGCCTTCATAAAAAGTCATGACCTGCTGAATGATAAAGAACCTGTTCTTGTAGGTTTCAGCGGAGGAGGAGATTCGATAGCCCTGCTTACCATCTTGGTAAAGCTGGGCTTTTCATGTGTAGCAGCTCATTGTAATTTTCATCTGCGCGGTGACGAATCTTTGCGTGATGAAATGTTTTCGCGTCAATATGCAGATTCGCTGCACGTTCCTTTCTACAAGACGGATTTTGATACACTGCACTATGCGGAGGAAAAAGGCATATCTGTTGAGATGGCCGCAAGAGAACTTCGCTATGATTGGTTTGAGAAACTGCGCGTTCAGATAGGAGCCCAGGCAATTGCCATTGCACATCATCGTGATGACAGCATCGAAACGCTTCTCATCAATCTGATTCGTGGTACGGGAATTCATGGCTTGACTGGCATTCGTCCGCGGAATGGTTTTGTGGTTCGTCCGTTGTTATGTGTGGGAAAAGAGGAAATTCTCGCTTGGCTGAAGGAAAATAAGATTGACTTTGTGACCGACAGCACGAATCTTTCGGATGCATATGTCCGCAATTATATACGTATCGATCTTCTCCCGATGTTGGAAAATGTCAATCCTTCGGTACGGGAAGCATTGGAACGGACAGCCGAGCATTTATCTGATGCTGCCATCATCTATGATGCAGCGATTGAGGAGGCCAAACGAAATATTTTCATTGCCAAGGATAAAATCTCAATAGAGAAGCTTCAGCACTATCCGGCGCCGGAGACGTTGCTGTATGAATCACTTCATTCCTTCGGCTTTACTGCATCGGTCGTGCTGGATATTTTCCGTTCCTTGAATGGAGAATCCGGAAAGCAGTTCTATTCTCCGACGCATTATGTGCTGAAAGATCGTGATTGTCTGTTGATTTCTTCCGTGGAGAAACCGGATGAGGTTTGCTGTTATGTGGGTTCTGAAGATGGTTCCATGGATGTTCCCATTTCATTGGCTTGGGAAACGAAAGAGATTAACGGTGCTTTCCGGATAACGAAAGATAAAGCTGTGGCTACGTTTGATTTGGGTAAGCTTGAATTCCCTCTGGAATTGCGCCATTGGAAAGAGGGCGATTCTTTTGTACCATTCGGTATGAAAGGCAGAAAGAAGGTAAGTGATTACTTTTCCGATCATAAATTCAGTCGTATCGAAAAAGAATGTACTTGGCTGCTTTGCTGCAAAGAAACGATAATTTGGATTGTCGGAGAGCGAACAGATGATAATCATAGAATAGATGAAGGAACAAAAAAGGCGTTTGTGATAAAATATTTGCCGAAGGAAGATGATAAACGAAATAAATGACTATATTTGCAGCGTTTTACTCCGCAGATATGTTTCTAATGTTTCAGTTAGATCAACAATCCGGTTTACAATCAGTCAAAATAATTTTTAATGTTTAAGTAATGCCTCATAGTGCTTAATCAGCTCTGATATGCACGGCATTTATTATTATCCTTATTATGCAGAAATATAATATTCTTGAACTCACGGAGAAAGAGCTTCCCCAGTTGCAGTCCATTGCGTCCGAATTGGGTGTTGAAAAAGTTGAAAGCTTTGCCAAAGAAGATCTGGTTTATAGAATTTTGGATGAACAGGCGATCTCTGTCGCTGGTAAGCAGGCTGAAAAAGATGCCTTGAAATCAGGACAGCAACAAAGTCGTAAAAGAGGTCGTCCAAGAGGAACCGCCAAAACAGCAAAGCCTTCCGATCCTTCTCCTGCAGTTAACAAGCCCGCAGAGAAAAAAGAAGAGGCACCCAAAACTATTCAGTCCAAGCCTGAACCAAACGCAGAACAACCCGAAAGGAAAAAACGAATCATCATTGAGAAAAAAGAGAAAGTAGCAGCCGCTATCGCACCTTCTGTTGCAGGTGGCGAAACGAAAGTCTCTAAAGTTCCCCAAATGATTACAACTGTCACTCCAAAGCCTGTTGTCAATGCTCCTAAACCAGCGCCGAAGCCTGTCGTAACGCCTAATCCCGTTACTCCAAAACCGGCTGAAGCACCCAACCAGACTTTGTTCAGAGAAGATAAATGGGCACAAGGTGAAAAGCCTCTGCTTCCTCCTGTCGTTGCTGAACTTGAGGACGATTTCGAAGATGAAATCCCAGCTGAACCAGTTGCTCCAGTAGAAGAAGCACCTGCTCCCGAAACTCCGGTACAGCAGACGGAACAGCCGGAACACGAGAGAATGGTATTCCGTCATCCGGATTCTAATTCGCTGCTCGATCAGATTTTCCCATTCTCACCGTCTCCTCAGAAAAAGAAGGAACCACAGAATGAGAATCCGCGTCAGATCAATAACAAGCGTAACAACAATAACCAGCGCAATAATCCCAATCAGAATCAGAACCAGAATCAGGCTCCGGCTGAACGTCAGTACGACTTCGAAGGAATTCTCAATGGTTCGGGTGTGCTTGAGATGATGCCTGACGGATACGGATTCCTCCGTTCTTCCGATTATAATTATCTGACATCGCCTGATGATATCTACGTTTCTCAGTCGCAGATCAAACTCTTCGGACTGAAAACCGGTGATGTTGTGGAAGGTACCATCCGTCCGCCGAAAGAGGGAGAAAAATATTTCCCATTGGTTAAGGTGGATTCCATCAATGGATGTTCACCGGAACAGATCCGTGATCGCGTTCCCTTTGATCATCTGACGCCGCTCTTCCCTGACGAGAAGTTCATGCTTACAGCTAAGCAGTCTCCGAAGGTGTATGACAATATCGCCGTTCGCGTGGTGGATCTTTTCTCACCGATCGGTAAAGGACAGCGCGGTCTGATCGTTGCTCAGCCAAAGACCGGTAAGACAATGTTGCTTAAAGATATCGCCAATGCCATCGCTTTCAACCATCCTGAAGTGTATATGTTCGTCCTTTTGATTGACGAACGTCCTGAGGAGGTTACCGATATGGCTCGCAGCGTGGATGCCGAGGTTATTGCTTCTACATTCGATGAACCGGCTGATCGCCACGTGAAGATTGCAGAAATTGTTCTGAACAAGGCCAAACGTCTGGTTGAATGCGGCCACGATGTGGTTATATTGCTTGACTCCATCACGCGTCTTGCCCGTGCATATAATACGGTACAGCCGGCATCCGGAAAGGTACTTTCCGGTGGTGTCGATGCCAATGCACTCCAAAAGCCGAAACGCTTCTTCGGTGCGGCTCGTAACATAGAGAACGGCGGAAGTCTGACGATCCTTGCCACGGCATTGACCGAGACAGGTTCCAAGATGGATGATGTCATCTTCGAGGAATTCAAGGGAACCGGCAACATGGAACTTCAGCTCGACCGCAAGCTTTCCAATAAGCGCGTATTCCCGGCTGTCGATATTACCGCATCTAGTACGCGCCGTGATGATCTGTTGCAAGATGAGATGACGCTCAACCGTATGTGGGTACTGCGTAAGTATCTGTCTGATATGAATTCGATGGAAGCCATGGAGTTTGTAAAGAAACGTCTCGAAGATACGAAGGACAACATGGAGTTCCTTGCTACGATGAACAGTTGAGATTCTCCCCATTAAGATATGAAAGGCTTGCAGTGCGGTGAATCATCGTTTGCGAGCCTTTTTCTTGTTATAGGAACAAAAAGTGATTTGAAATGGATAAAGAAGAAGCATTTTACAAAGAAATTATAAGGGATTCAGCCATCAAGCTGGAAGCATTGAAGAGGCGGATACATCTGATCGGCAGTTTCCGATTGCTGGTGGTGTTGATGGCCGCTTTTTCTCTCTGGCTGTTTCGTGACGAGAGCTGGAGTTTACGGCTTCTGGTACTTTTGGCTTGTGCCGTCGTCTTTATTCTGCTTATGATATATCACAACCGGCTTTTCGCACGGAAAGAGTATCACGATAAGCTGCAGAAATGTTGTATGGACGAGCTTTCTGCACTTAACTACGACTTCTCGTCCTTTGCTGACGGCAGTGAGTTTATTGATCGCGATCATGCGTTCAGTCTCGACTTGGATCTATTTGGCCCGAGATCTCTTTTCCAATCTTTGAACCGTACTGTTACCGCACGTGGCAGACAGATCCTCGCATCGTGGCTTCGCAATCCTATGCTGGAGAAGCGTCTGATCGAGAACCGTCAGAAGGCTGTGCTGGAGCTTTCTCATAAGATCCGTCTCTGTCTTCATTTTAGAGTGAAAGGTACCATTGCAGCCAGCGAGATGTCTGATTGTTCGGCTGGACTGGGATTATTGGCTAAAAAAAGCAGACCGATCCGAAGCAGCCTCGTTCAGAAAATTCTCATGACCACTGTTCCTGTCGTTTGGGCTCTCCTCATATTCGCCACTGCGATGAATTGGATAGGAGCAACGTGGCTGACGATCTGGTTTGTGGTTTCTCTATTCTTGGCGAACATGAAGGCAAAGGAGATTGCGCGACTGTGCAACCTTGTGAATCATGCCGAACAGCTGTTCCAGTCCTATGCAGGCTTGATGCAGCTTCTGGAAAAGCAGGATTTTGAGACCGAAGAGCTGAAGGCCATCTCGACGACGCTCAAAGACGATCATGAATATGCTTCTGTTGCTATAGGACGGTTGTCGAAAATCATTAATGCGCTGGATCAGCGGTTCAGTCTTGCCGGACTTATTCTCAATCTGTTGTATTTGCGCGACGTACGTCATGCTGTCAAACTCGGCCAATGGGCGGAAGATCATGTCGCTGCGGCCGATCGTTGGATGGAAGCATTGTCTCAGTTTGATGCGTTGGTTTCTTTGGGAGGCTTTGCCTTCAATCATCCCGATTATATCTATCCAACCATCACGGAGCACTATTTCTGCCTGCAAGGAGAAGAACTTGGACATCCTTTGATGAAAAGGGAAAACTGTGTGACGAATCCTGTGGATATTCCTTGCAGCCCACGCTTTATCATCATCACGGGAGCGAACATGGCAGGTAAAAGTACCTATCTTCGAACCGTTGGAGTCAATTATCTACTAGCGCTTTGCGGACTTCCTGTGTTTGCCAAGCAGTTGGCCGTATCTCCGGCTTCCTTGGTTACGAGTCTTCGTACGACGGATTCGCTGGTCGGCAATGAATCCTATTTCTTTGCAGAGTTAAAACGACTGAAGATGATTATCGATCATTTGAAAAGTGGAGAGAAGTTATTCATCATCTTGGATGAGATTCTGAAAGGCACCAATTCTGTGGATCGTCAGAAAGGTTCTATTGCATTGATTCGTCAGCTCATCGCTTTGGGCGGCTGCGGAATCGTTGCGACACACGATCTTTCCATCGGTTCGTTGGCCGATGAGAATCCCGAAGCTGTGGTCAACGGCTGTTTCGAGTCCGAGATCAAAGAGGGAGAGCTTTCCTTCGCCTACAAACTCGGTGACGGAATCGCCCGCAATATGAACGCCTGTTTCCTGATGAAGAAGATGGGAATCGTCATGGAATAAAGCTCGAAAATAGGGAAGGATAGGAGCGAACCAAAGGAGAAACCTCTTCTTCCGCTTATGGAAAAAAGGCTTCAACATTTCAAAAACCCAAAACCGTGGACGGATAAGAATCTTCAGAAACTTTAGCTAAAGTAAAAAGAAGGCAGGAAACGGTTTGGGTTTTCTGCCTTCTTTATTTCGATGTCCGTCCGAAATTTGATCAGACGGCTGATGTATCGTTTACTTTCTGTTTGTCGTTCTTTTCTTTGTGGAAGTACTGGTTGCTTTTCTTGTTGTCGTGCTGCTCTTGGTTGTAGTAGCGGAAGTGGTCTTCACGACAGCTTTGGTCTGATATTTGGCCTTGACGGTGGGCAACTCCTTTTCAATAGCGGCGATACGGGTTGCGTCACTTGGGTGCGTACTCAACAGTTCGGGTGTCGTATTGGTGCTGGAGTTGGACATTTTCTGCCAGAAATTGACAGCCACATCCGGATTGTATCCGGCCATTGTCATCAGGATCAGTCCCATGTAATCTGCTTCGGATTCATGTTTGCGTGAGAAAGGCAGCATAACGCCATATTGAGCACCGAGTCCGTAAACCGTGGAGCCGAGTTGCTGAACGGCTGTAGAAGAACCACTGAGAACGGTTCCAACAGCAGCTGCACCATATTGTGCAATGAGTTCTTGGCTCATACGTTCGTTACTATGTTTGGCAACGGCGTGAGCTACTTCGTGACCCAATACGACGGCCAGTTCATCATCCGAAGAGATCAGTGGCATCAAGCCTTCATAAACGACGATCTTGCCGCCGGGCATACAAAAGGCGTTGACCTGAGAATCAGCTACGAGGTTGAATTCCCAGGAGAAGTTGGATACTTCCGAATCGAGTCCGTTCTGTTTGAGATAGGCTTCGGTAGCAGCGGCGATTTTCTTTCCGACGCGTACGACCTGAGCTGTCTGTGTTGCATTGGTCGATTTCTTTGCAGACTTCATATAGGAGTCATACTGTGTAAGGCTTGACGACAGCACTTCGCTGTCCGATACAAGGAGAACTTGTTTACGACCTGTAAGAGGAACGGTGGAACAGCCTGCTAATATCAGCAAGGAAAACAATAGACACGTAATTTTGTTTGTCATAACACTCTGCATTTAAAATTAATGGTTGAGATAGAGCGTGAGCTGAGTCGAAACTGCTATTGTACGTTTTTTCTCGGGACAAAATCTATCCCCTTTCTATTCACAAGCAAAAGTATATAAAAATGTTATTGGAGGTTGGCTTTTTTTGTAAAAAAGAAAAGAGGCTTTCCAATCACATTTATTATATTTGCGTGAAATAAAGGATGAACGCAGATTGGTCACCTTTGAATTTGAATGAGAACAAGCTCTTTGGCCCAAGTCCTATTATTCATCATCTTTTGTCTTATATTATCTTACAAGAATGGATCTGAGATATTACATAGGACTTTTTTCTTTACTGCTCGTGTTCATGCTGGCAGGGTGCTCTTCTCATAAGAAAGGTAATAAGATCCAGGTCGTTGTCATACAATCTTTCGGACAATCACATGCCGTACAATCCCAATGTGAGCAGACAGTATATAAGGTATTCCGTGATGAAGATCTCGATGTCAAGATTCATTCGATTTATCTGAATTCAGAAGATCAATCACGTGGAACTTTGGACAGCCGCATGCAGATGCTTCTGGATTCCTGTTCTTGGTGGAAACCTTCTGTCATCCTCGTTTACGATGACGTCGCAACCGATGCACTTCTTCGTGCCAACATGAATATTGTCTATGACACCCCTGTGATTTTTGCAGGCGTCAATTTCCCCGACTGGTCTTTGATCGAGAAGTTCAAGAATGTAACGGGATATACATCTACGCCTGAATATATGAAGGCGGCGGATATGGCGAACGAACTCTTCCATCCTCAGAATATTAGTTTCTGGATGAATCAAAGTGAAGAAGGACAGATGCATATTCACGCACTGCTGATGGATCTAAAATACGGACGGCAGATTTATCGCATCTGCAATTCCGAGCGGTCGATGCATTATCGGCTTGTGACGGAACAGATTTTTGCTTTGGAGCCTGATTCCACGCCGGATGCCGTTGATTATGCTAACAAACATTATGAAGCAGGCAAGCCAAACATCGTGCTACTCAATTACAATCAGGAAAGTGCCAAGAATCTGCTGTCGATTCTTTCCGGCAAGATTCAGAAGAATGTATTTATCACATCCCAACGCGCCGATCATTCCCAGAAGTTCGCTTTGATGGCTTCGGCTCCGACATTCACTACAGTAAGTGAAGGATTCGGAATCGACGAGGGTATTTTGGGCGGTTACTTTCCTTCCGCTGAATCGGAGTGGTCGAACAGTGCCAAGTTGGCAGCTGATGTCTTGAATGGTACAAACATTTCCACTATTCCGGTTCGGATGCTTAAGAAGGAATATTGGATCGATTATCGCGAGTTGAGCCGTTGGCATATCGATATGAAAGATCTGCCGTCGAACTATAAGATAGCCAATCTGCCTTTTTACATCAAACATCGTATATCGATCACCTGGAGTTTTTGGTTGTTCCTTTTTGTCGTCCTCGTCTGCATATCGATTTTGGTCCATCTGTATCATAAAGAAAAAGTTAGGCGGCTGGCCGTGCTGAAGAAGATCAAAGAGGAAGAGGAGTTCCGAGAATTGGCCATGCGCGGTTCCAAGGTTTATGCATTCAATATAGACAAAACCGGAATGAGGTTCGATAAGGATTTCTGTATGATCTATGGAGGCCATTTCCAAAATATTTCCATAGACGATTTCATTCACTTCATCGACAAACCTTATTGGTATTCTTTCCAGAAAGACGTTGAAATGATGAATATCGGCACGCTCAACAATGGAAATATCCGCCATGCGCCTTTGAATCTGACAGGAAAAGGCTACGAATGGTGGGAGTTCCGATTCAACTTCTCGCGTCTCAATATGACCATCTCCGGAATTCTCTTCAATATCCAGCAGATGAAGCAGGAGGAGGAAGAGTTGCGCATTTCCCGAGAGAAGGTACTGGAATCCGAGAAGATGAAGTCCGTTTTCCTTGCCAGCATGAGTCATGAGATACGCACGCCTCTCAATGCGATCGTCGGCTTTTCGAATCTGATTGCGGACGATGTGGATTCGGAACTCACCATGGAACAGAAGCAGGAGTTCAAACAGCAGATCAACACCAACAATGAAATGCTGCTGAAGCTCTTCAATGATATCCTTGATCTTTCACAATTGGTGGGCGGACAAATGGAACTCAAGAAGGATGCGTGTGATCTCAGCCAATTGATGCTCGATATGTTCAATCAGTACAAACCTTTGATGCACGAAGGCGTTGAGATGTCTATTCAGCTTCCTGAAAAAGCAACTATTCTCCAAACCGATGTCAAGCGGTTGACACAGGTGATTCGTAATATTGTAAACAACGCCCGTAAGTTTACGCTCAAAGGGCATATTTTGATCGGTTACGAGGAAGGTCCTGAAAACGGACAGGTCAGCTTGTTCATTGAAGATACTGGAGTTGGCATTCCGAAAGAACTGCAGGAAAAGATCTTTGGTCGATTCACCAAGTTGGATTCGTTCAAACAGGGCACAGGTATCGGACTTGCCATTAGTCGGAGCATCATCCTTCAGATGGGCGGTTCGATTTCGTTGAAATCCGAGCTTGATTCCGGTAGTCGTTTTATCATCACTCTTCCAATAGTGGAAAAGGAGCAAGACTTCAATCCTATTGTGAAATGACAATGGCCGCCTTTTCTCTATTTATGATTGTGATGTCGTTCCTTGCAATCATTGTCTTCATTTCGCTTTATTTCGTGGATGCCGGTTATGGAATGCTGTTCAACGGAAAATGGGGAAAGGCACTTTCCAATAAAGTCGCATGGATTTGCATGGAAGCACCGGTTTTCATCGTGATGCTTTTGCTTTGGATCACATCCACGCGGCGCTTCGAAGCGGGAGCTTTGGTTATTTTCCTGCTGTTTGAGTTTCATTACTTCCGTCGTTCCTTCGTTTTCCCTTTGCGGATGAAGGGCAACAGCCGAATGCCTTCGGGAATTATGGCAATGGGCATCCTGTTTAATCTTCTCAATGGATTCATGCAGGGCGAATGGCTGTTCCATCTTGCGCCGGAAGAAAGATATTCTGCTGATTGGCTCACGACGCCTCCTTTTATCATCGGGACGATCGTCTTCCTGACGGGCATGTTCATTAACTGGCAATCGGACAACATCGTGCGGAATCTTCGTAAGCCGGGCGATACGAACCATTATCTTCCGGAGAAAGGACTCTTCGCTTATGTCACATCTGCCAATTATTTCGGCGAGATAGTGGAATGGATCGGCTTTGCCATTCTCACCTGGAGTTGGAGCGGAGCGGTCTTTGCGTGGTGGACAGCCGCCAATCTCGTGCCGCGTGCCAATACGCTCTATCATAAATATCAGACGATGTTCGGTGCAGAACAGATGGGAAAGAGGAAACGGATCTTTCCCTTCATATATTAAATGTGTAAGACATGGAATCAATTCTTTATACACCTGCTAAGATTGGACCGCTCACCTTGCGCAACCGTACGATTCGTTCGGCTGCCTTCGAGAGCATGTGTCCCGGCAATGTTCCATCCAAGGAACTTTTCGATTATCACACTTCTGTAGCGGCAGGAGGCATTGGCATGACGACGATTGCCTATGCTGCCGTAACACGTAGCGGACTTTCCTTCGATCGCCAGTTGTGGATGCGGCCGGAGATAGTGGACGGTCTCCGAAAGATTACCGATTCGGTCCACAAAGAGGGCGCAGCTGTTTCCATTCAGATCGGGCATTGCGGCAACATGTCGCACCGCAGTATCTGTGGCTGTACGCCCATTTCTGCCTCTTCCGGATTCAATCTTTATTCGCCGACGTTTGTCCATGGCATGCGCAAAGATGAAATCTACGCTGTGGCCAAAGCCTTCGGCAATGCAGTCAATCTGGCGCGCGAAGCCGGATTCGATGCAGTGGAAGTGCATGCCGGGCACGGTTATCTCATCAGTCAGTTTCTTTCTCCCTACACCAATCATCGGCATGACGAGTATGGCGGAAGTCTCGACAACCGCATGCGTTTCATGAAGATGTGCATGGATGAGGTGATGAAAGCCGCTGGTACGGATATGGCCGTGCTGGTGAAAATGAACATGCGTGACGGCTTCAAAGGCGGAATGGAGATCGACGAATCGCTGGAAGTGGCCCGAACGTTGCAGAACGAATGTGGTGCGCAGGCGCTGGTATTGAGCGGCGGCTTCGTCAGTCGCGCTCCGATGTATGTCATGCGTGGTGCGATGCCCATCAAGACGCTTACCCATTATATGCCTTTCGGATGGCTTCCTCCATTCGTACATCTCTGCGGTCATCAGATGATTCCGACCGTTCCCTATAAAGAGGCCTATTTCCTCGACGATGCCCTGCTTTTCCGCAAGGAGCTGGCTATGCTGTTGGTTTATATTGGTGGGTTGACGCGCCGTAAGATGATCGATGAGGTTCTGAACAAGGGCTTCGAGTTTGTCAGTATGGCTCGCGCTCTCATCAATGATCCGGCCTTCGTGAATCATATCCGGGAAGATGCAAACGGATGCTGCGACTGTGGCCATAGCAACTATTGCATCGGACGGATGTACACGATCGAGATGGCTTGTCATCACCATGTGGAGAATCTTCCCAAAGGTATCGAAAAGGAAATCGACAAACTGGAAAAGAGATGGACGAAGGAATAACGATCATCACCGGCGCGGACAGCGGCATGGGAAGAGAGATCACGCTGGCTGTCGCCAAGAGCGGTTCGCCGATACTCATGGCATGCCGCACGGCGGAGCGAGCCAACAGCGTGGCCGAAGAGATCCGCGAACTTTCCCACAATTCCCATATCGAGGTACGACCGATCAATCTGGCATCGCTGGCTTCTGTGGATGCTTTCACGAAACAGCTGCTCAGCGAGAAGCGTCCGATCCGACGGATCGTGAACAATGCGGGCGTGCTCACCAGTTCGGTCCGTACGACGGAAGACGGTTTGGAAACGTTGGTCAGCGTGAATTATGTAGCACCCTATTTCCTTACACGCCGTCTGCTTCCTCTGATGACTGTCGGTTCGCGAATCGTCAACACGGTCTCATGCACCTACGCCATCGGCAAACTGGATGACGCCTTTTTTGAGAAGGGACAACGAGGTTCGTTCCGCAGGATTCCCGTTTACAGCAATACGAAGCTTGCCCTGCTGCTTTTTACGTTGGATCTGGCCGAACAGTTAAAGCCATCCGGCATCACCGTCAATGCATCCGATCCCGGAATCGTCAGCACCGACATGATCCGCATGAACGAATGGTTCGATTCACTGACAGACATTTTCTATCGTCCCTTTATCCGAACAGCCGCGCAAGGTGCATCCACAGCCATCTATCTGGCCCTTTCACCTGATGTGGCCGAAGCAACAGGCGGCTGTTATGCCAATCGTCGCCGTCGTTCGCTTTCCAACCGGATCCAAAATCATCCCATGCGTCATATCCTTTTCAGTGATACAGCGGAACTTCTCCACAAGAAACATTTCG
>Ga0116193_1001821_pt1 | contig 16996 bp, 14 predicted proteins | sample AD_UKC115_MetaG_FD_89892 | JGI IMG/M metagenome (GOLD analysis project Ga0116193, IMG submission 89892) | Active sludge microbial communities of municipal wastewater-treating anaerobic digesters from Hong Kong - AD_UKC115_MetaG | ecosystem: Engineered > Bioreactor > Anaerobic > Digestate... | reverse complement strand
GGGTCCTTCGCCGCCCTGAGACAGAAGCTTCTGCTCCCTTATTTCCTCGTCAAGCAGACGGCAGTACAGCTCATATCCTATTACGTCCATCTGTCCGTGCTGCTCAGCGCCCAGAAGCGAACCCGCGCCTCTGACCTCGAGATCTCTGATTGCAATTCTCACGCCGGAACCGAGCTCTGTGAATTCACGAAGAGCAGCAAGACGTTTGCGGGCTTCCTCGGAAAGTGCACAGGATTCATCATATGTTATGTACGCATACGCCTGTCTGTCAGACCTTCCGACTCTGCCCTTTATCTGATAGAGCTGTGCGAGGCCGAATTTGTCAGCGTTTTCGACTATAAGCGTGTTGACATTTGAGATGTCGACGCCGTTCTCTATTATTGTGGTGCAAACGAGAATATCGTAGGCACCGGCGATAAAATCTTCAACTATTGTCTCGAGCTCGTGCTCCGCCATCTGGCCGTGAGCATAGATTATACGCATCCCCGGCATAAGACGGCTCAGACGCTCGCTGACCTTGTCGATGTTTGACGTTCTGTTATAGAGATAGAAAACCTGTCCGCCGCGGGAAATCTCACGCATACAGGCCTGTACGACAATCTGCTCGTCATACCCCATTACATATGTCTGGACGGCACGGCGGTTAAATGGTGCTTCTTCAAGGATTGAGATGTCCCTTATACCTGACAGAGACATATGGAGCGTTCGCGGAATCGGCGTTGCCGTAAGCGTAAGCACGTCGACATTGCTCTTCATAGACTTGATTTTCTCCTTGTGATTAACTCCGAACCGCTGTTCCTCGTCAACCACCAGTAATCCGAGATGCGGAGGTCTTACATCATTCGAAAGCACCCTGTGTGTGCCAATGATGACATCTGCCTTTCCGTTCTTGATATCTATCAGATTGGCCTTGATCTGCGACGGATTGACAAAGCGCGACAGCAGAACCACGTTGACCGGGAAGCCTTTGCACCTCTCGACAAAATTCTGGTAATGCTGCTGGGCGAGCAGCGTCGTGGGCGCGAGCATAATAGCCTGCGTTCCGTTCATCACCGCCTTGAACATCGCGCGGAATGCAACTTCCGTCTTGCCGAAGCCGACATCCCCGCAGAGCAGCCTGTCCATAGGCTGCTCCGACTCCATATCCGCTTTTATCTCTTTTATAGCGCGAAGCTGATCTTCCGTCTCAACAAAAGGGAATCTCTCCTCGAACTGCTTCTGGTTCTCATCGTCGGGCAGACATGCAAAACCCGCATTGACACTTCTTTGAGCGTACAGCTTAAGCAGATCGAACGCGACTTTCTTTATGGATTCCTTCGCACGGGAGACCGACTTCTTCCACTCATCGCCGCCGAGCCTCGACAGCTTTGGCTCGCGGTCTCCCGGCCCTATATACTTCTGCAGCGAGTCAATATCTTCCGGGAGAATATATAAAATCTCTTCCTTGGCATAGCTTATCTTGAGGTAATCCTTGCGCGTATCTCCGACCTTCATGTTTATGAGGCCTTCGTAGCGTCCTATACCGTAACTGTCGTGAACTACATAGTCTCCGGGCTTTACATCTTCGGCAACTGTTATCCGGTTCCCGCCCTTTTTCTTCGGTTTGCTGATATGCTCATTTCCGAACAGCTCCTGCTCACCGATAAGCTCTATTCCAAGCTTGGGATAGCTGAATCCCGCCGAAAGCGGCGCGTCAATTATATCTGTGTACAGGTCAGCTTCCGCGAGCCGCTGCCGCACGGTTTCCATGCGTTTCGAACCGGATACCATAAGGTAAACAGACGCTTTTCCGAGCTCTCCGGCGCGTCTCCTGTCCCTTTTAATGAGTTCTGCCAGATCCTGTGTGCGACCGACAAATGACTCGGCCGGCGCACCTGATACAGTAACATCAATTCCGCCCGGCAGTCCGTTTCCGTCCGACCTGAAGCCGGCAAGGGTGTGAACCGGTGTAAGACTGTCAAGTCCCGCAAGGGTTCTGCTGAGATTGAACATTGCGCCCGGCGCACATGTCGGCGCCATTCCTATCTCAAACGATTCCCTGCATCGTTGCGCATACTCACTTGCATATGCGTTAAGCCTTGAATCTATCTCAATCATTTCATCCGCGAAAAACATCGCGCTTCCGGCTTCAAAATATTCAAGCACCGAAGCCGGATTATCAATCGTGATTCCTATCCATCGCGACAAGCCTTCAGGCTGTACTCCGTCCGCAACTTTCTGCGCATCAGACTGCGCGGTTCTCTCCAGCAGCTGTGCCGCCTTGCGCGCATCGTGCGATTCCGGGTTCATTCTTGAAATGTCTTCTCTGCATCTTCCAAGAATCCTGTCCTTCAGAGCCGCGCGATCAGCCTCATCAAAATAATAGACGCACGCCGGCACAATAGTAACTTCCGTCAACTGTTCCGTGGAGCGCTGAGTCTCATAATCAAAGCTCTTTATCTGGTCTACTTCATCATCGAAAAAACTGATTCTGTAAGGCTGAACTTCTCCCGGCACAAATACGTCTGCAATATCTCCGCGACAGGCAAATTCACCTGCCTGAGTCACCTGCGCCGTCCTCTCATAACCGTTCTGCACAAGGTGCGATACGAGCTTCTCTCTTTCTATGGAGTCGCCTATTCTGATGCCAAGTATTCTCTTCCTGAATTCTGACGGAGAATTCAGCTTGTTGAGCAGCGACCCGGCCGGAATAACGGCCGCGGCATAATCGCCGGTGATTATTTTCGAGAGTGCTACGCACCTTGACAGCTCAAGATCTCTGGATGCGGCTTCGGCGGTAACAAGCGACATCTCCGACGGCATAAGTGTGACAATGCTGCCGTCAACAAACGCCGCCAGGGCATTGCCCGCGCGACGCGCCCTCGCAGCATCAGGAACTATTACAACCGGCTTGAATAAAGCGGTCCGCGCAAGTCCGGCCGCCACAAAACCCTTCTGTTCATCGCACAGTCCGGATATGTTCAGATGCAGACCCTTATTCTGCGCAGTTTTGAAGCCCTCAGTCAGGACTGCATCGTTTCTTATGAGGTCAAGTAATTCTTCAACCTTTTTTTCCATTTGTCACCATTTCTTCAATAGAGATGCAGGCCTTCTCCATTGCATCTCCGATCATCGTCCGCTCATCGTCCGGAACCTCAGACAGCACATAATCGATGAGATTGAAATGCTCCGGAACCGGGCCTGTCCCTATTCTTACCCTGGGAAAATTCTCGGTCCCCAGACACTGAAGACATGACCGCATACCGTTGTGCGTTCCGGCACTTCCCTTGAGTCTCACCCGCACAGTTCCCCTGCCGATATCAATATCATCATAAATAACAATGATGTTTGCAGGTTCCACCTTATAGAACCTGCTTATCAGGCTGAGACACTCTCCTGAGTTGTTCATAAAGGTCGTCGGCTTTATGATAATGACATCCTCGCCGCCGATTCTGCCTTTGCCGTATATTCCTTCGAATTTATCTTTGTCGAAAAAAATACCGTTGCGCTGAGCAAGAATATCCGCTGTGAGATACCCCATGTTGTGCCATGTGTACATATACTTCTTCCCCGGATTCCCGAGGCCCGCAATTATCCACATCGGTGATTACACCTCCGAGCGTTTGTCGTCGAGACGTATATAGTTCTCGCCACGCATACGGCTCTTCTCCGATACCCAGTCAGCCTTGTTGACCTGCTGTGATCTTCCGATTCCGAGAGACAGCGCGGGAACATCCGAAGTAATTGTTGAACCCGCAGCAATATAGGAATCTCTTCCGAGAACAACGGATGACACAATGTTGGAGTTGCCTCCGATAAACACATTGTCTTCTATCGTGCACCCCGCCTTGTCCTGACCGTCAAAGTTGCAGGTTACCGTTCCGCATCCGAAATTAACATTCTTGCCGACACTCGAATCGCCTATATAGGTAAGGTGTCTGGCTCTTGTATATTCCCCGATATCTGACGACTTCACCTCGACGTACGCGCCGAGAGTAACATGATCCGCTATGTTGCAGTCAGGTCTTATATGCGAGAAAGGTCCTATGCGGCAGTCCGATCCGATTACAGATCTGGTTACAACCGAACAGTCTATAACCGTTCCGTCTCCGATAACCGAACCATCGATTCTCGTATTCTCTCCGATGATGCAGTCACTTCCTATAACCGTGTCTCCGACAAGCGTGGTACCCGGAAGAATAACCGTATCGCTCGCAATCCTGACCGCGCTGTGAATCCATGTGCTCGCAGGATCTACAATCTGAACTCCGTTCCTCATATGATTCTCAAGAATTCTTCTGTTCATAATCGCCTGAACCTGAGACAGCTGGATGCAGTCATTTACGCCCCTTGTGTCGTCTATGTCGCAAATAACTGCGCCGATACGGTAACCATCCTTCTTAAGGATCCCGATTGTATCAGTCAGATAATATTCGCTTTGTGAATTATTTGCGCCGATTCTTCCGAGCGCCGAGATCAGAAGAGGTGTCCTGAAGACATACATCGATGAGTTGATCTCTTTTATTTTAAGTTCTTCTTCGGTGCAATCCCTGTGCTCGATTATTCTGTCAACACTGCCGTCTGAATCTCTCAATACACGACCGTATCCCGTAGGGTCATCTGCGACTGCCGTAATAATCATCGCCGCACAGTCGTCGCCTTCCGCTTCATACGCCGCAAGCGCTCTCTTTATGGTATCTGCTGATACCATGGGGCAGTCGCCGGGAAGGACAATCGTAACTCCGAGTCTTCCCTCGAGGAATCCCGACGCCTGCATAACCGCATGCCCTGTTCCCCGCTGCTCTTCCTGAAGTACATATATAACATTCTCTCCGAGAATTGATCTGATCTGTTCCTGCTGTTCGCCGACCACATACACCTGCTCTGAACATCCGGCCTCGAAAAGCGCATCCGCAACCCACTGAATGATAGGTTTGCCTGACACCTGATGTGCGACCTTGGATATCTTTGACTTCATACGCGTGCTCTTACCGGCCGCCATTACTACCGCACAAATTTCCACTTTATCTTCCTTCTTTTAAATCATAGTAGCTTTCGCGCGTTAATTATAGCAAACTTTATTATGCTTTTGGACACTAAAGAGTCTCAATTTGTTTCTCCGGTTAAGACTTTTTGTCAAAAGGGTGTATACTTTTGGTAATTAAGTCATCAAAGGAGATGAACCCATGATTGCAATTTTACTCGCAGCAGGCTATGCAACCCGTTTATACCCCCTCACAATCAATACGCCCAAGTCTCTTCTGCCTTTGGGAAAACAGCTCATAATTGACTACATCATAGATGACATAGATAAGCTCAAAGACATCAGCAAAATATATATTGTAACAAATTCGCGTTTCGCTGATCAGTTCTCGTCGTGGGCTACGGACTCAGACCGCAATGGCAAAGCTCCGATTAAGGTCATAGATGACGGAACCACAGACAACGATAACAGAAGAGGCGCGATCGGAGACATTGTATTCACTCTCAAGAACGAAGGCATTGATGATGATATTGCTGTTTTCGCAGGCGATAACATCTTCACTTACTCACTCGAAGGCATGTATGACTTCTTCCGTGAGAAGAACGCTCCGACACTGATTGCCATAAATGTCCCGGACATAGAGCAACGCAGAAAGCTTGCCATCGCGGAAATTGCCGAAGACGGCCGCATACTTGATATGGAGGAGAAGCCCGCCGAACCCAGGACTGAGTGGGGAATTTACGCCGCATATTTCTATGGACGCGATATACTGCCGCTGTTTGACAGATATATTGAAGAGGGCAATTCACCGGACGCACCGGGCAATTTTCCGTCATGGCTTTACAGACAGATGCCGGTTTACGCATACCGCGGCCGGGGTGAATGCATCGACATCGGTACTCCCGATAACTATGCCGCAACCTGCAAAGAATATGAGAACAAATAGACCTTTATACCTTTACATTTAGTTATCTGATAGTATAATTAATGCGATATCCAAGGCGGAGTGTGATTCTCCGACCGGTGGTGACCGTCTCCTTTCAAAGTGATTGTGCAGACGGAAGTCCACAAGCGTATGTAATTTTGAACATATGCTGACGCAGCGAGATTCTGCGACCGACGGTAAAGTCCGGATGAAAGGAAGTGTATCATTTATGTCCTGTTCCACAAACCCCACTGTTTCTTCACGTGCAAGAAGATCTGCGATTATCCGTCGCATTGCTACGTGCGCTGTATTTGCCGCGCTGTCAGAGATTCTTATGTTTCTTGAGATACCGCTGCCTCTGATGCCTCCGTTCCTCAAGTTCGATTTCTCTGAGATTCCGGTTCTTGTCGGCGCATTTGCCCTGGGGCCTGTTTACGGCATCGTTATAGAACTCGCCAAGAACCTCATTCATCTGCCCTTCACCGGAACTATGGGAATCGGCGAACTCTCCAACTTCATAACCGGATCTTTGTATGTCGGTACCGCAGGACTGTTCTATGTAAAACACAGAACCCTCAAAGGTGCAATTATCTCAATGATCATCGGCACACTGGCACTTGCTCTGGTGGCCGTTCCGGTCAACGCCTTCCTGACGCTTCCGTTATACGGCTCGGTTATGAATTTTTCGACTGACGCGATAATCAGCATGAGCGCCGCGGTGAATCCCCTTATCAAATCACAGCTGACGCTTCTTGTTCTGGCATTTGTTCCTTTCAATCTGTTCAAAGGAACGGTGGTCTCAATCGTCACATTCATAGTCTATAAACCTGTATCAAGGCTCATAGACAAAACCTATAAGGCGACAAATCCTTCCTGAGACCCGCATCGCCTGCAATTGCGCGTTATCAGCTCAATTGCTTCATGCCCCTGCGGCCAGTCCGGATGTGCAATCGGGAACACGTGCGTCATGCTCATTCTGACGCCTCCTGATATCACATCAGGACAGTCAAGCAGAAGCGGGTCAGCCCCGGCTTCATCAAGCGCCGCCTTGAGCCTCAGATTGTCTTTGCGAAGAAAATCATCTTCTCCGGTCACAATCGCAACTTTGAGCTGTCTGTCGGATTTTCCCGCCGAAGCCGCATCATATACAAAACCGGGCAGCCCGCTTCTGTCTTTTCGGTCCCGCTTCTCAAAAAATATCCCCGGAAACTTATTCCGTCCGACCTCATAGCACCCGCATATCAGGCCCGCCGATAAGATCTCGCATCCGCACGCGGACTCAAGCCCGAGCGCTTCTTTTATATCCGTGTTTCGCAATGCCAGAGCCGACAGATACGCAAGATATCCTCCCGCGGAATCGCCCACAGTATGTATCCGGCTCACTCTGCATTCAGATGCAAAGAAATTCATGGCTTTGGTTATCTCGTCAATTATCTGTATGAGCCCAGCCTGCGGCATAAGTGTATAGTCTATAGAAAAAACGGGCAGGTGCGAGAAGGCCGCAAGTTCCATTCCGAACCGCTTGTCGAGCACCCTGCTTCCATAAACAAAAGCGCCGCCGTGAATCAGAACAAAGCCGTCACCTTCAGACTCCTTGCAATCATTGCGCATGTAACAGTCATACGACAGACCGGGCAGGTATTCACCCGAACAGACACTTACTTCATCAGGGTATGTCTCGGCTGACAGCCTGGGATTATCAAAGTCCTCACACATCCTTATGTATTTTCTTCTGACAAGCTCGGCGGCTCTCAAGGCTATATATTTCATTTCTCCGTTCTCCGTTATCGCATATTTATCCGTATCGTAATTGATTCCGCGTCTTTATGCAAACTGTCAGCGGAATAAGAAAGTTCAAATGCTATAATTGTCTTTGTAATAAATCAATCAGCAACTCGGAGGTTCGCAATATGTCTTATGACAGCAACAAAGTAGACCGGTTATCCGAACTTATTTCTTCATTCGTCTGCCATGCAAGCTCTCATCTTCCGGATGATGTGAATACAAGGCTTGCGCAGATGCGCGAGGTGGAGACCGAAGGCTTTGCGCCGGCAATTTATAACGTTATGGCAAAGAACATGGAGATGGCAGACGAGCTCGGAAGACCGTCATGCCAGGACACCGGAATACCGCAATTTTTCGTGCGCGTAGGAACAGGCTGGCCTTTCCTGAATGAGATTGAACCTTCGCTTATCGAAGCAATCAAAAAAGCCACGGTAAGGGCGCCTCTCAGACACAATGCGGTCGAGGTTTTCGACGAATATAACACCGGCAGCAACATAGGCCACAAGGTTCCGTGGATTGACTGGGAGCTTGTTCAGGACAGTGACGAGCTTGAACTGTTCTTCTATATGGCAGGCGGCGGATGTTCGCTTCCGGGAATGGCAAAAGTGCTTATGCCGCTTGAGGGATACGATGGAATCGCCCGGGCGGTTTTCGATCAGATGACGACATACGGCGTTAATGCCTGCCCGCCGGGACTCGTCGGAATCGGAATCGCAGGCTCGGCAGAAGTCGCCGCGAAGCTGTCAAAGAAAGCTCTTCTCAGACCTGTCGGCTCACATAACCCTAACCTCAAAGCTGCACAGATGGAAAAAGATATTGAAGAAGGCCTCAATTCAATCGGCCTGGGACCGGGCGGATTCGGTGGCAGGATGTCCGTTATGGGCGTCAACATTGAACAGGCGGCGCGCCACCCTGCGACTCTCGCAGTCGGAATGAGCACGGCGTGCTGGGCGCACAGACGGGCCGGAATAAGAATACACCCGGATATGAGCTACGATTTCTTCACACACAAGGGAGTCACACTATGAGTACTTTTGAATTTACAACACCTGTCAGCGACGAGGATATCCGCAAGGTTCATATAGGCGATGTTATATACCTGACAGGTGATGTCACAACCGGCAGGGATGACGTGCACCACAGGGTGGTACTCGGCGGTATGAAGCCGCCCGTAGAGCTTAAGGGCCGCGCGGTTTTCCATGCCGGGCCGATTATGAAGAAGATTTCTTTGGACGGACAGCCCGACAAATACAAGGTAATCAGCGTCGGGCCGACAACTTCGATGCGCATGGAGAAGGCCGAGGCTGAATTTCTTGCAATAACAGGGGCGAAAATTATAATCGGCAAAGGCGGAATGGGGCCGAAGACCACAAAGGGCTGCGTAGACAACTGCGCAATCCACACCATTTTCCCCGGCGGCTGCGCAGTCGTTGCGGCTGAAGAATGCCTCGATGTCGCGGGAGTCGAGTGGCTTGACCTCGGAATGCCCGAGGCAATGTGGGAACTCAAAGTCAGTAAGTTCGGCCCGCTCATAGTATCGATCGATTCTTACGGCAATAATCTAATTGAAAACAACAAAGCCGAATTTGAGAAGAAAAAGGAAGCTGCCCTGGATAATCTCAAGGGCAGACTGGATTTTATAAAGTGATTGCTCCTTTTCAGAAATACCCTGAACTTACAGGTCTTCAAAGCAGCGGAATTAAACTGCTGATTTTTGATCTGGACGGAACCCTTCTTGATTCGATGAACATCTGGTACAAGGTGGATGTCGATTTTCTTGCTCGTTTCGGAATAGAGATTACCCCGGACTATACCGATATGGTCAAGCGGGTATCTATAGATGACGCGGCACAATACACCGTTCACCGCTACAATCTTCCCGTCACACCGGATGAAGTCAAAGACAGCTGGAATACAGAAGTTCGGGAATTCTACCGGGACAGCGTTGCACTTAAACAGGGTGCTCTCGCTTATCTTACGGCTGCCAGACGACTTGGGTTCTATATGGCGGTATCAACCGCGCTTACCAGAGAGAATGCTTATGCGGCACTGAGACACAATGGTATTTTCGACCTCTTCGACGCAATAATAACTCTTGAGGATCTGAAAGTCCGCGCCGACAAAAGCACCCCGGACATTTTCCTCGCTACACTGAAGTACGTAAACGCTACTCATCCGGCACTTCTTCTGCGTCCGTCAGCCTCGCTCGTCTATGACGATGTGTCGGCTGCCACAGGAGGTGCGGCAGCCGGAGACTTCATGACCTGCGCGGTATATGACTCAATCGGAAGCGGAGAGGTGCACAACTGGGACGCATTCGCCCGCAGCTGCGACTACTCTCTTTATTCCTGGTAATTTCCCTCAACTTCTGTCTGCCTTATCGTCAGGCACTGCGTCCGTTCCGGCATCATTGCCGTCCTTGTCTGCGGTCTTCTTTGCTCTCTTTACGGCTTTGATTCTTGCGATAATAACGATTGCCGCTGCCGCCAGAATAACAATTACAGGCACGAGCACCGGAGACACGGCGACAAGTCCGAGGAAAAAGTCCATAAACCCTTCCTTAATGTTCCTGACTGATTCTTTGAAAGTATCGGCAATCTTCTCCCTGTAGGATACAACATGCGCTTCTTCAGGTTCTTCTTCCACAAGAACTTCGTCTACCGTCAGATTCAAAGTAGCATAATTCACCTGGTTTGCCATTATCCGGAGCTGGGATTCGGCACTGTCTATCTCATAACGGACATTTGTAAGTTCGTTTTGCAGCGTGAGCAGAGTGTCAAGATCGTTTGCCTGCGCCATAAGGTCCATGAGCTGATCGCGTTCCTGCTTCAGCGCGTCAATCCGTGCCTTTGTATCACTGTAAGTTAGCGTAACATCTGAGGTATTCTCATTGCTCGATATCACAACACTTCCGGTACCCACCTGCGCAATGAGACTGTCCAACGAGTCCGCAGGGATTCTTAAGACATACGTCGCGCTTCTCAGATCGTCGTCCATACCGGTCCCTGTAACGCTTGAATTCTCAATATATCCTCCGAGTGCATCTGCCTGCGAAATAACAGTGTTACAAAGCCCCGGAAAATCCTTTGTCTCGACATTCATGCTGACAGTTCTTACAAGAAGCCTGCCCTGCTCCGGATCAAGATCCGGTTCTCCGCTGTCAGCCGGCTCGTAAGATACGGCAGTTCCGTCAGCCGAATTCATGCTTACATTTCCGTTGCCGGCAGCTGACAGCGAATCATCGGCAGTAATTTCTTCCGTTGCGATATCTTCTGTCAGACCTTCATCCGCCCCGTATGCAGCCGTTGTACAAACGGCAGTTTCTTCCGGTTCCTCCTCATCGCGGTTCTTTGAGTCAGAGCTGTGAGTTCTCGCACAGCCTGCCATCATAAGCACCAGAACCAGCGCAACTGTAATTATCATCAATGGTTTCCTGTTCTTCATGTATTTATCCTCCAAAAGGTTTATATCTTATATACAGGTCAGAATAATAAAATGTTGCGCTTCTTCTTGTCGGCTTTGAAATTTCTCGTTTTCTGATAATTCTCTTTTCCGGAGATGAAAAAACACAGCCGCGACTGTCAGGTCACGGCTGTGTCTTCTGTGTGTATACTTCAACTAATTTGTCAGATTAGCCTCGCTCATCAATGACAGTCTGTACTCTGTCCTGAAGAATATCCGTAACTTCATCAAGCGTCTTCTGACCTGAGAAAAATGCGGGCATCTCCTCCATCAGTATCAGGTCGATTGCCGAATCGTCAGTGAGCATATAATCTGCGCTCTCCACGAGTGACTTATAATAATCAACCATATCCTGTGTGTAATTTATCTTTTTTCCGGCTGAATCAACATAGTAATCCGCCGATGAAGATGTCTGGTAATAAGAGAGCGCCTGTGCGGCAGAAGTATCGAACGCCGCGCGGTTGACCGGATTCAATCCTGATTCGCCGGTAGCCATACGCGTCTGCGTGTCTTCACTTAACAATGTCTGAACAAATGACCAGCAGGCATCGGGATCCGCCGCGGAAGAAGAAATCGCCACCGATACAGGCGTAATGTAAGATCCTCTGCCATCCGTTGACGGCAGACCCATAAGTTTGTTTCCTGAAGTATAGCTTGAGAAATATGATCCTATTCCGCTCAGATCGGTTCTGGTTGCGGCCGGTGTATCGTCTGCTACGCTGTCCGTATCATCACTGTTCCAGCTGACACCGGTCTCCGGAACATTGTCCTTTACGTAATTTGCAAGCGCAGCAAAATCATCATTATTAAAATTTGCCTGTCCGTCCACAATGAACTTCTCGTACATGCCCGAAAAGCACGTCGTGAAATAAACTGCCTGACCCGATGTAATAGGATCCGTCCCGTTGCAGACGCTGTCGACGAACTGCTTGTATTCATCGAATGTAAATCCCTTGGCATCATCAGGAACATTCTTGGAATTGGTGAGTATTCCGCTGAGCGTATAAGATACCGGCATCTGGAAAAGGCTGTCGCCGACCTTCGCGCTGTCGATAATATTCGTGAAATACTCATCTGATGTAAACTGCGATTCATAAGAGCTCAAATCAAGCAGGTAATCGCTGTTGTTGATCTGTGAGAAGCTGCCTGTATTGAAAAGAATGTCCGGACCTTCCCCGTTCATCATGTCAACCGCAAGTTTGTCAGACAGGCCTGCGTTCGCCTGCTTCTCCAGCTTGCTGTAATCATCATCGCTGTTCAGTGAATTGGCCTGATCCTCATCATAGTAATCTTCAATGCTGTAATTGTTGTCATAGATGATTCTGTAATCCGGGCTTGTCTCGTTAAAATCACATACGGCCTGACCGATATAGTCCGGCACATAATCACCGGCATAAAGGCTGATTGCAGTCTTGCCGACATTAGGGTTTGTGTCTGCCTTTGTAAATGTAACAAGCTCAAACGGCTGCGCCGCATCTGAATATATACTGCCGTTCAACGTTCCGCCATAGACAAGCTTATCCGCATTGCATTCGATAATATCCATGTTTACAACCCTGCTCATGTTGACGTTTGTCCAGCTGTAATCGAACGCGGTCTCCACGGTCTTGGCTGTAAAATCAATCTGTGACATACCGCTGTTCGTCAAAACGTAATTAACTCCTTCGGAATCCGTATAGGTTCTGTGATAGGAATTGGCATCCTCGAGCCATGAATAGTCTTCAGCGTTCTGCTGAACAATCTCTCCGGTTGCAAGATTTATTGTAAAATACATTGTAGTGGACGTGGGGTCGCCGGATGAAGACCCGACAATAAGCGCGCTGTCATCGGACAACTCGAATATGGATGATATATCGAAAAGAGCAGAGCCGTCTTCCGGCTTAACATCAACTTTCTTCTCGTTGCCGCCTTCGGGAATTATCCCTATCTGATATGATGAGTCTCCGCTGTCCGAATAAATAAAATAAGTGTTGACAGTGTATCCGTTCAGATTGAATACGCGCTCCGGTGATGATGACTGATCCGAATCCGCTGCCGCAGCATCTGTTCTGTCCAGTTCTTCTCCGGTCGACATATCCAGTGTGACAAGCTGCGTCTTGCCTTCATATGTATCCGGATCGTAAGTAAAGAGATTGAGCTCAAGTTTGCTGTCGGCATATGACAAGGAATTTATGCCTGAATTCTCAGTACTGTATGAAGACAGGTCGATATTCGATGCAACTGAATCGTCAGAAAGACTCACAAGACATACGCGGTCGATAGCATAATCATAGTAATCGTCAGATGAAACATTCTCATCATAGCCGGACTTAAGACCCACGATACGCAGGCAGACATAGCTGTCGTCGTGTCCTACAAGCTCAATATACTGATACTGGCATTTATCTGTAACGCCTAATGTCTCAGCAGTTATATCGACCGTGGATGTGTCGTACCACGGCGTTGAATCATCAATAGATACAGTCTCATTTGTTCCCCCGGTTCCGCCTTCTGAACCGCCTTTATGGGTATTATAACATCCTGTCATAGAGACAATCATGCTTCCCATAACTCCAAGAGCAATTGCCCTTCTTAAAATTCCTGTGAATCCAGTCATAAAACACCTCCTCTTTCCACATTCGGTAAAGATTCTAACATATACATACTTTCATTAAATGAATTTTAGGTGACACCTCACCTGATTGATTGTGTTATTATCCCTTGTATATGGAATTTTGTAATGTGACAACAGATTTATGGGACTACCTTCGCTCCTGCGGCAAGCCTCTGGCACTTTACGGCACAGGCGACGGTGCGGACAAGATTATCGGCGCTCTGGAAAGTAAAGGTCTTTCCCCGCTTATAAGCGCGGTCTTTGCCAGTGACGGATTCGTAAGAAGCAGGCAATTCGCGGGATTTACGGTAGAATCATTCTCTCAGGTTCAATCCCGCCTCGGCAAAGGCAGATTCATCACGCTCGTGTGTTTCGGAACCTCCAGAGCCGAAGTAATATCGAACATAAGGGCAATTGCCGCGAAGTGCGAGCTTTATGCCCCGGATGTGCCGGTGTGCGGTGAAGGTCTTTTCGACATGGAATATGTAAGAGAGCACGAAGCCCGGCTCGAAAATGTATTCCTGCGCCTTGAAGATAAAGCTTCAAAGGACTGCTTCCGGGCAATTGTAAACTACAAGCTCAGCGGAGACATTAATTATCTTATGTCATGCGAGAGCAATCAGGACGATGCCGACCTGCTTCTGGGAGAATTTGAAACGGGTTCACGGATGATTGATCTCGGAGCCTACAACGGCGACACCCTGAGAAGATATATGGGATTGTTCGGCGGAATTGACCGTGCGATTGCCGTAGAGCCGGAACGCCATTCCTTCAGAAAACTCAGCGCGTATTGTGACGAAGCCGGCAGCAGGGTGAGGGCGGTGAACGCCCTGATATCAGACTATTGCGGGACAGAACCTATAGCGGAATCACACGGACGGGGCTCGCGCAGCAAAGCGATAAAAGGCAGCGGCAGCGGAATATGTCATTCCGCGGAAACAATGACTGACGTTACTACAATTGACACTCTTGCTGACGGTGCGCGTGTCGATTTCATTAAGTTTGATGTTGAAGGTTCGGAGAGTGCGGCAATCAACGGAGGCGTGCAGACAATCACTGCTGACCGCCCGAGAATGCTTATTGCCTGCTATCATAAAAACGAAGACCTCTTCATGCTGCCTGAGCAGATTCTGGGTCTTCGCGATGACTATAAACTGTATATGCGCCACCATCCGTATATTCCGGGATGGGACACTAACTATTACTTTGTATGAGCTTCTCTTTCTCTTCCCTTGACAGGTCGTGTTTGATATGCCATTCCCGCGACCTCGCGTCATGCTCATCCTCGAAACTCTCCTTATAGACGAGCATGCACGGGATTCGCGAGTGCGTGTATTTCGCTCCGGTTCCGCTGTTGTGTTCAGACAGACGGCGTTCACAGTCTGTGGTAAATCCGGTATACAGCGTGCCGTCGGAGCAGCGCAGAATATAGACGTAATAACGCTTCTGACCGGTAATCACTTTTCTTTGGACTTATATCCGCGAATTACAATCTCGTGATCCGGATATGTCCTGTCTCTCAGAACTATATCGCAGCCCAGAACATCCGCAAATTTGTATACCATATCAAATCTCATGCTGTTCTTTGAAGAATCCAGACGATTTGTAACTCCCGCTACTGTTCTATAGCCCAGATCCCTTGCCATTTTTGTCTGAGTTACTCGTTTATCACGCATAAACAGTCTTAATGCCTCTTCAACTGTATCCATTTCCATACATTTTTCCTCCTGCTGCTTGATTTTTGTCTGATATTCTTGTTTTGCTAATTTGATTCTATATTGCCAATGTTTGGGTGAGATTATAAATGTGTAAATCTTTTATGAATTCGAAATCCGCGTAAATTGTCGCGCACTTTGTCCTTACAACGGATATAATCTTTTTATGAAAATACTGATTGCAAGCGACTCACACGGGCTTACCGGCAGCCTTTACAGAATAATTGATACGGAGCACCCCGACATGCTGATTCATCTCGGGGACATAGAAGACGATCCGGGCAGGCTTGCCGCAAAAGCCGGTTCTCCGGGCACTCCGTGCGTTTTTATCCGTGGCAATTGCGATTCCCGTCAGTATGACGACATGACGGGAACCGTCCTTCGCGATGAAGCGGTTTTCCCGCTATGCGGTCACAGATTTTTCTGCTGCCACGGTCACAGATATCATGTAAACTACGGCATTCAGACGCTGTCTTGTGCCGCTTATGAGAAAGGATGCGATATCGCGCTCTACGGTCACACACATATTCCCTATGACAGCTTCGGCGAAGCAGTTGCGAGACGCAACGGCAGCGCCTGCGAAGCAGGAAATATCCGCATACTTAACCCGGGCAGTACAGCAATTCCCAGAGGAGGCAGCTCTCCCGGTTATATGATTATGATGCTTGATTCCTCCGGAAGATACAGCGTGGAGCTCAGACACGCATAGTCGTCCTTATGTCAGCTGCTTAAAATAAACATAAAACAAAAAGCCCCCGACTGTAACAGCCGGGGGCTCTTCTCATAAAATTCCGATTATCAGTAATTCTCTGAATGAACTTCAAAATAGCTCTGAGGATGAGAACATACCGGGCAGACATCCGGTGCTTTGGTTCCTACAACGATGTGTCCGCAGTTGCGGCACTCCCAGACCTTGACCTCGCTCTTCTCGAATACAGAAGCTGTCTCGACGTTGGAAAGAAGTGCTCTGTATCTCTCTTCGTGATGCTTCTCGACAGCTCCGACAAGTCTGAACTTGGCAGCAAGATCAGCAAAGCCCTCAGCTTCCGCTGTCTTCGCAAAGCCTTCGTACATATCTGTCCACTCATAGTTCTCGCCGTCAGCTGCCTGACCCAGATTGGTCTTTGTGTCGCCAATTCCGCCGAGCTCCTTGAACCACATCTTGGCGTGCTCTTTCTCGTTGTCAGCGGTCTTGAGGAAAATAGCCGAGATCTGCTCATAGCCTTCCTTCTTGGCTACCGACGCAAAGTATGTATACTTGTTGCGTGCCTGTGACTCGCCGGCAAAAGCCGCCTGTAAATTCTTCTCTGTCTGTGTGCCTGAGTAATTGCTCATGGTCTTACCCTCCTGTGTATTGTTATTATTTGTTATAGCGCTGTTATCCTGTTCCGGTTCAAGCGGCTTGAAATACGAAGCATCATGCTTGCACCACGGACAGATGAAATCGGCCGGAAGCGTATCACCCTCATAGATGTATCCGCAGACCGTGCAGATAAAACCCTTCTTGGGTCTGCTGTCAGCTGCTGCATTCGCTGCCGGCTTTGACTTTATGT
>Ga0116193_1001819_pt1 | contig 17021 bp, 15 predicted proteins | sample AD_UKC115_MetaG_FD_89892 | JGI IMG/M metagenome (GOLD analysis project Ga0116193, IMG submission 89892) | Active sludge microbial communities of municipal wastewater-treating anaerobic digesters from Hong Kong - AD_UKC115_MetaG | ecosystem: Engineered > Bioreactor > Anaerobic > Digestate... | reverse complement strand
GAGTGTCCTACTTTTACTTTCACTTCGTAATAACTACCCTCTTTAGCATTCGACATAATAGGAATAGCGACATTATCATATTTCGAAGAAGAAATTTCTGTTTTTTCGATTACTTTTTCACATGCACTTAAAAGAAACATTCCTACTAAAGTTGATAAAATAATTTTTTTCATGTTCATTTAATTAATTTGATTTGATTTTTAAATTTGCTTTTATTTTTGTAGATAAATTTAGCACAAAAAATGGTATAAATTTGAGGGAAAATTTTCGGAGGACGTTTTTTTTATAAAAATATAAGATTTGAATAATAAAAAATCTATTTTTGCAAAAAAAAATCTCATGATAAAGCGAAAAATCATTTTTCCTCTTCTATTAAATTTAACATTTTGGATTATTATTCTTTATATTTTTATTAACTATTCTTTTTTACGTCCTTTTTGTATTCAGAATCCCTATAAAGAGATTTTAAACGTTGTATTTATCTTAATTTTCGTCTATTTTAATTACTATGTCTTAATTCCACAGTTATTTCTAAAAGGGAAAAATCTTCTCTTTTTTATTTTTGCGATTATCTCCATTTTTCTCACAGCAGCAGCAGAATTTTATTTAGTTGAATATGATATCAAGTTGTGCTGTCAATACATAAGTTCTGAGAAAGAATATCATGCATATTTAGGAGAAATTTTTATTTTACTTTCTGCAAGAGATACTTTTTTTCTCGTCCTGTTTTTTCTATTTAAAATATACCGGAATGTAGAAGAATCTCTAATTATCAAGCAAAAAATCTTCGCAAATGAAATGAAACAAATTGTAGTTTCCATCTCTGCAAATGAAGAAATCATTCTTGCTATTAAGGACATTACTTATATTGAGAGTCAAAAAAACAAAACCTTTATACACTTAATTAATGGGAAAATTTATTCTCAATATAGTTCTTTGGTGGATATGGAAGAGATTTTGCCGAATGAGTTACGGTTAAGAATCAATCGAAGTACGATCATCATGTTCAAATATATAATCAGTTTTACTGACGAATTGGTTTGTATTAAAACAGATTTAGAGGGAGCTATGAAAACATTTAGAATTACTGAAAGGGAACGAGAAAACTCTCTTAAAGAATTAACAAATTATTTTATAAAAAATCAATTACTTCATAAAGAGATTAAAAAACAAAAAAAAGAGGAAAAAGAAAAAAATACAATAATTTTCGGTGTAAAAAAGGACTATTTTTGCGGTGTAAATGAAAAAACAGTGCCACTTTTGGAAGAAATTTTCAATAAACCCGGACAAAATGCAAATGAGTTAACAGAAAAATTTCCTTCTCTAAGTAAGCGTACGGTAGAGAATCGACTTAAAGAGCTAAAAGAAGCAGGTAAAATAGAGTATAAAGGAGCTTCAAAAAATGGCGGATATTATCCAATCACAGAAAAAGAGCAACCTCAATAAGGGACATTCTTAGTTTTTCTATTATTTTCAATTAAATCTCTAATCACAACAGAAGCCACAAAGCAACCAAAAATAGCAGGCATATACGAAATAGTGCCCACGGTTGATAATTTATTAACATCGGGTTGAGAATCTATTTTAATAGCTGATTCCGGAACCGGTTCAGGAGAGAAGACTGCTTTAAATCCGCGGTCAATTCCCAAATGATGAAGTCTTTTACGAAGTGCATGAGCTAATCGGCATTGATAAGTTTTCTTAATATCAGCTACTTTAATCAACGAAGGATCCATTTTCCCTCCTGCCCCCATTGCAGAGACTAACTTTAATCCGAGTTGCATTGCATAATAGATGAGATATACTTTTGGAGAAAGGCTGTCAATCGCATCCACAACATAATCATAATTTGCTCTTTGAAGCAATTCCGGAGTTTTCTCATCGCGTATAAAATCATGAACAACGTGAAGAGCTATATCAGGGTTAATATCTGACAAGCGTTGAGCCATCACTTCGACTTTTGATTTTTCCAATGAAGAGTGAAGTGCAAGCAACTGACGATTAAGGTTGGTGATTTCCACAGAATCAGCATCTACAATCGTCATTTCTCCTATTCCGGCACGACATAGATTTTCGGCAGCATAGGCGCCTACTCCACCTAATCCCACGACCAAAACGTGTGTATTTTTCAAAATAGCCAATTCATCTTCTCCAATAAGCAGTTTTGTTCGTTCTTGCCAAAGCATAGTATTCTATTAAAAATCTTTTCTTAGTCTTGCTACCGGTATTTGAAGTTCTTCGCGATATTTTACCACGGTACGCCTCGCAATTTGATATCCTTTCTTTTTCAAAATCTCAGAGAGTTCTTCATCTTTCAAAGGTTTATTCTTATCTTCGGCATCAATAATATCTTTTAATATCTTTTTTACTTCACGGGAAGAAGAAACTTTTTCATCCCCTACCGCTTCCGAAAATAGTTTTTTAAGAGGAATTGTTCCAAAATCTGTTTGAACATATTTGCGATTAGAAACTCTGGAAACTGTTGAAACATCCACTTTAAGAACATCTGCCACATCTTGCAAAATCATTGGCTTTAGATTTTCCTCATTTCCTGTAAGAAAATAAGATTTTTGAAGTTGAATGATTACCGACATGGTTTTATAGAGCGTTAATTCCCTTTTATGCAAAATATCAATAAAATCCAAAGCATTTTCTACATTATCTTTAATAAATTTCTCATATTCTGATAATTTAGCAGAAGATTTATTTTCTTTAAAATAGTTATACTGATTATAATCATCAGGATTTATCCTTAATTTCGGCAAGTAATCATTATTTAAAAATAGCTGCAAATTCCCGTTTTCATTTACCACGGTAAAATCAGGAGTAATTGCAACCGCTGCTTCTTCCATGGAAGTTTCCGCAATAGCAGGTCGAGGTGTTAAGTTCTGTATTTCGAGATGTGCTTGTTGAAATTGTTTTTTAGTGATATTGAGTTTCTTAATAATTTTATCATAATGCTTTTTGGAATACTCTTCAAAAAAATTTTCTAAGATTATTTTAGCAAGTTGTACAATATCATTATTTTCTTTATGATTCAGTTGTATAAGAAAATACTCTCGAGGGTTTCTTGCACCTATTCCGGGAGGATCTAATTCATGAATAATGGTTGTTATAATTTTCTCAATTTCGTCGCCGGAAGCTTTAATATTATAGGTAACCAATAAATCATTGGTAATGGTTTGATTCTCCATTCTAAGATAGCCGGTTTGGTCTATATTTCCAATAATATAGGTTGCAATTTCAGCTTCTTTTGGTGTTAGATGCATTTCCGATAATTGAAGTTTCAATGAATCAAGTAAAGAATCTTCCACTACGGCAACGGGCTCATAAAATCTGTCCGGATTATACATTTGAGAAGAAGGATAATTGGCTCCTATTTCGATGGCACTATCCTCCATAACTTCCTGAGAGAAAAAATCTTCTGCAAAGTCATTCACCGATTCATTTTCAGAAAAAGTTTCTTTTGAAAAATCATTATCATCTTCATAATCAGGATCATCTGAAGATAATACTCCATCTTCTTCGGGTTCGTTAAAATTATCATCTTCCTTTTCCAAAGCAGGATTTTCAAGTATTTTCTGGTCAATTTCTTCATACAAACATGTAACAGGAATCTCAATCATTCTCATGACTTGCAATTGAGAGGGAGACAAGTTCATCTTCATCCTTTGAGAAAGTGCTTGCTTCTGTTTAGGCATTGTCTTACTGTTATTTATTTTTAACTTGCTTTGATACTTTAGTTAAATGTTTATCATTTAATTCCAATTGAAGTTTTACATCATTGAGCACATTCATATAATTTATAAATGCCTGATAAGGAGACGGATAAACATCAAAATTTCTTTTTACCGACAGTTCAGGGAACCATTTAGTACTCATAAAGGCAAAATGGTCTGCCGCTTGAAGCCGAAGCCAATTCGTTTTTGCATTGTTATTCTGAGATTCAGTATAGAGATCTTCGAGTATAAAAAGCTGTTGAAAAGCTTCTTGTTGCAACTCATTTCCCAACCATTCATTTACATCTTTTTCATCGCTTGAGCCGGAAATAGGCCAGGGAGAATGCATTGTAGAAAGATCTTCTTTTACAGAAGCAACTTCAGAGGGAAGTATAAAAGAGAGGTTTTCTCTCTCTGCAATTTCCACAACCAAATGATAGAAGAAATCGAAAACTCCACTCTCTTTAGGATGATATTCTCCAATGGTTTCAATATCCATAAATAAATTGATATAAGCAGCATCTTCGGGAATAGCTTTTAAAAAGGAGAGGTATTTATCAACGGTAAGCGGATATTTGTCCCACCCTTTATCTTCAAAACGAAGGGTAATATCATCGCAAAGACTATAATTTCTAAGCAATAATTTAAGCTCTGTTTGAAATGGATTACAATAAAGATAACTTGGACTTTTCCAACCTAATATATGTTTTGCACCTTCTGTAAGGACCACGTTATAGCCTGCTTCATAGAGCCATTCTCCTATTTCATCGGAATAAATAAGTTCTGTATTACAAAATGATGTTGGTTTGACATCAAAAACTTCTTTAAGTAATTTTTCTTGTTCTTTGATCTGTTCTAAAAAAGATTTTTTGCCATAAAGGGAAGCTATACTATGAGAGAAAGTGTTTCCAACTATTTCCACTTTTCCTGTCGCCACCATTTTTTTAAGATTTTCAATTACAGCGGGACAATAATCTTGGAATAGTCGGATAGAATCACCGGTAATACTGAAACTCAGAAAAAAATTATCATATTTTTCAAGAAGATCTATAAACATTTGTGTTACGGGAAGGTAACACCGTTCAGCCAAACGATTTGCCAAATAACTATTTTGAAAATCATCAAAATAGTTATGATTTTTATCAATATCAAAAAAACGATACGTTCTTAATCGATAGGGCTGAGTAATTTGAAAATGAAAACAGACTTTACGCATAATGATAAAATTTTATGATTTAGGGAATTGTTGATTTTCGAGTACCTTTTCGTAGATCTGTTTTAGTTTTTTAGCCACATATTCCCATTTTAAATTATTAACTTCTTCTTTTCCTTTTTCTGCAAATATCTTAGCCAATGCAGGATAATGGAGTATTCCATAGATAGCATCTGCAGTAGCATCGATATCCCAGAAATCGACTTTAATCGCATATTTCAGAATTTCTGATACGCCGGACTGTTTGGATATTACCACCGGAACGTGGGCTCGCATTGCTTCGAGGGGAGATATTCCGAATGGTTCTGAGATAGAAGGCATCACATATACATCGCTCATACCGAACAAAGTATCAATATCAGCCCCTGATAAAAAGCCTGTAAAATGAAAGCGGTCGGCAATTCCAAGTTCAGCAACACGCAAAATAATACGTGTCATCATATCTCCATCTCCTGCAAGGACAAATCGTACTTCAGGATCATATTCCATAACCTTTTTGGCAGTTTCCACAAAATACTCGGGCCCTTTTTGAAATGTCACACGTCCCAAAAAAGTAACAATTTTTCCTTTTAGATTTTTTTCACGTACAATTTCTTTTTTATTCTGTTGTACTGCATTATGAAGGGTAAAGACTTTCTCGGGAGAGATTCCATACTTTTCAATGATAATATTTCGGGTAAGGTCGCTAACGGCACAAATGGCATCTGCAGCTTCCATTCCCTCTTTTTCCATTTGATAAACCATTTCATTTCTATTTCGTTCACCGGAGCGATCATATTCGGTTGCATGAACATGGATTACGAGGGGTTTTCCGGAGATTTTTTTGGCTGCTATACCGGCACGAAATGTAAGCCAATCATGTGCGTGAATCAAATCAAATTGTTCGTTTGTTGCAATCTGAGCTGCAACAATTGCATAATGAGCAACTTCTTCCATCAGATTTTGACCATAAGTTCCGGAAAAAAGATATTTTCTTTTCTCTCCGGGAATTTGTTTTTCAAACAATCCACTTTCAATTTGATTAATTACATTAAAATAATCATCTAACCCTACATAAGGAATTAACTGTGAATTAACTTCAATAAAAGAAAGTTCTTTACTTTCCTGCACCTGTTGTGCATAATACGTATTCCACTCTACATCACTGGCATTAACAATTTTAATTTTTCGTTGATCTTCTTCTCCGCTTGCTTTAGGCATCACAAAAGTCACATCCACCTGATTTTTTGCCAGTCCTTGAGTTAGTCCATAGCAAGCTGTTCCTAAACCACCTGCAATATGAGGAGGAAATTCCCAACCAAACATTAATACTTTCATGATTTATCAAATTTTATATTTCCCTATCTTTCTTCTAATCAATTCTCTTTTCAACTTCTAAACATTTTATTGTTTTTTGTTTCCAGCAACCATTTGATGTAGAGGAGTGCAGACACGCTCCACGCCTGAGAGATACATCCGTTAGCTCTATGCGGAGGATCGCCGTCGTACACTTCTGCAACGGTAGATATACCATATTCAATCATACAATTATTAAAATTATATAGAATTTTTTCCAATACCGGGTAGGCAGCTTTTCCAAATACAGTAAGCATTCCATCGGCAAAAGGAGCTAATAACCATACCCAAACAGTTCCCTGGTGATATGCCGAATCTCTTTCGGCCTGATTACCACGATAATATCCTTTATAGTCGGGATCATTCGGAGATAAAGTTCTAATCCCCTTATCCGTGAGCAATTCTTCCAATGTTTTTTTCAAAATAAGTTGTCTAATTTTTTCACTGATGGGAGAATAAGGCAAAGAAGTCACGATAACCATATTGGGACGCACCTGAAAGTTTTTATAATCTCCGTCTACATAATCTGCAAGATATCCTTTTTCTTTTGACCAAAAAGTTTCTTTAAAAGTGGCCGGAAAATTCTTCACTATCGGTTCCCATTCTTTTACGAAAGCTTGGTCTTTAGCTAATTCTGCCATTTCAGAAGCAAAACAAAGTGCATTATACCACAAGCCGTTAATTTCGACTTGGTATCCGGTGCGGGGCGTAACCGGTCTTCCTTCGACGACCGCATCCATCCAAGAAAGAGCCAATCCTTCTCCTCCGGCATAAATCAAGCCATTCTCCATCATTTTTATGTTAAACATGGAACCGTTTTTGTACGCAGACAAAATCATCTTCATTTTATCTCCATATTCTTTCCATATTTTCTTCTCAGTTCGGGTATAAGCCGCATATTGTTGAAGCGTTCTGAAAAACCAAAGCGGAGCATCTACCGAATTGTAGGCAACGGCTTCACCTTGTCCAATGTTAGGGAACAATCCATCCCGAATTTCGGTAAGCATACTATCCATAATTTCCTTACAAAGTTCAGGTTTGCCCAATGCTAAAGTTAAACCGGGTAGTGCAATAAAAGTATCTCTTCCCCACCTTCCAAACCAAGGATAGCCGGCAATTATTTCAGTTTTTCCGTTTCTTTTCACAATAAATTGTTCTGCCGCATTTTGAAGACAATTAAAAAAAGTAGAACGGGCTGTGCGTTGGGCTAAATCCTGTTCAAATAAAGATTTAATTTCATCGGGATCTATCGGCTCTGTCCCAATGGAAAAGTATATCTCTTTTCCCTTCACCGGCACATAAATTTTCCCCAAATTAATGAGATCCTCATGACCATCGTAGCCACGTTTAATATCTTCCTCATACTCAAAATTATGAAACCAAGTTGGTGCATGTTCATATATAATTTCTTGAGATGATTGCAAATAAATCGGTGTAAATCCATCATATAAACAATATTCGACTCCCTGATCCACAGATTTATATGCAGTATTCACATTACTATTTTCATGTGTCAATTGATGAATTTGTCTGAAAGCAAGTAGCGGTTGAAATTGAAATGTTGCAGATTCAAAATCTTCAGAAATCACATACCTAATAATCAGACGATCACTATTTTTAAGAAAAAGTATCTCTTTCGTAAAATTGAATTTTCCTACCGTAAAATAGTATGTTGGAATTGGTTCTCCCACAAACCGCTGTAAATACTTATTTCCTTTCGGGTCAATTACCCCTCCTTTATATTGATGAATTCCTAAGTGAAATTCCATATTGTTAATAACAAGTGTTTCATTCAGATTGGAAACCAGCACATAACGCTCTCCATCGAGTTGGTCTTGGGGCACGATAAACAATCCATGGTACTTACGAGTATTTAGGCCCAATAAGGAGGTCGTTGCAAAAGATCCTTTACGACTGCAACGAAGAATTTCCTTACTTTTGGCATAATTGATATTTACTAATTTTTCTCTATCGAATTCTATATAGTTCATTCTATTTTCATTTTTTTGCAAAGATACATGATTTTTTTCAATTTTTTATGATAAAAAAAAATTTAACATCCTCATTTAATACAACTGATTTTCATATATTTCCGTGAGAGAACTATGCTCATCAGAAGATGTTGAAGAGTCTAATAAAAATTTAAAGAAATGAAGAATAAAACTTCTATTACTCACCAAACCTTATCAAAGTTTTCATCAGCTAAAACTTGAGCATCACGTTGATATTCAAGTAATTTTGCATATTTCATATAACTATTATGGGCAATTGCAAGAGAAAGGGTTAACCCGTCAATACCTCCGAAAAGTCCTCCTCTAAAGAAATAATTAACAAAAAACGCAGCCATTCCATGAATAACCGGTGTCATGGCATTCGTTTTCTTCCCCTTCAAATATAGGATTTTAGCCCCACGACTGCTGTAATTCCTTTCGGGTTTGGCAAATAACTCTCCAATATTTTTATAACGATAATGCAGGATGGCGGAAGACAATTTTTTCATTCTTACCGCAGGAACAGAAGCATGTTGTTTCACTTCAAGAAAACGTGTCTTATCCGGGCGATAGAGACGCACTAAATAGTCCGGATACCAACGACAACATTTCACCCAACGACTCCCAATCATATTCTTTCTTTTGACTGCATAAGAATCATAGTTACTTTTTCCTGAAAGATCCAGTGCGTTGATTTCTGCAGCTAATTCAGCCGTAATTCGCTCATCCGCATCCAAACTGAACACCCAATCATTGGAAGCATATTGCAACGCTATATTTTTCTGAATGCCATCTCCCAAATAGGGTTGCAGAACTACTTTTGCGCCCATTTTCTCTGCAATTGAAACCGTTGCATCACTGCTCAGAGAATCAACCACAATAATTTCGTTACAAATTAGCTGCAGCGAACGAATACATGCTTCAATATTGTGTGCTTCATTTAGGCTGGTAATTATACCGGTGATCTTTTTCATAAGCAATTTTTATTACTTAATCTATTTTCTATATTAAATATTATAAAATATTATAATTCAAATAATTATAAAAACGATGATTTCACGCCAGGAATTGCATCAATAAGTTGTTGTGTGTACGGAGTAGCAGGGTGGCGATAAATTTCATCAGCTTCATTTAATTCCACAATTTTACCCTCTTTCATCACAGCCATACGATCAGACATAAATTTAACCACAGACAGGTCATGAGAGATAAAAATGTAAGTAAGTCCAAATTCTCTTTTTAATTCATTAAGCAGATTAAGCACTTGCGCTTGAACGGAGACATCGAGTGCGGACACGGATTCATCGCAAATGATAAATCGAGGGTTTACTGCGAGGGCTCGTGCGATGGCAATTCTTTGGCGTTGTCCTCCTGAAAATTCGTGCGGATAGCGATAAAAATGAGTTTCATTCAAACTAACACGTTCCAGCAATTCAATTACCTTTTGTTTTCTTTGTTTGTCGTTTCCAAAAAGACCATGCACACGCATAGGTTCCATCAAAGCATCTCCGATTTTAATTCTTTGATTTAATGAAGAATAAGGATCTTGTAAAATAATTTGCAACTCTTTTCTTACTTTACGCAATGCTTTAGGAGAAAGTGTGTTCAGTAACATTCCTTTATAATAAATCTGGCCGGCAGTAGGTTCAATCAAACGAATAATAGAGCGTCCCAGCGTTGTCTTTCCGCACCCGGACTCCCCTACCAATCCTAACGTTTCTCCCTCATACACCTCCAGATTAATTTGATCCAGCGCTTTAAGGTATTGGCGTTTTTCAAATAATTTTTCTTTACGAAGCGGATATATTTTAGATAAGTTTTCAATCTTTAAAATAGGTTCTGTCTCATATAAGTGTTTATGCGTACTTTCTCTTTCTTCATTAGAAATTGTATGTTTATTTAATTTTTCAGAGAGAGAAACAGAGGAAAAATCATCTTGTTGTCTCATAAAATCATCTATGGTCGGCAATAGTTTTAAGCGTCTGTCCATAGAGGGACGACAGGCGAGCAATCCTTGTGTATAAGGATGTTGCGGATGTGCAAAAACCTGTTTGGCATCTCCGCGTTCCACAATTTCTCCTTTATACATGACCAATACCCGATCCGCAATTTCAACGACAACCCCCAAATCATGAGTAATAAAAATCACACTCATATTATACTTAACCTGCAATTTTTTAATCAATTCTAAAATTCCTTTTTGCACGGTTACATCGAGTGCCGTGGTTGGTTCGTCTGCAATAAGAATATCAGGATTACAGCTCATGGCAAGGGCAATCATCACCCGTTGCTTTTGTCCTCCGGAAAGTTCAAACGGATATGCCTCGAAGATTTTTTCAGGTCTGGGCAGCATTACCTCATGGAAGAGCTCCAAAACACGCAATTTGGCTTCTTTTTTAGATAATTTCGTATGGAGTAGAAGTGCTTCCGTTATTTGAGCCCCACATTTCATGACCGGATTAAGGGAGGTCATGGGCTCTTGGAAAATCATGGCAATTTTATCTCCCCGAATTTTTTGCATCTCTTTTTCGGAAAGATTGTCCAATGCAATTTGTTTTTGGAGATTTGAATCAAAAAACAGCAACTTCCCGCTATTTTTGGCCATTTTGGATTCCAATAGTCTCATTATTGACAACGCAGTTACAGACTTTCCTGAGCCTGATTCACCCACAATACCAAGTGTTTCCTTTTTTTTTAATGTAAAAGAAATTTCATGCAAAATCGGATTCCAGACTTTTTCTCGTCTCAAATCCAATGAAAATTGTTCAACTGTCAATATATCATCCATAATATTAAAAAAAGCCTGATAAAAGTCAGGAATTTTGAATTTTATCAGGCCTGTCCGTTTATCCGAAAAATGTGATAAACATAATCAATATTTTATTGCTCAGCAGGATTAATTTCAATTAGTTCCACTTCAAAAATAAGGGTTGAGCCACCTTTAATACTCGGACCTGCATCTCTGTCGCCATAAGCTATATCGGAAGGTAAATAGAGAATAAATTTAGAACCAACTGGCATCAACTGTAATCCTTCAGTCCATCCTTTAATCACTTGATTTAAGGGGAAAACGATAGGTTCACCGCGATCTACGGATGAATCAAAAACGGTTCCATCAAGCAAAGTACCATGATAATGAACTTTAACTTTATCTGTTTCTTTTGGTTTCGCGCCGGTTCCCATGGTTACAACTTTATATTGCAATCCGCTGGCTGTTTCTATCACACCTTCTTTCTTTTTATTTTCTTCTAAAAATGCTTTCCCTTTTGCTTTTTCTGCATCAACGGCTTTAGACATTTGTTCTTGCATCATTTGTTGTAGCACTTGAAATGTTTGCTGCATCTCTTCCTGTGTCATTTTTTCCGTTCCTGCAAAAGCATCATTAATACCCATTAATAAGTGTTCTTGTGAAAAATCAAATCCAAAGGTCTTAAAATTACCACCTTCAGCGAGTCCGATAGCATACCAAATTTTTTGTTCTTGTGTCATTTCTTGTGATTTTAAATTGAGACTCATCCCCATTACACATAAGCATAAAGTCAATACGGTTATTTTTTTCATAGTTTAATTATTTTTATGATTTAGCGTGCAAAGATAAATAAAATCGAATAAATAAAACAACTTGTTTATTATTTTATTTCAAACAATGATTTATTAAACAATGAATGAAGTGAATATAAGCAACAATTTATGAAGCTAAAATCGTCTAAAAATCGTATCTTTGCAGCGTTTTTTTTATCTTATTCAATCAAATATACAGAATGAAGAAATTATATATTGAAACATACGGCTGTCAGATGAATATTGCAGACAGCGAAGTTGTAGCATCCATATTATCTGAAGATTATACAATTATTTCTGAAATAAAAGAGGCGAATTTAATTTTATTGAACACTTGCTCGGTCAGAGACAATGCTGAGTTACGAATACGAAAAAGATTACGTGAGTTAGCTGCACTAAAGAAACGAAAGCCGGGACTACAGATTGGCTTATTGGGTTGTATGGCGGAGCGAATCAAAGAAAAATTATTGAAAGAAGAAGCGGCATTGGATTTTATTGCCGGTCCTGATGCTTATCGGGAGTTGCCTCAATTGATTGAAGAAGCGGCGGGCGGGCAGATTTCCTTTAATGTTGCACTATCAAAAACGGAAACTTATGACGACATTGATCCGGTCAGATACGATAGCAACGGTCTTTCGGCTTTTATTTCAATCATGCGCGGTTGCAACAACTTTTGTTCCTATTGTGTTGTTCCTTACACGCGGGGCAGAGAGCGCAGCCGTGAACCCCAAAGCATCCTGAACGAAGCCAATATTTTGATAGAAAAGGGTTTTAAAGACATTACGCTTTTAGGACAAAATGTAAATTCCTACCAATGGAATGAAGAGGGCGCCCTGCTCAATTTTGCCGGTTTAATAGAAAAAGTTGCCCTGTTATCGCCCCACGTGAGAGTTCGTTTTGCCACTTCGCATCCGAAAGATATCTCTGATGAATTAATTGAAACAATTGCTCAATATCACAATATCTGTTCTTATATCCATCTTCCGTTTCAGGCCGGCAGTAATAATATGCTGAAAAAGATGAATCGCGGATATACCAGAGAATACTATTTAGAACGCATTAAAACGATTCGCCGGATAATTCCCGATTGTGCCATTACAACGGACATCATCGCCGGTTTTTGCGGGGAAACAGAAACAGATCATCAAGAAACGCTGACACTCATGAAAGAGGTGGGCTTTGACGCAGCTTATATGTTTAAATATTCTGTGAGAGAAGGAACAATGGCTCAAAAACATTTTGCGGATGATGTTCCCGAAGAGGTCAAATCAAGAAGATTAGAAGAGATTATTGCCCTGCAGCAAGAACTTTCCTTAACAAGCAATAAAACAGACATAGGAAAAGAAGTTGAAGTCCTGGTAGAAGGAGCATCCAAACGTTCAAAGGAACATCACTTCGGCAGAACCGGTCAAAACAAGGTCGTTATTTTTCCAAAAATGGATTCCGTCAGGGGAGATTATGTGCGGGTAAAAATTACAGATTGCACCGCTGCAACCTTAAAAGGAAAAATTATTTAAGCGGATTTAATCTTTATTTCTCATTTATTTTTTTCTATTTTTGCAAAAAAAGAAAAATGGAAGCTTATCTTGATTTACTTCATCATGTAATTACTTCCGGTAATTATAAACAAGACAGAACGGGCATCGGGACCTATAGTATTTTCGGTTATCAGATGCGATTTGACCTTTCTCAGGGATTTCCTCTACTTACAACCAAAAAACTACATATTAAATCAATTATTCATGAATTATTATGGTTTTTGAAAGGTGAAACCAATACAGCTTATTTAAATAAAAACGGAGTCTCCATTTGGAATGAATGGGCTGACGAAAATGGAGATTTGGGACCTATATACGGAAAACAATGGCGATCCTGGCCTATTGATGACACTCACTCTGTCGATCAGATTTCAAAAGTCATTGATGACATTCGCAACCATCCGGAATCGAGGCGATTAATTGTGTCTGCATGGAATGTAGCCGAATTGGAGCGTATGGCACTTCCTCCGTGTCATATACTTTTTCAGTTTTATGTTCATGAGGGAGAACTCTCTTGCCAATTATACCAACGAAGTGCCGATATTTTCTTAGGTGTTCCGTTTAATATTGCCTCTTATGCTTTACTGTTGCAAATGGTTGCTCAGGTTTGCCAACTGAAACCTCGTTATTTTATTCATACGCTGGGCGATGCACACGTGTACTCCAACCATATCGAACAAGCCAAAATTCAATTGGAGCGCAGCCCGAAAACACTCCCGCTCATGGAACTCAATCCTAAAATTAATTCTATTTTTGATTTTTCATTTGAAGATTTTACATTAAAAAATTACAATCCGGATCCGCATATAAAAGCGGATGTTGCGGTATAAAATACAATCCGATGAAACAGATCAATCTTATTGCTGCCATAGGAAAAAAAATGGAATTGGGATTTCAGAACCAACTCTTATGTCATTTACCAGCCGATTTAAAACATTTTAAATCACTCACAACCGGGCATACGGTAGTAATGGGACGAAAAACATGGGATTCGTTGCCAATAAAACCCTTGCCCAATAGGCGTAATTTGGTGCTCACTTCCAACAGAAATCTTCATTTTGAAGGAGCAGAGCCCATCTATTCTCCTGAGGAACTTTTGGCTCAAATTAATGACCAAGAGGAAGTTTTCATAATCGGAGGGGCTTCCGTTTATAAAACTTTCATCAACATTGCCCAAAAGCTATATATAACCAGAATTGAAGGCACATTTGAAGCAGATGTTTATTTTCCGAAGATAGATACAAGCAGATGGCAGCTTGTAGAAGAGACCTATATTTCAAACGATGATAAAAATCCGTATTCTATGATATTTCAGACCTATCTTGCCATTCCAGAGGCAAAGCCGGCACACCCAAGAAATAATTAAAATCACCATTTTAATCCAACATAAAAATCTGACAGAATATTCTGTTTTTTGAGCAATACGAATAAAAAAAATGTATTTTTGCATTCTATAGAAATAATTTTTGAAAAAATAGATATTTATGAAACGAATCACTTTTTTGACAGTTTTATTTTCATGGGTCTTCATGGGCCTTGCACAAAATGACAATGACAACCTTACGCCACAATTACCTATTGACAAAGAAACAAAATTAGTTACTTATCAGGAAATTGTACAAGAAACGGGAACCGCACAAGAACTTTTTGACCGAGCCGTAGAATGGGCAAAAAAAGAGTATACGAATACGAATGAAGTATTTAAGGTACAGGACAGAGAAAATGGTTTGCTGGAAATGCGTTCCAGTGTTCGGATTTATTCCAAAACGAAAGACGGAAAGCCTTTTTTCAAAAACATCGTCTATTATCGATTTAAAATCGAGTGTCGCGAGAACCGTTACCGTTTCACCATCACCGAATTTAATGAAAGAGTGACGGCTGCTGCGCCCATAGAAGTATGGTTTAATACGGAGGATCCCAACTGGCAACCTTCTCATTTCGAATATTTAAAACAAATTGATCAACAGATTAAAGAGCTTATCATTTCAATGAAGAAAGGCATGATGCCTAAAGTTGAAAAAGTAGATGAATGGTAACAAAGCAACTAAAGAACATTTATGGATAAAACATCACGCCCCCTCATTCTCATCGTCAATGATGACGGTTATCAAGCCAAAGGACTTAGTGCTTTAGTAGAAGCGGCAAAAGATTTCGGCGAAATTGTTGTAGTAGCGCCGGATAGTGCGCGTTCCGGTATGGCCCATGCCATCACCTTCGATGCTCCACTCCGCATTACACCGCTTAAAACTGAAGACAATGTATCTTATTACAAAACCAACGGGACTCCTGTTGATTGCGTTAAATTGGGACAAAAAGTACTCTTGAAAGACCGGAAAATTGATTTGATTCTTTCCGGGATCAATCACGGATCCAACTCCTCCGTCAGTTTAATCTATTCGGGCACTATGGCTGCTGCCATCGAAGGAAGTATTGAAAACTACCCTTCCATTGGTTTTTCATTGGTGAATTATTCGCCCGAAGCAGACTTTTCTGTGGCGACGGAATATGCCAAAAAAATCATTAACAAAGTCCTGAGAAATCCCTTTCCCGACCATATCTCACTAAACGTAAATATTCCGGATGTATCTTCTTCCCAAATAAATGGCATTAAAATTACCCGCCAAACACATGCTTATTGGCATGAAGATTTGATTGAAAATACAGATCCTTTCGGCAGAAGATATTATTGGGTAACCGGACATTTAGTGGATAACGATTGTGGCAAAGACAGTTGTGAATGGGCTTTGAAAAACAATTATGTTTCCGTTCAACCTGTACAGTTCGACTTAACCGCATACAAACATTTTGAAACCCTTAAAAAATTTGAAGAATAAAATGGAAAAATTAAGAAGAGACTCCTTATGGATGGGATTGGGCTTAGGATTCGCATTACCGACAGTGATTTTCGGTTTAATATATGGTATTTTGGCTATTATCTTTGCCTTATCTTCAAGATGTGAAGGACTTGCCGTTTACGAGATTGTTTCCGTTCAAAAATTAATCTTATTAAGTGTTATTCCCAATCTTTTCCTGCTTAAATATTACTTACTTAAACTTAAATATGATCTTACCGGCAGAGGAATATTGGCCATGACCTTTGTGATTGGAATTGTATTTATCATCCTCGAATTTGTTTAATCCATTTGCTTCACTGCATGGATACATTTAAATCAAAATATGGGCCATGGGCAATCGTTGCAGGAGCTTCCGAAGGTTTGGGAGCCGCTTTTGCTGAAGCTTTAGCCCGTCGCGGGATTAACCTCATTCTCTTAGCCCGCCGGAAAGATAAACTTCAAGAACTTAAATCTTATCTTATCAGCTCCTATTCCATTAATGTTCAAACATACTCCGTAGATTTATCCAATTTTGAGCAAGTTGAAAAGCTCTATACCCAAATTGATTTGCCCGTCGGATTGTTAATCTATAATGCGGCCTACGCCCCCATCAATTACTTCGAAGATGTCTCTGCGGCTCAATTAGAGCAAGTGGTTCAAGTAAATGTAAAAGGGCCTCTCCTATTTTCCAAATTGGTCTCCCAAAAGATGATGGAGCAACAAAGAGGCGGCATCATCCTGATGTCCTCTTTATCCGGCACCCACGGCAGTCCCAAAATTGCCACGTATGCTGCTTCCAAAGCATTCAATACAACATTGGCGGAAGGGCT